>Ga0209343_10004458_pt1 | contig 17296 bp, 15 predicted proteins | sample RifCSPlowO2_02_FD_184026 | JGI IMG/M metagenome (GOLD analysis project Ga0209343, IMG submission 184026) | Groundwater microbial communities from Rifle, Colorado - Rifle CSP2_plank lowO2_0.2 (SPAdes) (version 2) | ecosystem: Environmental > Aquatic > Deep subsurface > Groundwater | place... | reverse complement strand
GTATTAATAATAAAAAAAATCCGGCCGTAACCATCATAACTATTTTGCCACGCCCGCGGACTGACTGCCTCAAACATCCGTTCCGCCAATGTCTGCCGCGACTTTTCCGTAATCTGTGAAATGTTATCTCGCGCCCAGGCGAACCCGATTAAATACCCTGCCAGCAACACGGCAAAAAAACCAAAAACATACAAAACTTTTTTTTCTTTATACAAAAACCAGCCGATGGCAATGATTCCGAACACAAACGCCAGCCAGCTCGCGCGCGACATGGTTAAACCTAAAATCAAAACGCTGATAAAAAAACCGCACAGTAAATAAAATCTGTATTTGATATTTTTTAAATGATAAACAAATGGAAAAGCTAACAACAATCCAACCGCTAACCAACTGCCCATCTGGTCATATCTGCCCAAAGTCGCAAACACGCGCGAACCCGGTGCCCAGGACTGCTCCAACCCGCCTACGGCCGCTAAACCGCCGATGGTAACCGCGGGAGAAAAAAATAAATATCTATCTAACGCGCCGCCGGATAAATATTGCGCCAGACCGATTAAAACTTCCAACCCCAAAACAATCGCGCCGACGCTGATAATTTTTTTGATAATATTTTCCTCGCAACGCAAAAAAATAATTATAAATACCAGCAAAACAAAACGCAAAAGCTGGCGCATGCCCAAAAACCAAATCATCGGGCTGTACCAATTAAACAACAGCGAAACTGCTCCGATTCCTACGAAAGCGAACAGCCATTTGTTTATTACCAAACGCGGCCATAGTTGTTTCGTGTTTTTAACATAAAAATACCAAGTAAAAAAGAAAAAACCGTAAGTCAAAACTTCCGGAAGATATTTAATGTACTCATAAGCTCCCATTGGCGCGTAACGTAAAATTAAATTTTCCAGCGGCAGCCAGACGAGTAAAAAATAAATCAGCCAGTGGGGTTTTTTTATGGCGAAAAGAAAGGAAAAGCTCAATAAAAAAACCAAGATTAACAAAAACAATCCCAATAAGTCAACTGGCAAGTTTATCAAAAAATTGCTGAACATAACAATAATATTATAGCAAAAATGAGAAGAAAGTCAAAACCGACCTTGCGGCCGGTTTTTCTTTCAAGGTATCCTTTTTGTTGACAGATGCGCTGGACCCGTAAGATACGAGTCTGCCGTTTTGTTAAATATATTATGCCACTTTACAAACAATTTGTCAAGGTGATTTATGCACACCCCCTGTCTTCTCATCTCTACTTTAAGTAAAGGGGAAAAGATGGGAGGCCGTTGACAAAGTCAACGGCCTGTTGAATCACGCTCCGCTCCGCATCGTCAGTAGATGACGACGAAGAACATCATTGCGCGCCGCCACGCTTGGTGACGGATTGAGGTGAGAAAGAAGAGGTGGAGCGACTAGAGACAGTCGCCGTTGTGAACGCAGCCGAAGCCACCGCCAGGAAGATAGCAACAGCCCTGCTTTCCGTCAGCGAGATGGCAGACGCAGTCCACGGGAACCACGCTGAGGGTGACCGAGCAGGTGCCAGATGGCGCCTCGTCCATGGTACCGGGACCCGTGGCGCCGGAGATCCCTGCAACGGCCTTCCCGAAGGCATCCCACCACCCGTAGGCGGTGCCGGCAGTGGCTTCTATCCCGAACGGGAAGCATCCACTGACCGGTGCCTTGCACTCGTTCTGCCAGCAGACCTCCCCTTCGGCGCAGTCGTCGTTGACCTCACAGCAGTTTGGAACTGCCGTGAAAACGCAACCGATGGCCGGATCGCAGGAGTCGGTAGTGCACGCATCGTCGTCGTCGCAGGAGATGGCCGCGTAGGCGCAGCCGGTTGCGGGAACGCACGAATCTGTCGTGCACAGGTTGGTGTCGTTGCAAGCGATGGCCGCGTGAGCGCAACCGGTTGCGATGTCGCAGGTGTCGGTCGTGCACAGACTCTGGTCGTCGCAAGGTTGCGCCGGACCCGGCACGCACGCGTTGTCCGCGCAGACGTCGCCCGTGGTGCAGGCGTTGTTGTCGCTGCAGGCCTTGCCGTCGCAGTCCGGGTCCGCGCAGTCCGCGTCGCCGTCGAGGTCCCCGTCCACGCCGTCGTTGCAGATGCCCTCGATGGCATCACACCAACCGTCGGCGTCGGCATCCTCACACTTGGCGCAGACGCCGTGGTTCACCTGCGAATCGGTTGGAGGAAGACAGCCGAACGAGTATTTCCCGTCCGACCAGTATGTCTCGCCGGGAACCGGAAGGAATCCGGCGGGCGGCGGAGCGCAGTCCGCGTCCTCCACACAGCAGTTCGAAACTGCCGCGTGCTGGCAACTCAAGATCGAGTCGCAGGAGTCCGTGGTGCAGTCGTCGCCGTCGTTACAGTTGAGCGCCGCGCCTGGCACGCACGCGCCGCCTGCGCACGCGTCGCCGTTGGTGCACAGATCGTTGTCCGTGCACTGGTTGATGTTGTTGACGTGCTGGCACCCTGCCAATGCGTCGCAGGAGTCGTCGGTACAGAGGTTGTTGTCGTCGCAGTTGGGCGCGACACCCGCGACACAGCCGGTGGCCTTGTCGCAGGTCTCAACGCCGTTGCACGCGTCCTTGTCGTTGCAGACAACCGGCGTGTGAACGCACAGGCCAGTCTGCGGGTCGCAGAGATCAAGCGTGCAGGCGTCGCCGTCGTCGCAGAATGCGGCCGCGAAGACGCAGCCGGTTGCGGGAACGCACGAGTCCACGGTGCAGGGGTTGAAGTCGTTGCAGACAACGGCCGCGTGAACGCAACCAGTGACCGGGTCGCACGAGTCGGTCGTGCACTTGTCACTGTCGTCGCAGGACTTGGCCGCGAAGACGCAGCCGAACCCCGGGTCGCACGAGTCGGTCGTGCAAAGACTCTGGTCGTCGCAGCTCTTCGCCGCGCCCGGGACGCATGCGCCATTCGCGCAGATGTCGTTGTCCGTGCAGAGGTTGTCGTCCTCGCAGTCCGCGGTGTTGGTTGCGTTGTGACAACCGGAGAACGGCTCGCACGAGTCGTCGGTGCACGGGTTGAGGTCGTTGCAGTTGATGACAAGTCCGACGCATGTGCCGTTGGCACAGGTGTCGGTGTCCGTGCACTTGTTCCCGTCGTCGCAGGCTGCATTGTTGTTCTCGTTGACACAGCCGAGTGCCGCGTCGCACGAGTCATCGGTGCAAGGGTTGTTGTCGTTGCAGTCCAGCGGCGCACCCTCGCAACCGCCGTCCACACAGGTGTCCGCGGAAGTGCAGGCGTTCTCGTCGTCGCACGGCTTCTTGTTGTCGCACTCGTCCGGGAGGAACTGCTTGTCGCAGTTGTTGTCCACGCCGTCAAAGACTTCAACGGCGCCCGGGTTGATACAAGGAGCGCAGACCGAGTACTTCTCGTCCGCGCAGTTGAGTCCGCCGTCCGAACAGACGGCTGGGTCGTCAGCAACCACGAAGTCGCAGTCGCCCTGGCCCTTCAATGCGGCAGTGTAGGTGGAAACGCACTGCTCCTCGGTACCCTTGCTGGGAGCATTCTGACAGGTCTCCTGGATCGTACCAGTGAGATCGCCACCAGGGGTGCCGAGATCGGCGTAGCCGTCGCCATCGAGATCCAGGTTGCCATTGATCGAGAACGTGTTGTTGGTGGTCGTCCCACCACCGCCCTTGACCGCCGGCGCCGGCTTCTCCATGCAACCGAGGTTGAGCACGAAAACGCACAGAACGAACAAGAACAAACAGCACTGATTTCGAGGCTTCACTAGATTTCTCCTTTTGTTGAAGCCAGACACTGGCGTCGGACAGGAACATTCCAGCCGACAATCTTGAACCGCGTCAGGGGTTTTTATCTCAAACTTAATCGAGCGTATAACCAAACCCCTAACACGGGGGTTTCCTGTCGCGGAAAGAAAACGAGACCGGACATAGGGCGTAGGACATATGGCGTAGGATTCAAATCTTATGTCCTATGTCCTACGTCTTACGCCCTCGTCGTTCCGTCCTCTTTCCGCGACAGAAAAATCCGCGACTGTCATTGCGAGCCTTCGCAGGCGAAGCAATCCAGTCGCTATTTTTTCTTTCTCACTCAATTGTAAAGAGCTAATTTTCACTATCAACTCTCAAAACAAATTGAGGGCTGAATGGGAAGCCGCTCATTGAAGAACGGCTGTGTCTTATCCGCCCGATTGGGCATGACCAGTTGCGCGACACAAGAATGGTGCAACTGTGAAGAAAGAACTATGGGAAAGTAACCCCGGCCTCAGCAATGCCGCCGATCGGCATCCACTGGATCGGGGCGTAGGTGCCCAGGGCCGCGCCAGTAACGGCGCTGGCTTGGATGAACAGCCAGCTCCACGGCTCAACGCGAGCCGTGGCACCGCCACCCCAAGAGAGATAGCGGTTGCCGTCCCTGACCGCCCCTCCGACGAGAGTACCGGTCAGACCGAGCGCGATGGACTCCCACCGGTAGAGCAGGTCGGCTTTTGCCAACCATGCCGCCGATTCGAGCTTATCTGCCCAGTCCCAACCTTGCCCGGCTCCAGCGCCGAACCGAACCGCCCAGTCGCCATCCTGACCAAGGGGCCAAGTAATGGCTCCGAGCCAGCCCGCGGCCATGAAGCCGCGAGACAAGAGCCCGAAGCCGCCGGCGTCAAAGCGGATGGCTCGGCGAGAAAGCTGACGCTCTACCCCGCGGAGACGGTTGTTGAGGGCTGTGATTTGCACATGCAGTTTGGCAAGCCGAGCAGAGAGAATCCGTTCAATCTCTCCCAACTTCTGATCGAAGTTAAATCCGGTCGCCACTGCCGGAGGTTCAGGCCCGGAACTGGCGTCTTGGGACACAGACGTGCCCCCGGCAGCCTTGATCACCTCCGCAATCATCCGCTCTATCTCGGCCTTGCCGACCAGATCAGTCGGCAACCGCGCCTTGGCGTCTTCCAACGCCTTGACGCGGTCCTCCAACTTGCCGAGCCGGGCACGCGCCACCGCGTCCATAGCTGACTGGACGCTGTCCCGCTGGCCTTCCAACGCGTTGAGTCTGTTGCCGAGCCGCAGGATGTCGTCATCCTGCCCGGCGTCAACGGCATCGCCGGTCTGCCGCTGACCGGTGAGGTCAAGCGGGTTGTTGGCGGGTACCAGTGGCGGGGGCGGGTTGAGCTTGGCGAGAACGGATAGAGAAAACAAGCACGCGACGAATAGCACCAGCACCGTCACTACGAACTTCATCTAAATTCTCCTTTTTTCAGTTATCCAGAGAACCGAAAACTCTCGCCAACTGGAACACCCAGCAGGCAAAACTGTCTCCGCAAAGGAGCTATACAGCCCCAACGCGGGGTTAATCCTGTCGCGGGAAGAAAACGAGACCGGGCGTAGGGTGTAGGGTGTATGACATAAGACTTAAGATTTTAACCACAATCTTACGCCATAAGTCATACGTCCTACGTCTTACACCTTCGTCGTTCCGTCCTCTTTCCGCAACAGGAAAATATTATTTTAATGAGCGATTTTTTTCCTATCAACTCTCAAAATAATTTGAGGGCTGAATGGGAAGCCGTTGTTTTGTGAAACAAACGGCTGCGTCTTATCCGCCCGGGTGGGCAGGATTGCCGCGCGACGCGAGAGAGGTGCGGCGATGAAAAGAACTATGACTTTGGTGCGGGTGGGGGTGGGTACGGAGCAGGCTGTCCGAGGAGCGCATTGCGGATTTCCAACCGGCACTGGGCGCCGAGAACCAGTGGCTGTTGTGCCCAGTAGGCACAACACCTCATGGCGCAGGCCTCGCTCTTTTGCGCCATGCAGTCCCCCACTGTCGGGAACTGGCCCCACGAGCACTCGGGCTCCGTGGGCTTGGCCCACGTCGGCGCGGCAGCGAGGAATTCCTCGCCGAACGCCGCCTTGAGCTTGGCCTTGGCCGCGACGCCGGCGACCTTCGGCATCTCGGCCTTGGCCGCGTCGATCCTCTCGTCCACACGGTGGCTGTCCACGATGTAGACGCCAGCCGCGATGACGACGATAACGACGATGACGGCGACCAGCCAGCTGATGGAGGCACTGGGACCGGCCGGACCGCGGTCACCCTTCGGGCCGGGATCACCAGAATCGCCATCGCGACCTTTGAGACCCTGATCCCCCTTGTCGCCCTTGGGGCCAGGATCGCCTTTCTGTCCGGGATTGCCATCCCGACCATGGATGACCAGAGGCGGAGCTGGCGCCAACTCAGCGAAGATGGCGTCGGAGACGGTGGTGTCGCCCACCATGACGACTCCTTCATGCTCCAGCCACTCCTGGATCTCCTGTTGTGTACCGCCAGTCAGGATGGCCGTGTAGATTTTTTGTGGCAAGTCTGCGTCATCCCAAGACGAGAGCAGACTCGCGATTCCTTGTACAGTCAACATAGCACCCTCACTTTCTTTTTTATTCGCACACCAAGAAACTGTCATGCAACGCGTTCACCCGAACGATTGCAATAGGTTGAAAAGAACATTTCGCGCCAACCATTGGCACAACAGAAACGATGAGGTTTCATCATATCTGCAATGCCAACGACAGACAGAACACAAAACACAATTAACAGAACACACTACAAATTTTCAATTTAACAATTTAACAATTTTCTCCACAATCACTACTTAGCAGACTTAGTCAACTTAGCTACTTAATAAACTTACGCTCCTCACTCCCAATTCGCCTGTATTTTAACAACTAATCGTAGCATATTTTACTATGTTTGTCAAGCGGTATCCATCCCCAGAGCAAATCTTGGCTAAAATAAGACAAAAAATAGTCGTTTTTGACGACTGTTTTGTTTGTTTATTAAATGTTGTATTTACCAGCGTTGTTTATACTTTTATATGCTTTGGGCTGCAAGCCTGTCATTGCGAGGAGGAGCTCGCGCGACAACGAAGCAATCCAGTCGTCAACGATTAACGGGTGTGGATTGCTTCCCGCCACGCTTCGCTCGCGGCTAAAGGCCCGAAGGCTCGCAATGACAGAACCCTATCCTCTTTTTACAATCGCCACTGCCATTGCCAGCGCGCCAACCACAAATCCGAGAACTAAATTCAAAATAAAATTCGGACGGACAGGCCAATTAGTAACTACCGGGGTGTTCACGACTTTCATGCCAATATCACTACCAACATATTCCCAACCACTGCCAACCAAAGTGTCCGCGACAGCGCCGGCCCACTCTTTAGCTTGCTCTTGATTTTTATTATAAACACTGATATTCAAAACTCCGGTGCCGTAAATCGCTGACGCGTCAACCATTTTACGCCACACTTTTCTTTTCTTGCGTTCGGATAAATCGTTTAACTTGCTCAAATCCAAATTATGCCCGCCTTGCATGGTAACTTTTTCGTAAAAATCATTGGTCCCGACAATCTGGACAACGCTTCCGCTGATCTGCTCGGCGGATTTCGCGGCCGTGTATGGATCAATGCCATAACGCGATTTGGCGATAACCAAAACCTGCGCGTCAGCGCGATACTGCGGCGGGAAAGTAAACACCAAACTTAACAATACGGCAAAAAACGCGACTAAAGCCCCTGCGAACACCAACAGCCGCCAACGTTGGATTAACAATTTGAACGGAGAGTGAGTGAGAAACATAAAGCGAAAGTTAAAAAGTTAAAAAGTTTATAAAGAACCCATGGCGAATCCCGTCTGTCATTGCGAGGAGTCCGCAGACGACGAAGCAATCCATCGTAAATTTTTCTCTGGGATAAACGCGACTGGATTGCTTCGTCGGCCGACGAACATTGGCCTCCTCGCAATGACAGAGAGCCGCCATTTTGAACGACTGGGTTGCTGAGCCTGTCCCGAGTGGAGACGAAAGATCGCGCGAGCTCCTCCTCGCAATGACGGACAAAATCTGACTTAATATTATACTTCACCAACACCCGCTTGTCAAGGTTTGACTATCTCTTTCTTAACCGCCGCCTCAATCTCCTCTCCATTCCGCCAAACTGTTACTTTAAACTCGTCCGGCGCAATAAAAATTTTCTCGGTCAATGTCTGCTCCAACACCGCGTCGCCGTTAATTTTAATAATTACATCCCCAACTTTAACCGCCTTATTCGCGGCCGATCCGGATGCTTCGCTTACATAAAATCCATTGAGATTCTTCTTTTTTCCTTCCCATTCAACGCCATTGACCATCCATCCTTTCCAATTCACCAGGTTATACTTAACCGTGTTTTTTTCCAATAGCGAACCAATCTGGCCAGAAATAAGCCAAGCGGGCACAACTTGTCCGGTATCAACCGCGCCAATCAACTCGCCGCTATCATTAAACAGAAGCGCGCCATCGGTTGTTTCTGACGATAAAGAAAAATAACGCGTCGGCCGCCAAATCGGCGTTGCTGTTTTTGATTCAACCAACGCCAATTCACCCAACGACACTCGGCGCCAACCATCTTTTCCCACTGCCCACAGCCCTTGACCGGATGTTAAATTGCGTGAATCCGCGAAAGAACTGATTCTAAAACCGGCGCCATTGATTTTTACATACAGCAAATTAGCGACTTTGTCATAAGCGGTTTTTTCAAAACTATAATATAGATTTTTATCATCCACCGCTTCCCAATTCTTTTCCTCGCCAACAATGTAAGCTGGGTAAAAAATAACCGCCCAACCATCTGAACTCAACATTGCCGCCTTGCCGACCAGCGCCTTGTCCGTATAAAACAATTTGTTTGTTTTCTTGCGGCGGTCAAACACTGTAATGATTTTCTGTTCTGTTTGACGGACAAATTCCGGATCAGTTGACTGGAAAAGAGAATCCTTGCCATTGCCAACCGCATTCTGACGATACCCGATAGACGCGACCTGCGCCGGGGTTATCCAAGCCGAGACTGACAGCGCCGCCGCGGTTCCGCTTAAAAACGAAATTAGAATCAAAAAAACCGTCCAACGCAAACTGCGCAAACGATAGTGCGTATCAACGCGGCAAGATTCTGGTGGCAGATGGGGAGGATGACCTTTCATATTTATATGCGAAATTACTAACACTTACGAAATTACGAACTACGAAAATAACAATTTAGCAATTTAATAATTTAGCAATTCAATCACTGCTTTAAAAACTTTATGACTTTATGACTTTATAGACTTCGTCGTCAAATCCATCTCACAAACATCCACAACATCAAAATATACAATACAACGTTAATTGTCAAAAAATACGCCTGTTTTCGCCAGACTATCCCCTGCCGGCTCAAGTGAAACCGTAGGAATAATTGCATAATATACCAGACCCAAGTCGTAAGCGCGCCCAGAACCAGATAACCGAATGGCAGAAAATCCTGCGCCCAAATCGTTTCCCAAACCGCCAAAGCGATAATTAACGACCACAAAAGCAAATTGCGCCAGTCCACCGCGAAATACATTTGCCAAATCAATAGAGAAATAATTCCAACAACCGCGCTTCCAACCAAACTTTCCAGCCAAAACGGCAACGCCGGGAAAAAACTACCCAAGGCGTAAACCAGCGTCAAAACAGAATAGGCGACAAACACCCACAGCATCATACGCATCCGGCGATATGGTTTTTCTTCATAACTTAACCCGCTCGCTCTCCGCGCTATTTGAGAAAACAAAAAAAATATAATCAATCCAATAAAAACTACGAGACCGTTACGCCATAAATCATCTTCCAAAAGCACTAACAAAATTGTTCCTGCCGCGGCGCTAGCCAGAGTCAATGGCAGATCTCGGCTAATACCATGCTGACGATTAGCGTTAAAGTACCAACCGACCACTCCCAAAACTACCAGCCACACCAACCACACAACCACAAACTGCCACCGGCTTTCTATTTTGATTAAAAAAAACAAAACCGCCACACTCGCCGCGCCCATGATTAAACCAAAAATATAGCGTCCAATCATAATGCTTCTGCTTTTTTGATCAACCCGTCTAAAATCAATAGTATTTTTGTTTTGTTCTTTTGCGCGCCATTCACATCCCAAAAAGCTTGCAGATGGTCATCCAACAATTCTGCCGGAACTCGCATGGCAAAAAATTGCGTTTCAAAAGCTTTCTCCCAATTTACATCGTCAGCCGTTTGTTTTCTTAAAGCTGACAAATCTTCTTTATACTTTGCCTTAACCGCGGCAGGGCTTGAATTTTCTATCGCCTCGCCAACTGATTTTATGCCTTCGGCTGTCCGCAACACCCCGTTTTTAGCCTTGTCGGCAACCATCATTAATAAAACCGCGGTTGATATTACTATTCCTAAAGCGATGAAGCCGAACATCATGAACGGCCAGTTAAATTTTTTCTTATGCCAAAACATAAAATTTTAATATAGACAAAGGACGACAAATCTGTCATTGCGAGGAGCTCGCGTGATCCCTCGCATTCACTCGGGACAGGCTCCGCAACCCAGTCGTTCAAAATGGCGGCTCTCTGTCATTGCGAGGAGGCCAATGTTCGTCGGCCGACGAAGCAATCCAGTCGTCAACGATTAACGAGTGTGGATTGCTTCCCGCCACGCTTCGCTCGCGGCTAAAGGCACTAAGGCTCGCAATGACAGAACCCTTGTGATAAATATTGATAAGAGTATAAACAACGCTGGATTTTCTAACATATTATACTATATAAATGGACAAAATACAAAATACCTGTAATAATATACCCATGAAAAATTACGCCGAAAACAAAAGGGTGGAGTTTGATTATGAAATCATGGAAAAGCTTGAGGCTGGTTTATTATTAACCGGACAAGAGACGAAGTCAATCCGAACCGGACACGCCAGCCTAAAAAGCGCCTACATAACGCTTCATGGCAACCAAGCTTTGCTGACAAATGCTCACATACCAAAATACAAATTCGCCGGACAACTGAAAGATTATGATCCGGAACGCAGTCGTCCACTACTCTTAAAACAACCGGAAATCAATTATTTAAGAGGAAAACTGGAGCAAAAGGGCTTGACAATCGTCCCGCTTTCGTTATATAATAAGGGTCGTCATATTAAGTTGGAAATCGCCATCGCCCGCGGCAAAAAGCAGTATGACAAACGCCGGACGATAAAAAAGCGAGAAACCGACATAGAAGTAAGGCGGGCTTTACGGGGATGAAAGGACTCGATGAATGGAATAAGTTAATCGGCACAGGCATGTCGAGGAAGCGCTGATCCTCGTAAATCACATAGCGCGACATACAAATGTCAATTTTGTATCAAAAGTGAAGAATGCTTTGGCTAACGCCTTTAGCGTTCCGACCTTTGCAACAGCCGTCGCTTAATCGCTTCGGCCATCGTCTCCGCTATACTCGCTAACGGATAAACGGTGTAAACCCAGCGAGAGTAGGATTGGACCGCCGCCATAACGGTTTAATCTGAAAGTTAATTATGGCTAGTCGTCGCTTTTTGGCCGCTTCTTTAAGCAACGGCGAATTGCCAAAGCGGCTAAACATGTAGTCTGTTCTATTAACCCATTCAGACCCGGGTTCAATTCCCGGCATCTCCACTTAGAAGTTATGAGAATCTCCCGTAAAAAAAGACCTGATAAGCCGATTATCCCCCATTTCAACACCAACGAACGCATTGTCGCGACTGAAGTGCGGGTTTTAGACGTGGAAGGAAATAATGTCGGTGTGATGCCCATTACCCAAGCTTTGAGTTTGGCGCGCGAACAGGAAATGGATTTGGTGGAAATTAATCCTAAAGGAGCGCCGCCGGTTTGTAAAATAGTTGATTTTCGCCATTTTAAATATCAAAAAGAAAAAGAGGCGCGCAAACAAAAAGCCAACGCGCATGAAAGCGAAGTCAAAGGCATTCGCCTCTCAATAAGAATCGGCGACCATGATATGGGAGTACGCCTGACGCAAGCGGAAGGATTCCTAAACCGAGGCGACAAAGTCAAGCCGGTTATAATCCTCAAAGGACGGGAGAACGCGAAGTCCTCGTTGGCGTTTGAGATGTTTAAAAAATTTCATAATTTATTGCTGGAAAAAATGCCTATCCGTTATGAGCAAGAACCAACCAGGCAAGCCAATCAAATCACCGCGATTATCGCCAAGAAGTAGCCCTTGACATTTCCAGATAGATCATATAGACTTCTGACATAATAGAACATTTCATAATTATGAAAGCAAAAACCCATAAAGCAACCTCAAAAAGATTTATTGTAAAAAAATCAAAGAAGGGCGTCAAAATTCTGAAACGCGCCGAAGGGCAGGATCATTTTAATTCCCGCGAATCCGGCAAGACCAAACGCAATAAACGGTCTGATAACACAATGTCAAAAGAAATGCGCAAGACGATTCTGCTCGCTCTACCAAACGTTTAATCCCTAACAGTAAAGACGCTGCAATGCGTCTCTAATCCTATGTCTAGAGCCAAAGGCGGCGTTAAACGCGCCAAACACAGACGCAATATATTGCTGAAAACCAAAGGCTTTGAAGCGGGCCGCAAAAATTTGATTAAGCTGGCCAAGACCGCGGCCATGAAAGCCGGCGCTCATGCTTATCGCGATCGGCGAGTTAGAAAAAGAACTTTCCGCCGGTTGTGGGAAGTGAGGATCAACGCGGCTGTGCGCGAACTGGGCACGACCTACAGCAGATTCATGGGCAGTTTGAAAAACAAAGCGGTCAAGCTTGACCGCAAAGTCCTCGCGCAGATTGCCAAAGATTATCCGCTGGCATTCGCGAAAATCGTTGAAGCGGTAAAATAATACTTGACAAAAACCAACAATTTTGCTATGATATATTAGTTGGAAAGCTCCTGAGGCGTTCGGCAGATGGGCAGGGAACCCCCTCCTTTTCCCTTTACCATCTCCGAACACCGTAGGAGCTTTTTTGTTTACAAAATCAACCTATTGACAATCCCGTCATGACCTTGTATTATTATTAACATTAAAACATAAAGCATCAAAAATATGGGGAGACGAAAATCCTACAACGCTATTATAAAAATAGAAAGAAAAAAAGCTAAAATCAAACGCGATAAAAATAAGCTGAAGAGAGCGCGAAAACTTGCCGCTCCTGTTAAATAATAGAAAAATAGGCGGGTCGGTAGTTCAACTGGTTAGAGCACCGCCCTGTCACGGCGGAAGTTGCGGGTTCGAGTCCCGTCCGACCCGCCTATTTTTTTAAACCATCCCTGCCTGCCAGCTCACAAAAAATCACCCTTTCGGGTGAATTTTTGTGAAAATTCTTAATGCGCCACATCTACCACCTTATCAACTATCGGATCATACATAATGATTCCCTCGGCGCTTATAAGCAGCCGATCTCCGTTCTTTATATATTTAAATGCCTGGGGATTCTGTCGGCGCAACGCTTCCGCGTCATTCACCGTCGCCACGGTTATTTCTCCAGTCGGCAACAAAATGTGCTTGGAAACCTTCTCAACCACTCCGCCGACTTCCGAATCGGTATTTGATAAATTTAATGTTCCCTCTTTCTTGTCACCCAAGTCAACCACCAGCTCTTCTTGCAGCGACACTTTGGTAAAACTCTCAAACTTCTTCAATTTGCTGTTCATCACATCAAAAATATACCAGCCCAACCCAATTACCACTAAAATCACCGCAACCAAAATTATCACTAAAAGTTTCTGCCATTTGTCCACGCGCGGTTGTGTGTCCATAAAATCATTAATATTGTTTAATTATGGATATATAATAAAAGACTTATCAAAATTTGTCAACCTCACTCCCCACACACTTCCCATCCCTTCGGCGCGTCGCAGGGCGTGGAGAACATCTTGCATTCGGAATTTTTGTTTTCCCGCGCGTAGATTATCATCTGGACGCACAACCGTTTTTCCAAAACATCCCACTTATTCGGCATCAGGGAATTTTGTCCTTCCACAAACTTAAACGAGGGAATGATTTTGTCGTTGTTTTCCACCAAAGCCACATCAATCTCTAAAACTGCGTCTCCTAGTGGAACTTCGTAAATCGCCGTTAAAAGTCCAGTTTTTGCGGCATCAAGCACCGCAATCGTCGCCGGTTGACCATCAACAGTAATCGGTTGTTTTTTATCCGGTTTTATTGGTGGTTGAATCAGTTGTTTAAACACGCTCACATATTCACCCGTATCCGAATCTTTCACTGTCACTCCGCCATTCCAATGTTCCACGGTCCAAGTTACGGGATATTGCATAGTAAAATTGGCAAAACCATTTTCTTTCAAAGTCGTCGTTTTCTCGCTAAACTCTTTGTTTTTAACTTCTGTAACCTTTTTTACTAACTCAGCCGGAGAGGAGTATGACGAAGATCCTGTCTGTGCTTGTTTGTCGTCAACAAAACCGCAACCAGCGCCCAAACTGATCAACGCCGCGCCGAGAACACCAAACCAAACCACCAACCCCAAAAACTTCGCGCTGGTCCGCCGGCCCATTTTACCCAAAGTCTTTTCCACGAAAGCGATTCGTTCGCGGGTTGAAACCACCGTGTCCGGGTTTAATGAAATACTGTCAATGCCTTCTCTAACCAAAAACTCGGCAAATTCCGGATAATCGCTCGGCGCTTGTCCACAAATGCCGACTTTCCTTTTATATTTATGGGCAGTGTGGATAACTTGGCGAATTAAAGTCGTCACTGCCTGGTTTTTTTCATCATAAACATGGCTGACTAAACTGGAATCGCGGTCAACCCCCAAAGTAAGCTGGGTTAAATCATTAGAGCCAATGGAAAAACCGTCAAAAATCTTAGCAAAGTCCTCGGCTAAAATCACGTTGGATGGAATCTCGCACATCACGTAGACCTGCAAACCGTTCTCGCCGCGTTTCAAGCCATAATCCGCCATAACCGAAAGTACTTTCTCGCCCTCTTCCGAAGTGCGGCAAAACGGCACCATCACGATTATATTTTTTAGCCCCCAATCATTGCGCGCTTTTTTAATCGCCTCGCACTCCAAGCGGAAAGCCTCTTTATATTCTTTGGAATAATACCGGCTGGCCCCGCGCCATCCGAGCATTGGATTTTGTTCTTTGGGCTCAAACTCCTTTCCGCCGATTAAAGTGGCATACTCGTTTGTTTTAAAATCAGACAAACGGACAATCACGTCACGCGGATAAAAAGACGAAGCAATCCGGCCGATGCCTTCCGCCAATTTATCAACGCAATATTCTTCTTTATTTTTATAACCCCGCGTCAGCGCGGCAATTTTTCTTTTTGCCGCTTTATCTTTCAGTTTATTAAAGTGAATTAAAGCCAGTGGATGAATGCGGATAAAATTAGTAAAAATAAATTCCTCGCGCGCGAGTCCCACGCCATCGTTTGGCAAGAATGAAAGCTGAAATGCGTTGCTCGGATCCCCGACATTCATCATGATCTTTGTTTTAGTTTTAGCGATTGATTTAATCTCGGTTTTCTTAACTTCAAACGGCAAAATACCGGCATAAACAAAACCCTCATCGCCTTCCGAACAACTTACCGTGGCTTTATCACCCGTTTTTAATAACTGCCGCGCGTCTTTCGCGCCAACTAGACACGGAACACCGAGCTCGCGGGAAACAATCGCCGCGTGGCTAGTCTTGCCGCCCTGCTCGGTAACAATCGCTGACGCAAGACGCATTATCGGCTCCCAATCCGGGTCGGTAATCCGCGTTACTAAAATCTCGCCTTTTTTAAATTGCTTCATGTCTCGCGGATTTTCAATCACGCGCACCTTGCCGGCGCCAATTTTTTGTCCGACCGCAATTCCGGCAACCAAAACTTTGCCTTTCTTTTTCAATTGATAACTTTCAATCACCGAATGATTCGCGCGCGCTTTAACGGTTTCCGGCCTGGCTTGAACAATGTATAATTTTCCGGTTTGGCCATCTTTCGCCCATTCAATATCTTGAGCCCGGCCATAATAATCTTCAATTTGCACCCCCCATTTGGCAAGTTTAATTACATCGTCAGCGCTGACAGCGAATTTATCGCGTTCGCCTTGCTTAACCTGCGCCTGTGTTGTGCCTTGCTTTTTTCCGTAAATAAGTTTAACTTCTTTACTGCCTAAAATTTTGCTGATTATCGCTTTCTTACCCTGTTTAACCCCCTCTTTAAATACATAAAATTGATCAGGGGTTACTCGGCCTTTAACAACATACTCGCCCAAACCATACGCCGCGTTAATCAAAACCACGCCAGAAAAACCGGATTCAGTGTCTAACGTGAACATCACTCCGCTCGCGCCCAAATCAGACCTGACCATTTGTTGAACTGTGGCTGATAATGCCACAGCCAAGTGATCAAAGCCCTTAGCCTCGCGATAAGAAATCGCGCGATCGGTGAACAACGACGCGAAACATTTTTTAACCGCGATTAACAATTCTTTCTCGCCGCGGACATTCAAATACGTTTCTTGCTGGCCGGCGAAAGACGCGTCCGGCAAATCTTCGGCCGTGGCGCTGGAACGTACGGCAACCGATACATCGCTCGCGTTCACCGACTTAGATAATTCTTGATATGATTTTTTAATTTCTTCAATTAACTCTTTGGGAAACTCCGCTGACAAAATCTCGGTTCTAATTTTTTTTCCCGCCTGCGCCAAAGCTTTAACATCCGTCACATTCAGCCCTTTCAAATTCTTTTTAATTTTTTCGGTTAATTTCGCGCGCGCCAAAAAATCGCGGTACGCTTTCGCGGTAATCGCGAAACCATTCGGCACGCTAACGCCCTTCGCGGTCAGTTTGGAATACATCTCCCCCAAAGACGCGTTCTTCCCGCCCACCAGCGGCACGTCTTTGATCTCTATCTCCTTGAACCAAAGGATGTTTTTTGTTTGTTTATTTTCCAAAGCTACCATAAAATCCCCATTTTAATAACGCGGTGTATTATAGCACAAGCGATAAAATTAGACAAAATAGCCACAAGCTACTTTAATTGTTCGTCCATTCTTGCTTCATTCCTCAATTTCTCCGCCAAACCAAATCCCCTGCAATATTTCAACACACCCAAATACGACTGCAAACTTTGATTAAAACTCTCGGCCGTTATCTCGCCGGCCTGCCAAAGCTGTTTTTTCTCTGCCAACTTCTTAAACATTCGTCTTTTTGTCTTTGTCCGGAGAACGATGTGATGCGGCAAAATTACATAACCTAGAAAATCTATGTCTTGCGCATATTTTTTGATTGAAACTTTGTCTGGATGGAGTAAGAGCGAGAGCTCTTGTTTGATAAAATTGTCAATCGCGCTTAATTGCTGCTCAAGAGCATTTTGATTGCCGCCAAGCAAAACAAAATCATCCGCGTATCTGAAATAATATTTGACTTTAAGAATATGTTTGATAAACTGGTCTAATTCATTCAAATATATGTTAGCGAAAATCTGCGAAGTAACATTGCCGATTGGCAGGCCGCTTTTAAGCCCCCCCCCCCCC
>Ga0209343_10004456_pt1 | contig 17301 bp, 13 predicted proteins | sample RifCSPlowO2_02_FD_184026 | JGI IMG/M metagenome (GOLD analysis project Ga0209343, IMG submission 184026) | Groundwater microbial communities from Rifle, Colorado - Rifle CSP2_plank lowO2_0.2 (SPAdes) (version 2) | ecosystem: Environmental > Aquatic > Deep subsurface > Groundwater | place... | reverse complement strand
CCGCTACGGCGTGAGCCGAAGATCGCCGTTCCCACCCGCACGATCGTCGCCCCTTCCTGGACGGCCACCTCGTAATCGCCGCTCATCCCCATCGACAGCTCGCGCAGCAGGCCTGGCGCGACGCCGTCCGCCAGCCAGCCGTCGCGAAGGGCGCGGAGCCGCTGAAACCATGGGCGCGCGTCCTCGGGCGTCTCGGGCATGGGCGGCAGCGTCATCAACCCGACCACCCGGGCGGCGCGCAGCCTGGCGGCCGCCTCGAAGAGCGCCGGCACGCCGTCCGGCGCGACCCCGGACTTGGTGGCTTCACCGGCGAGGTCCACCTGAATCAGAAGCTCGGGCCTGGCACCGGCCTCGGCCGCTGCCGCATCCAGCTTCTGGAGCAGCTCGATGCTGTCGATGGAATGAATCGCGGCGAATGCGGCGGCCGCGCGCCGCGCCTTGTTCGTCTGAAGGTGGCCCAGGAGGTGCCAGCGCAGGTCGGGGAGGCGGAGGGCGTCAATCTTCCCGAGCGCCTCCTGCACGCGGTTCTCGCCGAAGTCGCGCTGACCGGCGCCGTAGGCGTCGAGCACGAGCTCGGCGGAAAACGTTTTGGAGACGGCGACGAGGCGGATTGAGGATGGATCGCGACCGGCTGACCGGGCTGCGGCGGCGATCCGCCCGCGCACGTCGGTCAGCCGATCGGAGATTGACATCAGACGGCGGGTCCCAGAGGACCCGCCCTACTGAGGGAGTTGCTTGAGGAACGCCTGGACCTCGGCGGCCTTCTCCCCGTTCGGTTCCGCCTTGAGATACCCCTCGAACGCCTGCCGCGCCGCCGGGATCTGCCCCAGGTTCAGATTCGCCATTCCGAGCTGGTAGTGCGCCATGGCCATGCCCGGATCGGCCTTCACGGCGGCCTCGAACTGCTCCTTCGCTTCGGCGAACTTGCCGGCGTTCCAGAAGATCACACCCTGGTTGTAAACCGCTTCGGCGCTTCCACCACCGCCGCTCGACGCTGTCAACTCGGCCGCCTTGGCGCTGGCCTGCTGCGCCAGGTCGAACTTCTTCTGCGCGTTGTAGATGTTGGCCAGCCCGGTGTAGGCATCGCCCGAATTGGGGTTGATCTGCAGCGCCTTCTGAAACGCTCCTTCAGCCTCGGCATACTGCTGCTTCTTGGCGTACAGGACGCCCAGGTTGTACTGACAATCGCCGCACGTGGGGACCTTGACGGCGATCTCGTTGAACTTGGCGATCGCCTCGTCATCCTGGCCGGCCCGCATGGCGTCGATGGCGCCCTGGGCCAGCGCCTGCATCTCTTCCTGCGCCTTGGCCTGCTCGGGCGACAACGCGCTCGTCGGCGTCAGCTTGAACGACAGCTCCGCCGGCTTGCCCTGGGTGATGGACGCCTTCAGGGCCTCTGCCAGCTTGTCCTTCCTGGCCGTGACCGTGTAGTTCCCGGACGGCAGGCCGATCTGCATGAACTCGCCGTTCCGGTTGGTCTTCACCTGGGCCTTGCGGTTGTTCTCGGTGCCCACGATGTCCACCGTCGCGCCCTCGACCGGTTTGCCAGCCTCGTCGACGACTTTGCCCCGGATCATGCCCTGCGCCGCTGCCGGGGCCGCCATGGCCAACACCACGCCGAGCGCCAGAACGCCGCGGATCAGATAGCTCCGCATGAAACTCCCTCCAGAAATGTGCTGAATAAAATCCTACTAACTACCGGCCTGTCGGTATTTTACACGAAGAACCGCTCGACCGCGGCGAGCTCATGGGTGACCGGCGCCGGCGGCAGCGACGCGAGAAACCGCCGCCCGTACCCCATGGTCCGCAGCCGCGGATCCAGCACGACGAGCACCCCGCGATCGGTCCGGTGGCGGATCAGCCGCCCGAGGCCCTGCTGGAGCGCCAGGATCGCGAGCGGCACCTGATAATCGGCGAACCCGTCGCCGCCCTGGGCCGCCACTTGCTCGATGCGTGCGGCCGTGACGGGATCCGCGGGCGAGGCAAACGGCAGCTTGTCGATGATCACGCAGCTCAGCGCCTCGCCGACCACGTCCACGCCCTGCCAGAAGCTCGAGGTGGCGAGCAGCACGGCATTCGGGGTCGTCCGGAACCGCTCGATCAGGTCCGTCCGCGGCGCGGTGCCCTGAACGAGGATGGGGTACGGCAGCGCCATTTCGACGAGCCGCAGGACCGTGCGCAGGACCTGATAGCTCGTGAAGAGGACGAACGCCCGGCCTCTCGATCGCCGGACGATTTCAATCACTTCGCTCGCGGCTGCTTCGGCAAATCCCGGCGCCTTGGGCGACGGGATCCGGCGTGGAAGGTACAGGAGCGCCTGTGTCTGGTAGTTGAATTCCGACGCGACGCGCAGCTCTTCCGCCGTGCGGATCCCCAGGCGTCCTTTGACATAGTCGAATGAGCCGTCCACGGCGAGCGTGGCCGATGTGAGCACCGTGCTGCGCATCTGGTCGAACAGCGCCTCACGGACGATGCGCGAGACGTCGATGGGAGAAGCGCGAAGGTGGATGCCGCGCCCCCGCGTCTCGATGAAGTACACGAAGTCGGGATCGCCGGCGCGGATCAGGAAACGGATATCACGGCTCAGCTCTCCGGCCCGGCGCTGGAGCGCCGCGACGGCCTCGTTCTCCTCGAGCGGGGGAGACGCCTGTGCGGCCTCAGCGCCGGCCGGCGGACCCGGTGACATCACGCGCTCGAGCGCCGCCGCCAGCCCCGCCAGCGCCCCCGCCAGCGCCAGGCCGGCGTCGAAGTGCTCGCTCATGCCCTCAGCCGCATAGCGGACCCGCGACTCGGGCCCCGCACCCGCCTTGAGCGCCGGATCGAGCGCCAGCCCCGCAAAGAACGTCTGCGCTTGATCGGCGACCCGATCGAGCGCGCGCCGGACATGGTCGTCCCGGCGGCGGGGCCAGATCCGCTCGCAATCGCGCACGAGATCGCCGACCCGGTACGCGCTGACCGCGCACCCGAAATACTGCGTGGCGACATCCTCGAGCTGGTGCGCCTCGTCCACCACGAGCGTCGAGCACGGCGGGATGACTTCGCCGTAGGCGCTCTGCCGCACCGACGCGTCGGCGCACAGGAGATGGTGATTCACGATGACGACGTCCGAATCGGCGGCGCGCCGCCGCATGCGGGTCACGAAGCAGCTGTCGTAATGGGGGCACTCCGATCCGAGGCACGTGTCGGCGTCGGCGGCGATGTCCTTCCACATGCCGACGTCCTCTGGCAGCTCGCGCAGCTCGGCGCGATCGCCGGTCTCGGTGCGGCGCACCCAGGCGTCGATCACCGGCAGCAGCACGCGATCGCCCGCCTCGATCAGCCGGCCGACGGCCGACGTGTCGCCTTCGACGCCGTCCCGATACAGCTCCCACCGGTGGAGGCAGAGATAGTTGTTCCGCCCCTTCATCAGCGTGGCGGTGAACGTGATGCCGAGCGCGTCCTGGAGGAGCGGAAGATCCTTGAAGAAGATCTGTTCCTGCAGATTCTTGGTGCCCGTGGAGACCAGCACGCGGCGCCCGCTCAGAATGGCGGGGACCAGATAGGCGACGGTCTTGCCGGTACCGGTGCCGGCCTCGGCCAGCAGCAGCCCCCCGGACTCGAGGACCGCCGCGACCGCCTCGGCCATCTGCCGCTGGCCTTCGCGCGGCTCGTACCCGCTCAGCGCGCGCGCCAGCGGACCGTGATCGGAGAAGACGGAGCGGACACGGGCCGGAAGATCGTCCGCCTGCTCCGCGGCGGTCATTGCCGATCCGGATAGAGGGGAAACCGGCGGCAGAGACGCTCCACGTCGCCGCGAACCGCGGCGAGCGCCCCGTCGTCTCCGGGAGCCAGCAGGACGCGCCCGATCAGCTCGCCAATCAGATCCATCTCGGCCTCGCGCATGCCGCGCGTGGTTACGGCCGGCGTCCCGATGCGAATGCCGCTCGCCACCATCGGCGGGTTCTGGTCGAACGGGATCGCATTCTTGTTGACCGTGATCCCGGCCTTGCCGAGCGCCGCCTCCGCCACCTTGCCGGTGAGCCCTTTGGAGAAGACGTCGACCAGCATCAGGTGGTTGTCGGTGCCGCCGCTGACGAGCCTGAATCCCTGGGCCCCGATGGCGGCGGCCAGACGCCGGGCGTTGGCGACGATCTGGCGCTGGTATTCGGCAAACGCCGGCTCCATCGCTTCCTTGAAGCAGACGGCCTTGGCCGCGACGATGTGCATGAGCGGGCCGCCCTGGATGCCGGGGAAGACCGAGCGATCGAGATCCCTGGCGTACCGCTCGCGGCACAGCACGAGGCCGGCTCGCGGCCCCCGCAGCGTCTTGTGGGTCGTCGACGTGACGAAGTCGGCGTGGGGCACCGGGCTCGGATGCATGCCGGCGGCCACGAGCCCGGCGATGTGCGCCATGTCCACGACCATCGGCGCCTCGACCGCCGCCGCCACGGCGCTGATCCGCTCGAAATCGATCACGCGCGGATACGCGCTCGCGCCCACCATGATCATGTGCGGCTTGTGCTCGTGCGCGAGCCGCTCCAGTTCGTCGTAGTCGAGCCGTTCGTCATCCTTCCGGACGCCGTACGGAACGATCGAGTACAGCTTTCCCGAGAAATTGAGCGGATGACCGTGCGTGAGGTGGCCGCCGTGGGCCAGATTCATGCCGAGCACGCGATCCCCCGGCTTGAGGAGCGTCATGTACACAGCCATGTTGGCCTGCGCGCCCGAGTGCGGCTGCACGTTGGCGTGCTCGGCGCCGAAGAGCGTCTTCGCGCGCGCGATCGCGAGCGATTCGGCGATGTCCACGAACTCGCATCCGCCGTAGTACCGCCTGCCCGGATAGCCTTCGGCGTACTTGTTGGTCAGCACCGAACCGGCGGCTTCGAGCACTGCGGCGCTGACGAAGTTCTCGGAGGCGATGAGCTCGATGCCGTCGGCCTGCCGCCGCGCCTCCTGCCGGACGGCGTCGGCCAGCTCGGGATCGGTGTCGGCAAGCGAGCGCTGCATGGGAGAAATCGCGGCGTTGGGCATGGAAGGGAAATTGTACTATTAATGCTCAATGCCCAATGCCGGTACCGTCGTGATCTCGGCGCGCGGCGAGCAGCGCGTACGCGGCGGGCACCCGTGGGTGTATCGCGCCGATGTGGTCGACGTCGACGCGGCCGGCGGCGAGATCGTGCGGGTGATCGGACCGCGCCAGCGGACGATCGGCAGCGCGCTCTTCAGCGATCAATCGCAGATCGCGATCAGGATGCTGACGCACGGCGACCAGCCGGCGGACCTGGCACTTCTGCGCAGGCGGCTGGAGGGGGCGCTCGCGTTTCGCGAGTCGCTTGCCCTCGACGCCACCGCGTACCGCCTGGTCCACGCGGAAGGCGATCTGCTCCCCTCGCTCGTCGTGGATCGCTACGGCGACTGCCTGGTGGTGCAGGCGCTCTCGCAGGGGATGGATCGGCTGCTGCCGGCCGTAACCGAGATGCTGGTCGCACTGCTGTCCCCGGCCGGAATCCTCGCGCGAAACGATCCGAAAGTGCGGGTTCTCGAGGGGCTCCCGCAGACCGTGGACGTGCTGTACGGAGACATTCCGGAAGCGGTCGAGGTCCGCGAGGGGACGATCGAGTACGGCGTGGACCTGCGCCGGGGCCAGAAGACCGGCCTGTTCCTCGATCAGCGGGAGAACCGCGACGCGGCGGCGCGGTATGCGCGCGGGCGGCTCCTCGACTGCTTCAGCTACAACGGCGGGTTCGCCCTCCGGCTGGCGCGGCACTGCGCGGAGGTGGAGGCGATCGACGTCTCGGCCGATGCGGTCGCGAGGATTCGGGACAATGCGGCGCGCAACGGCCTGCCGCATCTGAAGGCGCGGGAAGCCAACGTGTTCGACGAGCTCCGGCGGCTCGAACGGGCGGGCGCCCGGTACGACATCGTCGTGCTCGATCCGCCGGCCTTCGCGAAGAACAAGGCGTCGGTCCCCAACGCGCTGGCGGGCTACAAGGAGATCAACCTGCGGGCGCTGCGGCTGCTGACGCCGGGCGGGTACCTGGTGACCTGCAGCTGCTCGTACAACGTCAGCGAAGAGATGTTCGGGGCGGTGCTGCACGAGGCGGCCGTCGACAGCCGGACCGCCGTCACCGTCGTGGAAAAGCGCATGCAGGGCCGGGATCACCCGGTGCTCGTCGGCGTGCCGGAGACGTACTACCTGAAGTGCTTCATTTTGAGGAAGGTGGAGTGAACCCGTGAACCGCCGTACTGCGCTCATCACCGGCGCCTCGTCCGGCATCGGTGAGGCGTTCGCCGACGTCTTCGCCGCGGCGGGGTTCGACCTGGTGATTACGGCGCGGCGCGAGGATCGTCTGCGGGCGGTCGCCGACCGCTTGTCACAACGCGATCAGGTGCGGGTGCACGTGATCGCCGGCGATCTGTCTCTGCCGGATGCTCCCGGACGGCTGTGCGAGGAGCTGCAGGCGCGCGGGCTGACGATCGATGCGCTCGTCAATAATGCCGGCTACGGTATTCCCGGCGCCTTCGTGGCATCGGAGTGGCCGCGGCACGCGGCGCTGATCCAGGTCATGGTGACGGCGCCGGCCGAGCTGACGCGCCGGCTCGTGCCAGGGATGGTCGAGCGTGGCTACGGCCGCATCATCAATGTCGCGTCGCTGGCGGCGCTCGTCCCGGCGCCCGCCGGCCACACCTTGTACGCGGCGTGCAAGGCGTTTGTGGTGAAGTTCTCCGAATCGCTCGCCAATGAGGTGCGCCCCGCCGGCGTCCATGTGACGGCGCTCTGCCCGGGGTTCACCCTCAGTGAATTTCATGACGTGACCGGAACCCGCGCGGCCGTGCGCCACCTTCCAGGCTGGATGTGGATGGACGCCCCCACGGTCGCGCGGCAGGGCTTCGATGCCGTGATGGCCGGATCGCCGGTTCACGTAACCGGGCGCGTCAATCGGACCATCGCGTTCCTCGCGCGCCACCTTCCGCGCCGGCTGGTGGTGGCCCTCGGCCGGGGGACCGCATGGCGCCACCGGAAGATCTGAGTCTGCTGCTTGGCGACGAACAGAACGTCATACCACCCCGGCGGTTTGCAGATGATCGAGCACGAGCTGTGCGCCCTGGTCGGCGCTGAGCGTCACGGTGTCAATCCGGACATCCGGCATCTCGGGCGCCTCATACGGCGAGTCGATGCCGGTAAAATTCGGCAGCTCGCCTCGACGCGCTTTCTTGTAGAGGCCCTTGACATCGCGCGCCTCGGCCACTGCAAGCGGCGCGTCGACGAAGACCTCGAAAAACTCTCCGGCTGGCATCAGCTCGCGCGCCGCCCGCCGGTCGGCACGAAACGGGGAGATCGCGGCCACGAGCACGATCAGGCCGGCGTCCGCCATGAGCCGCGCGACCTCGGCGAGACGTCGGATATTCTCGGCGCGATCGGCCGCGGCGAACCCGAGATCCTTGTTCAACCCTCGCCGGACCTCGTCCCCGTCGAGCAGATACGTACGGCATCCCAGGGTGCACAGTCGCCGCGTGAGCAGACCGGCGATCGTGGACTTGCCGGCGCCGGAGAGGCCGGTGAACCAGACGACACATGGCTTGCCCATCGATGTCCTGATCATAGCCAATGAGCTCAGACAACTCCCAATCCGCGCTACACTGCACGCCGATCATGGATTCAGCCACGACCGACTTGATTCATATCGAAGGCCTCAAGAACGTCGCGGCTCAGCGTCTGCGGTGGACCGTACCCGTGACGCAGCCGATGATGCTGTGTTCCCAGATTCAGCGCTCGGGCGGCACGCTGCTCGCGCGGTTGTTCGATGCACATCCAGCCTGCTTTGCGCATCCATTCGAGCTGCAATGGGGCAAGCCGAACAAGTGGCACTGGCCTCAGCTCGATCTCTCGTCACCGGTGACGCCGGAGGATCTGTTCGCACGCCTGGAGGAACGCTGGCCGAGGAAGTATGCGAATCGGGGATACGAGAAGTTCTCGAAGTGGACCCATCGGAACAGTCCCGGAGAGGTGCGGCGGTATCCGTTTCTCTTCGATCCCTGTCTGCAGACCGACATCTTCGCGGCCGCTCTTTCAGGCCATGCCGTGTCGTCGCCACGCGGCGTTCTCAACGCCTATCTCACGTCGCTGTTCAATGCGTGGCTTGACTATCAGAACCTCTATCGGGAACCCAAACGATGGGTCACCGCGTTTGTCGCGGGCCTCATCCTGGAGCCTGACGGCGCCGACCGGTTCTTTGCCGACTATCCGGACGGCCTTCTGGTGACGCTCGTGCGCGATCCCCGTGAATGGCTGTCGTCGTTCAGCCGCCACAAGGACATGGCAGATGCGGAGACCGCGCTCGACTACTGGATCGACTCGGCGGATGCCAGCGTTCGCGCGCACGAGGCGCGTCCCGATCGGGTCGTCGTGCTGTTGTTCGAGGATCTCGTCCACCGGACGGAAGCGGTGATGCGGATGCTCTGTCAACGGATGGAGCTTCCGTTCAGTGATGTGCTGCTGCAGCCCACGTATAACTCCATGCCCGTGCTCTCGGACAGCAGCCATGTGCTGGCAACGGGCATCGATGAGCAGGTGACGGAGCGATATCGGCTGACGTTGACACCCGGGCAGCTGGAGATTGTTGCCGAGAAGGCGTCGCCTCGCTTTCGGGAGTTGCAGAAGCGTTTCGCGCTGCAAGAGTACGCGTGATGGCAGCGCAGGCGCCGCTTCCGCGGGCGGTTCCGATCAGGACAGCGGACGGAGAGATTGTCAGCGGGTTCACCTCGCCTCCGGACTGGCGGGATCTCAAGCAGCACACCGGAGCCATGGCGGCGCTCGACGTGAAGGCGATCCTCGACGAACAACATCATCGGGCATACGGACGACCCTGGGTGCTGGGCCGCTGCTATTTTGATGAATTGGTCGCGCGACGGCTGAAACCGAGTGAGCGGGTGCTCGACCTGGGGTGTGGCGCAGGGCGCCTGGGCGTCTGGCTCATTCCGTTTCTCGAGGTCGGCCACTACTACGGCATTGACAACCATTTCGGCACCCTCTGGGCCTTCGCCAGCTATGAGTGCCTGCTTCACAACCTGTTCGAACGGCAGCCCAACCTGATGCTTGACGATGATCTCCGGATCGATCGTTTCGGCGTGAGCTTCGATGTCGTGCTGGATTTCAACGTCTCGGTTCACCTGCCCATGGACAAGAGGGAGCGGCTCTTCCGGGATATCGCAGGCGTCTGCACGCCCGGCGCTCGTCTCATCATGCCGCGTAAGCCCAAAGTCAGTCGGACGCTGCTTCCGACGTTGGGGTTCCAACTGGTCAATCGCGGCGACGTCCAGTATCCGGGCCTCGAGCACTGGCCGGTCGACCCTCACGCCACGGACCGGTGGTACGAATTTCGGCTGAGTGAACCCGGGTGAAGGACCCGAATTTCGAGCACCTCGAGATGGCCTGTACCGAAGGGGACCGCAGCTTCGATCTGATGCTCGCCAAGTGACCGCTCGCGCGGGCGGTTCAGAAGAGTGCAGGGGGTTCAGCAGGTTCAGAGGGGCCGGTTCGGGGGGTTCTGTAAGTTCAAGGGATTCAATTGGTTCTGCTGACAACAGCGGTGGGAGTGGGGCGGTACGGTGACTGCATCGCCTCACGCCCGTGCCGGGTGTGCGATCTCACGAAGAGTTGATTACTTGGCAACTTGCTCACGAAGTGAAGCTGCAGGTCTACAAGCTCCTCGACGAAGACAGGGTCAGAAGAGACTTCGATTTCAGTCGCCAGCTTCGCGAGTCGGCAGCATCTGCGCCGCGGAATATCGCGGAGGGGTTCGGCCGATACCTCCGTATTGCCAACGGGGAGTTGAAAGAGACGCAGGACGCGTTGCGGGACGGCTTCGATCGTGGCTACTTTTCGCGCGACGATGTAGTTCGGGTCCAGCGGCTGGCGAAGCGTGCATCGAAAGCGGCTACGAACCTGATCGCGTATCTCAGGAAGGCGACCCCGCCGAACGAAGACCGGCGGTGAACTTGAACCTCTGAACCCGCTGAACAAGACCTCCTGAACCCTCTGAACCTCTTGCACATCTTGAACCAGCTAAGATCGGCTGGTCCATGTCCATCCGCCCGGGCCTGTCTGCCGCATTCGCACTGATCGTGTTTGCCGCGAGCACGGGCGTCTCGGCGCATCCTGCGCCCTTCAGTTTTCTCGATCTGATCATCGGAGACAGGGGCATCGATGGGACGCTCGTGCTGCACGTCGTCGACGTCGCGCACGACCTCGGGATCGATCCGGCCGATCGGCTCCTCGATGCCGCTGACGCGGAGCGGCTGAAGGAGCGCATCACGCGGCTGATCGAGCCGCGGCTGCTGATCCGGACCGACATGCTGTCGACGGTCGAGTGGCTGGGTGTGGAGCCGGCGCCGGACCGGCACGGGCTCCTGCTGCGGTTTCGGATTCCAGGTCCGCGGCCCGGCGCTCTGTACATGCAGCCGCAGATGTTTCCGTACGACCCGGCGCACCAGACGTTCATCAACGTCTACGAAGACGGGGAGCTGCGGCAGCAGCTGATCTTTCACCCCGGCAGCGGCGAGCAGGTCTACTACGCGGGATCGGCGCAGGGTGTACGGGCCGTCATCCGGACGTTCGTGCCGGCCGGGATTCACCACATTCTGATCGGCCCCGATCACATCCTCTTTCTCGTCGGCCTGCTGCTGCTCGGCGGGACGTGGCTCACCCTCGTGCGCATCGTGACGGCGTTCACGCTCGGGCACAGCCTGACGCTGTCGCTGGCGGCGCTGAACATCGTGATTCCGCCGGCGCGTCTCATCGAACCGGCCATCGCGCTCAGCATTGTCTTTGTCGGCGCCGACAATCTGGTGCGCGGCAGCGGCCGCGATCTGCGCGCCTGGGTGGCGCTCGTCTTCGGCCTCGTCCACGGGTTCGGGTTCGCGAATGTGCTGCGTGAGTTCGGCCTGCCGGCCCAGGCGCTCGGCTGGTCGCTCTTCTCGTTCAACGCCGGCGTGGAGATCGGGCAGCTGGTGGTGGTGTTGCTCGTCGCCACGACGCTGCTGCTGATCCGGCGGCGGAGCGATGCGGCCGGCCAGCGCGTCGCGCGCGCCGGGTCATGTCTGGTAATCGCCGCCGGCACGTACTGGTTCGTGGAGCGGGTGTTTTTCCTTTAGATCCAGCGCCTCCACCAGACGACCGACACTGCCGCGAGGTGCGTGTAGCCGGGGCGTCCGAATCCGCGGCGGGCGCGGTGCCCGAGCCGGACGGTGATCTCGGGCGTGACGCGGAAGCCGAGCACCTCCTCGGTGCCGGTCAGGTGCTGCTCCTGGGTCAGGATGCCGAAGACCAGCGGCGAGGACATCCGCTCGACGCGCCCGGCGGCGAACCATCGCGGCGCCAGCGTCTGCTGGCCCTGGACGAACCATCCGGAGGCGATGCGGTCGCCGCCGCTCGTCTCAATCCGGTCGCGGACCCATTCTCCCGCCAGCTTCGTGTAGGCGAACGCGAACTCCGATTCGACCGTGACCAGCGTCGCGTCACGGTCGGCGGTCGCGAACGGCGTCTCGTTGGCGCGCTGCCAGCCTCCGTGCGTCACTGAGGCCCCGATCCGAAGGCCGACGATCGGCGTCACACCGCCACCGACGACCACGTTGGCAAACCGCGGCGGGTTCACCTCGGCAAAGATCCGCCGGGTGCGGAGCGGAGAGGTGTCCACGATCGCGGCACGGGCGTCCCACCGGGACGACGAGACCGTGACCTGGCCGCCGTAGGGGTACACGGCGCCCAGCAGGGTCATTCTCGGAGCGCGGACGTCGATGGGGGGCAGCGGCGTGAAGAGCGACGCCGGCTGAGCGATCGTCGGGTTCTGTTGTGGCCGCAGCGTCAGGTTGGCGAGGCCGATCGGCGACGGGATCAGCCCGGCATCGACGCGAAGCCCGATCGGACCGGAGCGCTCGTATCGGAGCGCGGCCACCCAGATCTGACGGTTCCATGCACCCGACCCCAGCCGCTGCACGAACGGCCGCACGATCGCCTCGAACCCGTGGCCGAGATCCGCCGAGACGACCGCATCCATGATGACGCCGGTCGAGTAGTCGCCCGCGGTCGCGTCGAGGGTCTCGTCGAGCGCCACGCTGGTGTCAATCGCCAGCATCGACGGCCGTGCCTGCTGGGCGAAGACCGGACGGGGAAGGGCGATGTGCAGGCCGACGAGCAGCCCCAGCAGGAGGATCGGGCGTCCGTCGAGTCCGCTCGTCCGCACGTCGTTACACGGCCTGGCGGCTCACGAGAGCGGGCCACGCCGGCTCGGCCTGCCCCGTGGCGTCCGGGAGCGCCGCCACGAGCGCGTCGACCGACGCCGGATCGAACTGTGTGCCGGCATGCTGCTGCAGCTCTGCGAGCGCCTCCCGCGGGCTTCTCGCGGGACGGTACGCACGGGCGCTGGTTATCGCGTCGAAGGCGTCGGCGACGTGCACGATGCGGGCGGGGAGCGGGATTTCGTCGCCGCGCAGGCCGAAGGGATAGCCGCGGCCGTCGGGCCGTTCGTGGTGGAGCTCGACGATCGGCAGGTGCGGCGCGAGGAACGGCACCTGGCGGAGGATCCGGGCGCCGAGCGCGGGATGGCGCTTGATCTGCTCGAACTCCTCGGCGGTCAGCGCGCCCGGCTTGCGGAGGATCTCGTCGCTGAGGCCGATCTTGCCGATGTCGTGGAGCAGCGCGCCGAGGCGCAGCACGTCGAGGTCGGTGTCGGTCATCTGCATGCGGCGTCCGACTCGCTCCGAGAGCGCGCTGACACGGTCCGAGTGACCGGCCGTGTAGGGATCCCGCGCGTCGAGCGCCGCCGCCAGCGCGCGGATCGCGCCGACGTATGCGCCGCGTGTCTCCTCCTCGGCGGCCGTCAATCCGCGAACGAGCTCGTTGAACGCGTGCGCCAGCGCATCGAGCTCCCGGCTCGTGCCGGTCTCCGGCAGCGGCCGCTGCAGGTCGTGTGCGGCGGTCATGATGCCGATGTCCCGCGCCAGGCGATCGATCGGGTCGGTCAGGGTCCGCGCCAGCCAGAGGCTGCCGAGGCCCGCCAGCACGAAGGCGCCGAACGCCACGGTGCCGAGCGCCATCAGCGCATCGCGCGTCGCAGCGCGCGCCGCCGAGTCGATGGAGGCCAGCGTGTAGATGCGCGCGGGGCCCGATTCAATCAGCAGCCGGATGGCGTACTCCTCACCCGCCAGCGTGCGCATGTCGGCCTGTCCGCCGGCCAGGCCGCGCACGAGGTCCGCGGTCACCTGTTGTGGCACGGTGCTCGCGACCACGGTGTCGTCGACGATGATGACCACGCCGGCGCCGGCGTGGTCGGCCAGCTGGCTCGCATACCGGGCATCCAGGCTCGTGCCGACGACGAGCGTGCCGATATCCCGGTCGACCAGCCGCAGCACCGCGCCGGCGACGCGGAAGGCGCCTTGCGGAAGCGCCGCGACTCCCTGGAACGCCGGCGCGCCGGTGGCCACGGCCACCGCCTGATCGCGGGGCCAGCGGTCGCGGGCGGGGCCGGCGCTGACGAACACGCGGCCGGCCACGTCCAGGATGGCGAGGACGTCGGCCCCCGTCAACGTCGCGAGCTTTTCCGCCTCCACGGCGACCGTGCTGCGGAGCGACGCCTCCTGGTCGGAGGGAAGCCCCGCAAAGCGGCTCTCGGTGAAGTACGTGTCGAGCGCCGCCTTGAGCGTCGGGTTCTCGGCGATGGTGGCGATCGTGGCGAGCTGCTCCTGCTGCCGCCGATCTTCAAGCGCGCTGAAGACCCGCTCGGCCACGCGCAGCTTGTCCGTCTCGGACGTGCGGACCCGTTCCCGCACATCGACGGTCAGCACGGTGAACACGACCGAGAGGATGACGGCGACGGTGACGAACGTCACGGCCAGCGTGCGCGCGATGAGGCGTGGTGGACGTCGATTCACCTACTTCTCCGGCACCGGCAGCACGAAGTCGGTCTCGATCGTGCGTCCCGATTCGACGCGCACGCGTACCGTCGTATCGCCCAGCCGCTCGTGCCATGCCGTGATCTGCCGATCGCCCGGAGGCAGCGCCGGCAGCTCGAACCGTCCCGCGTCGTCCGGGATCGTAAACCAGGGGTGGTCGAACACCATCACCGTGGCGCTCATGTGCGAATGAATCTCGCAGAAGACTTTGACGACCCCCGGCCGATCGAAGCGCACCCGGCGCGACTCGCCGCGCGGGTAGCGACCGAGGTTGAAGCTGCGCGCACGCGAGAGCGAAAAAACGTTGTGATAGATCGGATCGTCGTTCGGGAACTCGACTTCCGACCCCACGGTGACGGCGACCACCCGGGGAGTGAACGTCTCGTCGCGCTGTCGAATCGAGGCCCGCACGGGCTTCATGGCCTGAGGCGTCGCGTCGCGCAGGTACACGACAACGTTCCGCCGCTCCGATTCCGGCGCCAGTCTGGGTGTCGGCACGGTGCGGGTGGGGTAGGCGCTGGTCGGCCGCCGGATCGCGACGGGAATCCCGATCTCGACCTGGCCGCGGACGCTCGCGGTGTCCTGCACGGGCGCGGGCGGCGTCGCGCCGAGGGCCGCTGCCGCCGCCACGATCAGAAGTCCGACGCCGCCCCGGCGCATGCCCTGCATTCTAGTGGAGTGTACAGGTGATATCGTCCTCTTGATGTTGACGCTGTTGCTGGCGGGCGCCCTCATCGGCCAGCCAGGCCGCGAGACGCCGGGCCCCGGCATTTCCGACGCCCTCGCGCGGGAGCGCGCGGGGACCATCGGCGCGCTCCGCTACGAGCTGATCTTTGTCGTCCCTGACACTACGGCCGAGCCGGTGCAGGGGCGTGCAATTCTGCGATTCACGCTCAAGGCGCGACAGCCGGTCGTGCTCGATTTCGCGCGGCCGCGCGAGGCGGTTCGAAGCGTCCATGCGGACGGCCGCGACGTGGCGTTCACGCTGGCCGACGGCCACCTGCTCATTCCCGCGGACGCGACGCGTCCGGGCGACAACGAATTCGCGATCGAATTTCTCGCGGGCGACGAGCCGCTCAATCGCAACCCCGAGTTCCTGTACACCCTGTTCGTTCCCGCGCGCGCGCACCGCGCCTTCCCGTGCTTCGACCAGCCCGATCTGAAGGCGCGGTACACGCTCACGCTCGACCTCCCTGCGGGATGGCAGGCGGTGGCCAACGCTCCGGCGATGCCGGCCGCGGCGGACGGCCCGCGAACGCGCGTGCGGTTCGCCGAGACGCAGCCGATGTCCACCTATCTCTTCGCGTTTGCCGCCGGGCGATTCTCGGTGGAGACGGCGCAGCGAAACGGCCGCGAGCTCCGGATGTTTCACCGCGAAACCGACGCCGCAAAAGTGGCGCGCAACCGCGACGCGGTCTTCGATCTGCACACCGCCGCGCTCGCGTGGCTCGAGGAGTACACGGGCATCCCGTATCCCTTCGGGAAGTTCGATCTCGTGGCCATTCCGTCCTTTCAGTTCAGCGGCATGGAGCATCCGGGCGCGATCCTCTACAATGCGGCCTCGCTGCTGCTCGACGAGTCCGCCACCCAGAACCAGCTGCTCGACCGCGCGAGCGTCATCGCCCACGAGACGGCGCACATGTGGTTCGGCGATCTGGTGACGATGCGGTGGTTCGACGATGTGTGGATGAAGGAGGTCTTTGCCAACGTGATGGCGGCGAAGATCGTGAACCCGTCCTTTCCACAGGTGAACCACGATCTGCGCTTCCTGCTGGCCCACTATCCGGCGGCGTACTCCGTCGATCGCACGGCCGGCGCCAATCCCATCCGGCAGGATCTCTCGAATCTGGAGGAAGCCGGGCAGCTCTACGGGCCGATCATCTACCAGAAGGCGCCGATCATGATGCGCCAGCTGGAGGCGATCGTGGGCGAGACCGCCTTTCGAGACGCGCTGCGCAAATACCTGCGCACCTACCAGTTCGGCAATGCGACATGGCTGGATCTCGTCCGCCTGCTTGACGCCCGGACGCCGGACGATCTGGTGGCGTGGAGCCGCTCGTGGGTCGAGCAGCGTGGCCGCCCGTCGTTCACGACCGACCTCCGTTTGGCGCGCGGCCGCGTGTCGCGGCTCACGCTGACCATGGCGGATCCGCTGGGCCGGCGGCTGCTCTGGCCGCAGCGCCTGCGGGTGGCGGTCGGCTATGCCGACCGCGTCCAGGAAATCCCGCTGTTCATGAACCGGCGATCGATGCGCGTGCGCGACGCCGAGGGGCTGCCGCCGCCGCTCTTCATCCTGCCGGCAGCGGGCGGCCTCGGATACGGGCTCTTCGTCCTCGATGAGCCGACCCGGGCGTACCTGCTGGATCGCATCGAGACGATTGCGGATCCGCTGACTCGCGGGAGCGCCTGGGTCACGCTGTGGGACAACGTTGTCGAGGGTGCCATCCCGGCCGGCCGCTTCCTGGACGCGGTTGTCCGCGCGCTGCCGGCCGAGACCGACGAGCAGAACGTTCAGCGTGTGCTGGCCTATGCCGCGAACGCGTTCTGGCGTCGTCTCGGGTCGGACGAGCGGGCTGAGCGGGTCTCCGTCGTCGAGTCGATGCTGCGCGCCGGTCTCGAGCGCGCGCCGACGAGCAGTGCGAAATCGGCCTGGTTTGGCGCGTATCGGGAGACGGCGACCAGTGCGGACGCGATCGCGTGGATCGAGCGGCTCTGGCGCCGCGCGGAATCGATTCCGGGTCTTCCGCTCGCCGAGACCGACGAGATCGCCATGGCGCTGGATCTGGCGGTTCGCGAGGTCCCGGCCTGGCGCGAGATCCTCCAGACGCAGTTCGACCGGATCGACAATCCCGACCGCAAGGCGCGGTTCGCATTCGTGATGCCCGCGCTGGCGGCGGAGCCGGGGCGCCGGGAGGAAGCGTTTGCGCGGCTGCGCCAGCTCGAGAACCGACGCCGCGAGCCGTGGGTGGTGGAGTCGCTCCGCTATCTGAACCACCCGCTGCGCGCGGCGCACGCGGTGCGATTCATTCGACCGGGGCTCGAGCTGCTGCGGGAGGTGCAGCGCACCGGCGACATCTTCTTTCCGACGCGGTGGACCGAGGCGCTGCTGGGCGGCCACCGCTCCCGCGAGGCGGCGGCCATGGTGTGCGATTTTCTCGCCAGCGAGCTGCAGTACCCGCAGCGGCTCCGCTGGACCATCCTGACGGCGGCCGACGAGCTGTTCAGAGTCGCACCGGGGCCTTAGAACCGGCATAACCGACCAGCGGGCGATTTCGTACGTAGTGCCGGGCTTCAGCCCGGCTAAAGCCGGCTCCTGCTTATCCGGTTGTTTCAACACGCCACAATTTGTAGTGTACGGGCGTGCCGCGCCCG
>Ga0209343_10004454_pt1 | contig 17303 bp, 14 predicted proteins | sample RifCSPlowO2_02_FD_184026 | JGI IMG/M metagenome (GOLD analysis project Ga0209343, IMG submission 184026) | Groundwater microbial communities from Rifle, Colorado - Rifle CSP2_plank lowO2_0.2 (SPAdes) (version 2) | ecosystem: Environmental > Aquatic > Deep subsurface > Groundwater | place... | reverse complement strand
TCCTGATCGGCATCGTGGGCACCGACGTCAATTCCGGCATGGCGCGTTTCAGCTTCGGATTTTCCGAACTCACCGACGGCATCGGTTTCGTGGTGGTCGCCGTGGGGGTTTTTGCGGTGTCCGAAATCATCAGCAACCTGAGCGAGAGAACGGAGGACCGCGAGGTATTCACCAAGAAGGTGACAGGCCTTTTCCCCACCTGGAAAGACTTCAAGCAGTCCTTGGGGCCGATCTTGAGAGGCACGGGAATCGGTGCGTTTTTCGGCGTGTTGCCGGGAACCGGTCCCGCCATCGCTTCGTTCTCTTCATACATGGTTGAAAAGAAGCTGGCGAAAGACCCGTCGCGCTTCGGCAAAGGCGCGATCGAAGGCGTGGCCGGCCCCGAGTCCGCGAATAACGCCGACGCGCAGTGCAAGTTCATCCCGACGCTGACGCTCGGCATTCCCGCCAGCGCGGTGATGGCGCTCATACTGGGCGCGCTCACCATCCAGGGCATCGCCCCGGGACCCCAGGTGATGACCCAGAAACCCGATCTCTTCTGGGGATTGGTCGCCAGCATGTGGATCGGGAACTCGATGCTTCTCGTCCTGAACCTGCCGCTGATCGGCCTGTGGGTCAGCCTGCTCAAAGTCCCGTACCGGTTCTTGTTTCCCTGCATCATGGCGTTCTCCTGCATCGGCATCTACAGCGTGAATAACAGCGCCTTCGATATCTACCTCGCCGGGATCTTCGCCGTGATCGGTTTTGTGTGGTTGAAGACGGAGGTCCCCGCGGCGCCGGTGCTGCTGGGCTTCGTGCTCGGGCCACTGATGGAAGAGAACCTGAGACGGGCGCTGCTCATTTCCCGCGGCGACCCGACGGTGTTCTTCACGCGCCCCATCAGCCTCGGGTTCATGATTGCCACGGTTGTCATATTAATTGTCATGGCTGCTCCCGCCGTGCGCAAAAGGAAAGAGCAAATTACCGGCTGACCGAACGGGACACCGCAATCTTCCGGCGGCCCGACACATGGGCCGCTTTGCGGTTTAAGAACTTTTCGGGCCAGATCGCGGCCGGCCTCAGCCGACAGGCCGCCGGCATCGAGGTAACATCCTCTTCGACGACTACGTGTCGTCCAAGGCCGGCGAACCTGCTGCGGCGCGCGTCAGACGGTCATTGATCGCCGCCCACGCCGCGTCCTGCGGCGGTTTTTCCACCAGTATCGCATCGCAGCCCGCCTCGTCGAGCCGGCGCAAGTTGGCGTAGAGCGCGTGCGCGTAGCCCGCGGCGTCATCAGGCGCCGCGATCCAGGTTAGACCGGGCAGCAGTGGCCGCAGTGTCAAGAAGGCCAGCGCGGCGACGCGCTTGCCCTGACGCGTCAACGAAGCCGCGAGCTCGACCAATCGATCACCCTCCGCCAGGATGAGCGGCGTCTGCGGCGCGTAATGCGCGCCAAGCGTCCCCGGCGCGCGCGGTGATTGCAAATCGGGCGCAGCGAGCGGCACGCCCAAGGTTCCCTCCAGTTGTTGCACCGTGATCCAGCCCGGCCGCAGCAGCGTCGGCTGCACGCCGGAAAGATCGACGATGGTCGATTCGATGCCGACGTCGGCCGCACCGCCATCGAGCACGCAGTCAACCGTGCTGCCGAACTCGCGGCGCACGTGCTCGGCGGTGGTCGCGCTGACGCGGCCGAAGCGGTTGGCTGAAGGCGCAGCCACGCCGCCGCCGAAACGCCTGAGCAATGCCTGCGCGACAGGGTGTGACGGCACGCGCAAGGCGACGGTATCCTGACCGCCGGTGACGAGATCGCTCACGCGCGGCGAACGCTTGAGGATCAGCGTCAGTGGGCCGGGCCAGAATTTCCTGGCAAGTTTGCGCGCGGCGTCGGGAATTTCGCGCGCCCAGTTGGCGAGCTGCACGGCGTCGGCAACGTGCACGATCAATGGATGATCGTGCGGCCTGCCCTTGGCGGCAAAGATTTTCCCGACCGCATCGGGATTGGACGCGTCGGCGCCGAGACCGTACACCGTCTCGGTCGGAAAGGCGACCAGCCCGCCCGCACGGAGGATCGCTACCGCTTCATCGATTTCGCGATCGGACACCATCATGAATAGAGGTGATGGGAGGAGGTGATGGGAGGAGGTGATGGAAAGAAGTGATGCGAAGAAGTGATGGGAGGAGGTGACGAAAGGAAGTGATGAATAGAAGTGACAACAGGGAGTGGCGGGTTTGACCGTTTTTGTCACCCGTTGTCATCACCTTTTTTCACCACTTTCTCTCATCACTTTTTTACTGTGTCAGCAGCCGCAGCGCTTCCCGGTATTTTTCCGAGGTCTTGGCAAGCACGTCGGGCGGCAGCGCCGGCGCCGGGTGCTTCTTGTTCCACGGTTGGGTCTCGAGCCAGTCGCGCACGAACTGCTTGTCGAAACTGGGCGGACTGATGCCGGTGCGATACTCCGCCGCCGGCCAGAAGCGCGACGAATCCGGCGTCAGCGCCTCATCGATCAGCACGAGACCGCCTTTGCCGTCGACGCCGAACTCGAACTTGGTGTCGGCGATGATGATGCCGCGGGTGGCGGCGTAGTCCGCGGCCTCGGTATAGAGCCGGATCGACGTGTCACGAACCCTGGCCGCCAGTTCCTTGCCGATGAGTTTTTCCGCTTCGGCAAAGGTGATGTTCTCGTCGTGCTGTCCGGCCGGCGCTTTCGATGCCGGCGTGAAAATCGGCTGCGGCAGCTTTTGCGCCTGCTTCAGTCCCGCCGGCAACTGGACGCCGCAGATCGCGCCGGTGTCCTGATAGTCCTTCCAGCCCGAGCCGATGATGTAGCCGCGCACCACGGCTTCGACCAGCAGCGGTTTCAGTTTCTTCACCACCATCGCACGGCCGGCGACCTGCGCGCGCTCGTTTTCCGCGACCACCGATTGCGGGTCAATATCAGTCAGGTGATGGGGCACGATATGCGCGAGCTTCCTGAACCAGAACAACGACAGCTCGGTCAGCACCCGGCCCTTGCCGGGGATCGGCGTGGGCAGGATCACATCAAATGCGGACAGCCGGTCAGTCTGCACCACGAGCAGTTTGTCCTCGCCGACCGCATAAAGATCGCGTACCTTGCCGCGGTGCAGGAACTCGAGGCTCTTCAGGTTCGATTCGAACAGCGTCGAGTAATTGGAAGTCATCGGGCAGATTCAGGATTGAGGATTGAGGATCGAGGTTTCAGGATTCAGCAGTCCGGTCACCGATCGTGCTCGCGTGCCACGATGCATGACAGCGTTCCCTGAATCGGCTCGGCGGTCACCTGTTATCCGGAAAGGTCGGGAAGCTTCACGGCCTTTCCGGATTCGGCCTGCGCCTTGCGGAAAGCCTGCAACGCCTTCGCGAGTTTCTTGTCTTCCAGCGCCAGCATCGCCACCGCAAACAGCCCGGCGTTCGCTGCGCCGGCGTCGCCGATGGCAAACGTCGCCACCGGAATACCCTTCGGCATCTGCACCATGGACAGCAGCGAATCGAGTCCCTGCAAGTGCTTTGAGGGAATCGGCACGGCAAGCACCGGCAGCGTGGTTTTGGCCGCCACCACGCCGGCCAGATGCGCCGCTCCGCCCGCTCCGGCGATGAAGCACTTCGCTCCAGCGGAGACGAGACCGTCGATCCACTCGATCAGGAGGTCGGGCGTGCGGTGCGCCGACAGCGCGCGCGCTACATACGGCACGCCGAAATCCTTGAGTTGCCGCGCGGCGTGGTGCATCACCTCCCAGTCGCCCCGGCTTCCCATCACGATGCCCACCAGCGGCGTTTTCATGTTGTGCCTGCTCCCCTTTGATGCGAGCGCAATATTCTAGCTCAACGCCGCGGCCGTGTTCTGAATTTTACCAATCCCGGCCATCATCCCTTGCAATGGCGGTCTCCACAAAGACCGGCAGCGCGTTGAGGCAAGGTGCGCGCTCTGATAAAATTTCGTGGCGTCAGGGAGGAATTCGCCGCCTACATCCGTTCCGAAACGGAGAAATGGAGCAAGGTGCTCAAAGCCGCGGGGGTCAAAGCAGAGTGATATCGTGAGCGGCGAGCAGTAAGCCGCGAAAACACTTCGGGCTCGCCACACTGTTCTCCACTCACCGTTCACCGCTTACCGTTCACCGCTTACTGTTCACCGTTCACCGATCACCGTTCACCGCCTCATGGTCACCCGCACCCTCGCCCGCAATCTGGTGGCTTCGCGCTACGACGACATTCCCCAGGCCGTGCTCCACGAGGCCGCACGCGCGCTGCTCAACTGGCTGGGCTGCGCCATCGGCAGCTCGCGCCATGAAACGGTCGCGTGCGCACTGGCCGCTGTGACGCCCTTTTCCGGTCCGTCCCAGGCCGCCGTACTAGGCCGCGCCGAGCGCCTCGACATCCTGCGTGCGGCGCTGATCAACGGCATCAGCTCGCATGTACTCGATTTCGACGACACTCATGCGCGTGCCATACACCCCAGCGCACCGGTGCTGCCGGCACTGCTCGCGCTGGCGGAATGGCGCAAGGTGAGCGGCGCCGAGTTTGCGCATGCATTCGTGCTGGGCGTGGAAGCGGAGGAGCGCATCGGGCTGTCGGTGTTTCCCGAACATTACGACATCGGCTGGCACATCACCGGCACGGCTGGCGTGTTCGGCGCTGCCGCAGCGACCGGCAGAGTGCTCGGCCTGAATCATCAGCAGATGACCTGGGCGCTCGGCATCGCAGCGACGCAGTCAGCGGGACTGCGCGAAATGTTCGGCAGCATGTGCAAGAGCCTGCACCCGGGACGGGCGGCGCAGAACGGCCTTACGGCAGCGCTGCTCGCCTCACGGAACTTCACAAGTTCGGAGCAAGCGATCGAAGCGCCGCGCGGCTTTGCCCACGTGCTGTCCACGAAATTCGACCCCGCGGTGATCACCGACGGCTGGGGTGAACGCTACGAACTCATGTCCAATATGTACAAGCCGTATGCCTGCGGCCTGGTGGTCCACGCTGCGATCGACGGCTGCATCGAACTCAAGCGCGAGCATGCGATCCAGCCGTCGGACGTCGAACGCATCGAGCTCAAGGTGAGTCCGTTGGTCCTGGAGTTGACCGCCAAGACAACACCTCGGAGCGGGCTGGAAGGGAAATTCAGCGTCTATCACGCAGCCGCGGCGGCGTTGATCCATGGCGCCGCCGGCGAGTCCCAGTTCAGCGATGCGGTGGTGCGCGACCCCGAGGTCATTGCATTGCGCGATCGCGTGTCCGCGCAAGCCGCGGCGTCGCTACGCCGCACCGAGGCGTATGTTAATATCGTTCTCAAGGACGGCCGTACCTACTCCAGGCACGTCGCGCACGCCCTCGGCACGCTGCAACGCCCGATGAGCGATGCCGATCTGGAAGCGAAATTCAGGGGACTTACCGCAGCAATCCTCACGCCCCGGCAGATCGATGAAGTCATTACTTTATGCTGGCAATTGACTGCGCTGGAGGATGCCGGAGCACTGGCGCGGGCCGCGGTGCCGCGGGCTTATTGAGCTTTACGTAAATGAGTGACATTCATTTACGTCTCGAATCTCCCCTCTCCTCTGGGGAGAGGGGTCGGGGGTGAGGGATTGAGCGTGTCACGCAGTTAAGAAAAGCTCAATAGGCCCGCCAGTTATCAGACTTGTTCACTCATTCACCCGTTCACTGGTTCTGATTTGGAGCATGCATTGAAGAAAACCACCCAAATTTCGCCGGTCATGCGTGGACTCGCAACCTACATTTCGCGAGCCCTCAGGAAGCCGCTGCCCAAAGCGGTGGTCGAGACGACCAAGCATCATGTGCTCGACACCATCGCGGCGATGGTGTCGGGTTCGCGCCTCTTGCCCGGCAGGAAAGCGATTTCCTATGTCAAGACCCTGGGCGGCGCGAAGGAAGCTTGCGTGATCGGCTCGCGGTTCGTGACCACAGCCGAGCATGCGGCGCTCGCCAACGGCATGCTCGCCCACGCCGACGAGACCGACGATTCGCACGCGCCTTCGCTGTGCCACCCCGGCTGCGCCATCGTACCCGCGGCGCTTGCAATGGCCGAGCGCGAACGCTGCAACGGCACGCAATTGCTCCGCGCAGTGGCCTTGGGCTACGACGTCGGCTGCCGGCTCAACATGGCGCTGCATGCCTACGACTTCCGCGAGGCGGGGCATTCGACCCACAGCTTCGGCCCGATGTTCGGCGCCGCCGCGGGCGCGGGCGCGCTCGCGGGTCTCAATTACGACCAGACCCGCCACCTGCTCTCTTATACCGCGCAGCAGACCTCCGGTGTCTCGTGCTGGATGCGCGACGAGGAACATATCGAAAAGGCCTTCGACTTCGGCGGCATGCCGGCACGAAACGGGGTTGCGGCGGCGGCGATGGTCGCGCACGGGTTCACTGCAGTCGAGGACGTGTTTTCGGGCGAGCGCAATTTTTTCATCGCCTATGACGAGACTCGCCGCATCGGCAAAGCGCCCGAGCCGGAGCGTCTGGTGCACGAGCTGGGATCGACTTACGAAGTCATGAACACCAATATCAAGCGCTGGTCGGTGGGTTCCCCGATCCAGGCGCCGCTCGACTCGCTGCTGGATCTGATCCGCACTCACGACATCAAGCCCGGGCAGGTCGAAAAAGTCGTGGTGCGCGTCGGCCACCAGGGCGCCAACACCACCAATAACCGCAACATGCCCGACATCTGCATGCAGCACATGTGCGCAGTGATGCTTGCCGACGGCATCGTGACCTTCGAGTCCGCGCACGACGAAAAGCGCATGCGCGATCCACGCGTGCTGGCGCTGCGGGCCCGCGTTGAATTGCTGGGCGACGACGAGCTTACGCGTGCGATACCGTCGCGCCAGGGCATAGTGGAGATTCGGCTCAAGGACGGCCGCGAGCTCAGGCATCACACGCAAGCAGTGCGCGGCACCGCGCAGAATCCGATGGCGCGCGCCGAGGTCGACGAGAAGTGCTATCACCTGATCGCGCCGATCCTCGGCAAGCAGCGCGCGCGCCGTCTGTGCGACGCGGTGTGGAACCTGGAGCGCATGAAAGACGCGCGCAAGCTGCGGCCCCTGCTTCGCGCGTAATGGGTGACGGGTAATGAGTAATGGGTAAAATCGTCGGGCGGGTCGGCCCATTACCCATCACTCATTGCTCATTACCGGTTTTCCAACCAGGACGGCTTCGAGATCTGTTCCGAGGCGATGCAGATCATGGGCGGCCATGGGTTACGCCGAGGACACGCTGGTGGAGTGGTGCTTCCGCAAGTGCTGCGGCTGGACGATCACCGGCGGCTCTATCGAGAATCTCAAGAACCGCATCGCCGAATCCGTTTTCGAACGGACGTTTTCGCAACGTCCGTCGAAGAGCAGTGAAAAGTGAAACGTGAAATGTGAAAAGTGATGACAGTGGCAACCTGCATGCAGTTACGTTTCACGTTTCACCATTCACGTTTCACGCATTCATATGACTAACGTCCGTTTGGCGCAGGCGCTGTTCGCGCCGCGTTCGATCGCGCTGATCGGCGCGTCGGGCGATGCGCGCAAGAACACCTCGCGCCCGCAGCGCTTCCTGCGCCAGCATGGCTACACCGGCAGGATCATCCCGATCAATCCCGGCCGCGACGAAATCTTCGGTGAGAAAGCCTATCCCGATCTCGTGTCGGTGCCTGAGACGATCGACCACGCGTTCATCATGGTCCCTGCCGATGCCGTGGCGGCGGCGTTGGAGCAGTGCGCGGCAAAGAAGGTGCCGGTGGCCACGGTTTACAGCGACGGCTTCGGCGAAACCGGCGTTGAAGGGCGCCGCAAGCAGGCGCGGTTGCTCGAGATCGCCCGCGCCGGAGGCGTGCGTCTGGTGGGCCCGAACTGCATCGGACTCGTTTCTACCCGCCCCTCCTGCGCCTTGTCGGTGAACGCGGTACTCGAGTTTGCGCAAATCAAGGCCGGGCCGCTCGCCATTGTCTCGCAAAGCGGCAGCATGATCGGAGGGTTGCTGTCGCGCGGCCTCGGCCGCGGCGTGGGTTTCTCGAAACTGATCTCGGTGGGCAATGAGGCCGACCTGGGTGTGGGAGAGATCAGCGATCTGCTGGTCGACGATCCTCATACCGGCGCGATCCTGCTGTTCATGGAGACGATCCGTGACGCCGGCCATCTTGCGCGTGCGGCACGCCGCGCCTACGCGGCCGGCAAGCCCGTCGTTGTCTACAAACTTGGGCGCTCCGAAGTGGGACAGGATCTTGCCGCGTCGCACACGGGCGCGATAGCGGGAGGGGACGAAGTGGCGGACGCGTTCTTTCGCGCGCAAAGCATGCTGCGTGTGGACACCCTGGAGACGCTGTTCGAGTTGCCGGCCTTGGTCGCCGGCCAGAAGCCGGCTGAGCGGCATCGCGTCGCCGTGATGACGACCACCGGCGGCGGGGCGGCCAGCGTGGTTGACCGCTTGGGCATGTTCGGCCTCGACGTGGTGGCGCCGACTGACCGCATCATTGCCAACCTCGCGCAGAAAAACATCAGGATCAACAAGGCGCGGCTCACCGATCTCACGCTGGCGGGCGCCAGGAAGGAAATCTACAGCGCGGTGCTGAACGAGCTGCTGGCGTCGGACCACTGCGACCTGGTGCTGGCGGTGGTCGGCAGTTCGGCGCAGTTCCAGCCGCAGATTGCGGTCGAACCGATCGTCGAGGCGGACCGGCGCGGCAAGCCGCTCGCCGTATTCCTCGCGCCGCACGCCGAAGCCTCCCTCAACCTTCTCGCTGACGCGGGCATCGCCGGCTTTCGTACGCCGGAATCCTGCGCCGATGCCATCCGCGCCTGGCGCGACTGGTCATCACCCCTTGTCGCCCCCTCTCCTGACCACGTGAAGTTGTCCGCGGCGAAGGCTTTGCTAGGCACAACGCGGCAGCTTGGCGAGTACGACGCATGCCGCGTGTTCGCCGCACTCGGTGTGCCGCAGGCCGCGAGTGAAATCATCGCTGCGCCCGAACAGCAGGTCGCCATCGGCTTCCCGGTGGCCGCGAAAGTGCTCTCCCCCGACATCGCGCACAAGACCGAAGCGCGCGCGGTACGCCTCAACGTGACATCCGATGCGGAACTGGCGGCGGCATGCGGGGAAATTCTGGTGAACGCGCGCGCTTATAAAAAAGACGCCCGCATCGAGGGCGTCCTGGTGCAGCGCATGGAGAAAGGCCTGGCGGAGGTGATACTGGGCTATAAGCGCGATCCGCAGGTCGGGCCGGTGGTGGTGCTCGGCATCGGCGGCGTGCTCGCCGAGATCTACCATGACTTCGCGCTGCGGCTTGCCCCGGTAAGCGCCGAGGAAGCGATGCGCATGGTCGAAGAAGTGAAAGGGCTCGCCATGATCCGAGGCTACCGCGGGCTGCCGCGCGGCGACCTCACCGCGCTGGCGCAGGCGGTGAGCGCCTTTTCGCAACTCGCTTACGTGCCCGGCATCGCGGAAGCCGAGATCAACCCGCTGCTGGTGAAGCGCGAAGGCGAAGGCGTCGTCGCGGTGGACGGCCTGATCGCGAGGCGCGACAATGACTGAGCTCTAAGTATCCATGTCACGCTAACCCACACCACCCCGCCTGCTGCACAGGCACCCCTCCTCGTGAGAGTAGGGGAAATAGAATTTCTCCCCTCCTTACCAAGGAGGGGTGGCACCGAAGGTGACGGGGTGGTGGGTTTCGCGCGACGAGCCACCGAGTGAATGCGAGGAGATGAGCATGCTGCTGCAAACAATCGCTGACTATGCTGTTAAGGAACAGACGTCGAAACTATCGGGCGACGTCGTCCACCACGCCAAGCGCGCGGTGATCGACTGGTACGCTGCGCTCCTTCCGGGCAGTGTGGTCGCACCTGCGACGCTGCTCGAGCAAGCGCTCGCCGAGGACCTCGACCGCGGCCGCGCGCGGCTCGCCACGGGACGACGCGCAACGCTGCGCGCCGCGGCGCTGATCAACGGCGCGGCCTCGCACTCAGTCGAGTTCGACGACATCTACCGTGACGCGGGCTATCATCCCGGCAGTCCGGTCATATCCGCCGCGCTCGCGACGGCGCAGGCACACGGCGCGAACGGCGACACCTTCCTGCGCGGTGTCATCGTCGGCTACGAGATCTCGACGCGCATCGGCGAAGCGGTTATGCCCTCGCATTACCGCTTCTGGCACACCACGGGAACGGTGGGGTCGTTTGGCGCGGCGGCGGCGGCGGCAACCGTGCTCGGTCTTAACCGCGAACAGTTCATGCACGCGGTCGCAACCGTGGGCACGTTTGCCGCTGGCCTGAAGCAAGCCTTCCTGTCCCAGGCGATGAGCAAACCTCTGCACGGCGGACACGCCGCGGACGTAGGCGTACTCGCCGCGGTTGCGGCTTCGAAAGGCGTCACTGGCGCGCTCGACATCCTCGAAGGCCGGGAAGGATTCGGCGCCGCGATGAGCGTCAACCCCGACTGGGCGAAGGCGACGCGCGGCCTCGGCAGCGACTATCACATCGTCCACGTGACGTTCAAGAACCACGGCTGCTGCGGGCACACTTTCCCGTCGATCGACGGTGCACTGCATTTACAGCACACGCACAACTTCACTCACAAGGACATCAAGCGCATCCGGCTTGCGACCTACAAGGCGGGCCTCGACATCATCGACAACCAGAAACCCGAAGGCGAGTACCAGGCGAAATTCAGCCTGCAATACACAGTCGCCCACGCGCTGGTCCACGGCAGCGTGCGGCTCAACGCATTTCTCCCTGACCGCATGCGGGATACGGCGGTGCGCGCTCTGATGGAAAAGATCGAATGCGTCGCGGATCCGAAACTCTCCAAGGGCTATCCCAACCAGCGCGCCGCGCAGGTCGAAATCGAAACCACCGACGGCCGCAAGTTCGCGCACTTCCAGCCGTACCGCAAGGGCGATCCCGAACTGCCGCTCACCGACGAAGAGCTGAACGAAAAATTCCTCGAACTTGCGACGCCGGTGCTGGGCGATCCCAAGTCGCGCGCCTTGCTCGCCGCGCTATGGGCGACCGAGAAGCTCGCGAACGTCGACTACGACCTCTCCACCCGTACGCCCGTCCGCGCCGCGAGCTAGGCAAAATCTGATTGTGTCGTCCTCGCGAAAGCGGGGACCCAATTTCAGATTACCCGAAGCCTCTGGTGCCCGCACCCCGTGAATCGTCCAGAGCGCTGATGTAGTGACTCCTTCCCCCTTGATGGGGAAGAGCCTGCCCCCGCGAAAGCGGGGGTCGGGATGGGGGTGACACACACGTCACGGCGCCACAGATCAAGCGCAGAACCCAACGCTGCCTTCGCAATGATTTTGTCCTGAGTTGCCCCGCAGGCGTATTATTCCCCGCAACGCATCCGTAGGCCCCCGTGTTATCGCGCTGGGAAAGCGCAGGAAGGGAGGATCTAAGATGAGTTAGTGAAACCTTTCAAAGGAATCCAGCTGGTGCAAGTCCAGCCCGGTCAAAGCCGTAGCGGGCAGGCCGGTAGCGAGTGTTGCCATTCGCCGGGTGACTGGCGGGTGCGAAGCGTACACAACAAGGAAGCAGGCCGTGAGGATTCAGCTCCGACATCGGGTCATTGTTGCGATGCCGACGCCGTTAACACAGCGGAAGGCTGCATCCGGACAACCGTTACGCAAGGTTGCCCGGGGTCGCCGGAGTCGCTAGCCCAGGGCATGCTTTCAAGGGGATTCTCTGTGAACCCAGGAGAGCTCCTACCTCTCGCGAAGATGGGCGTGGTGACGCCCAACCCAAAGGCACCAGGTCCCCGGAGCACGAGGGCCGCTCCACGGGAAGCGAACAAACCCTCAACGCAGAGAAACCTGTCGCCAAGGGAGACCAGAGGCGGCAGCTACGGGTAGAAGAGCAGTCTTATGAGCCCATAGTACCGAGGAAGGTGGTGAACCGCAGGGCTCCCGCAAGGGGCGGCCACGGCATCCACCGGAGGGAAGGGGCGAACAGGTAGACGTATCGATGCGGTGCCACATACACGAGACTCTGAACTCGGGAAGGTATGTTAAATGGAACTGAATCGAATAGCTGAGTTAGCCAGGCAGGATGCAGGACGCAAGTTCTACTCGATCGCTCACTTGCTGACGAAAGAGGCGTTGTGGGAAGCATTTGCCGGTCTCCGCAAGAAAGCCGCCGCCGGAGTGGACGGAGTCACGTACGCGGACTACGAGGAGCATCTCGTTGAGAATTTGTTCAAGTTGCACGAGAAGCTAGAGAGCAAGACCTATCGCGCGCAAGAGCAGCGAGGTCAGCAGCATCGTGCTGCCCTTTCAGGTCATCGAGCAGGTGGATGAGCTGTTCCCCAACGTGCTGGACGAAGCCCGCGCCAAAGGCATTGACATCGCCCCCAAATACATCCCCGCCGAGGTGTTCGACAAGCGGGCGGTGGAGAAGAACCAGGTGGTGTTCCACGACGTGGCGGCCATCGAGGTCAAGCCGCACGTCAAGAAGAACAGTGTGGCGATGGAGCTGACCGACTTTTCGGTCTTTTATTCACAGGATTCCATCGCCAACGCCGAAGCCACACTGAAAGACAAAGCCAGCAAGCAAGATTGTGGTGGAGAAGGGGCAGATCGTGAAGGTGAGCAAGGACGCGAAGGGCATCGTCAGCCGCGAGGTGCTCACCAAAAAGTGGACGGACTGGATTGATTACTGGTCGGTGGATTTCAACTTTGAGAACAAGCGCGAAATCGTCCGCGTGAAGAACGAAGAAAACGGCGAATGGGAAGAGCGCTGGACCGGGGATTTCATCTTTGAAAACGAGTGGCAATCCTTCCGCACCAAAAAAGACCGTTCGCTGGAACTGACCAGCGTCTATCACGAATGCGCTCCGGGGCGGCGCAAGGTGGCGGTCAAGGTGGTGGACATCTTCGGCAACGACACGATGACGATTGTGGAGGTGAAGGTATGAGCGAAGCTACCCTGACGCCGGAACGTCTGCGGGCCCGGTTGCGCGAGTTTAAGGAACAGCGCGGGGCGGAATATCACCTGCTGGCGCTGGGCTACTTCGGCTCGTACGCCCGCAATGAAGCCACGGCGGAGAGCGACGTGGACATCGTGTTCGAGACTGACGCGCCCAACCTGTTCCGCACGTCCAGCATGCGGCTGGACTTGGTCGAGTGGCTGGGCCGCCCCGTGGACTTGGTGCAGTTGCGGGGCTTGAGCAATCCCCGTCTGAAGGCCCGCGTTGAACGGGAGGCCGTCTATGTATGACCGGGCACTTCTCGCCGAGAGGCTGGAAACCGTGCTGGAAGCGCTGGAGCGCATCCCCAGGCGGTTCGAGAGCATTTCCCTTCCGGAAGACTTTCGCGCCAGCGCGCAAGGCATCGACCGCATGGACGCCATCTGCATGATTCTCATCGCCGCCGGCGAGGAGTTCAAGAATATCGACCGCAAAACGGAAGGCACGCTGTTCAGCCGCTATCCCGGCATCGATTGGCGCGGGGCGATCGGCTTGCGGGACGTGATGGCGCACGGCTATTTTGACGTCAACATCCTCCAGCTCTTCAGCATTTGCCGCGACGACATCCCCCGCGTGATCGAAACCCTGCGCACGATGATCCGGGACCTCAAACATGGCCCTGCATAAGGACTTCCCCGAATCGCCCTACGCCATCCTCGACCCGGCCCTCCGCTGGTTTCCGGCGGATGAAGCCCTGCGGGAGTCCAGTTCTGAAAAGTTGATGCCGCCCTTAGTGCCGCAACTGCGCCGCAAGGTGAAGGAGTGGCGGGACAGCGGCTATGTCGGGGCAACCGAAACCAGCCGCAGTTTGCTCAACTGGTGGTTCAACACCCCGCACCTGCTGCCCCAGACTTATCTCCCCTCGCCCTTTGGGAGAGGGGCCGGGGGTGAGGGGCTGGCCGAGTTTCAGTATTACTTTGCCCAGCGCGAGGCGCTGGAAACCATCATCTACCTGTACGACGTGGTGGGGGTAAAGGACAAGTTCGACCTGATGCGCTTTGACGGTTCCGGCGTGGTCTCCGCCGGCATGTTTGACGAGACCTGGCGGCGCTTCGTGGTGAAAATGGCGACCGGCACAGGCAAGACGAAGGTGCTCAGCCTGGTGCTGGCATGGAGCTTTTACCACAAGCTGTACGAGCCGGAATCGGAGCTGGCGCGCAACTTTCTGGTGATCGCCCCCAACATCATCGTGCTGGACCGCATCTACAGGGATTTTCAGGGCCTGCGCATCTTTTTAAAAGATGACCCGGTCTTGCCGGACAATGGCGTGGACGGACGCAACTGGCGCGACGATTTTCAACTGACCCTGCACCGGCAGGACGAGGTGCGCATCACCCGGCCCACGGGCAATATCTTCCTGACTAATATCCACCGCGTCTATGCCGGCGACGACATCCCGGCGTCGCCCGACGACGAAGACACGATGGACTATTTCCTCGGCAAACGCCCCAGCGGAGCGACCACCGACTCCAAGGTGGACTTGGGCATGATTGTGCGGGACATTGACGAGCTGGTGGTGCTCAACGACGAGGCGCACCATATTCACGATCCACGCATGGCCTGGTTCAAATCCATCGAGGACATCCACAACCGGCTGAAGCAAAAAGGGTCCGCCCTCTCTCTGCAAGTGGACGTGACCGCTACGCCCAAGCACAACAACGGCGCGATTTTCGTGCAGACCATCGCCGATTACCCGCTGGTGGAGGCCATCAAACAAAATGTGGTCAAGCATCCCGTCCTGCCCGACGCCCCCAGCCGCGCCAAACTGGTGGAGCGCCAGAGCGCCAAGTACACCGAGAAATACACCGACTACATTCACCTGGGCGTGATCGAGTGGCGCAAGGCGTATGCCGAACATGAAAAGATGGGCAAGAAAGCCATCCTGTTCGTGATGACCGACGACACCCGCAACTGCGACGACGTGGCCGAATACCTGAGGGGGCACTACCCCGACCTGAAGGGTGACGCGGTGCTGGTCATTCACACCAAGAACAACGGCGAGATTTCAGAATCGACCTCAGGAAAAGGCAATGAGGAATTGGATTTCCTGCGCCGCCAAGCCAGTGAGATTGACGGACTGGACAGCCCCTACAAAGCCATCATCTCCGTGATGATGCTCAAGAGGGCTGGGACGTGCGCAACGTCACCACCATTGTGGGACTGCGCGCTTATTCCGCCAAGAGTAATATTCTGCCCGAACAAACCCTGGGGCGTGGCTTGCGCAAGATGTACCCCGGCGGCCTGGAAGAATATGTCAGCGTGGTCGGCACGAATGCCTTTATGGATTTTGTGGAATCCATCCAGGCGGAGGGCGTGGTGCTGGAACGCAAGCCGATGGGCGAAGGCACGCAAGCTAAAACGCCGCTGGTGGTGGAGGTTGACAAGGAGAACGAGAAGAAAAACATCGACGCGCTGGATATTGAAATCCCGGTGCTGACCCCTCGCGTCTACCGGGAATACAAGAACCTGGGCGCGCTGGATGTGAGCGCGCAGGGGCATCAACGCGTGGCCTATCTACAGTTTAGCGAAGCGCAACAGCGGGAGATTGTCTTCAAGGACATCACCACCGGCGAGGTGACGCATACCACCATCCTCGACACGGCGGGCATTGCTGATTATCGCAGCGTGATCGGCTACTTCGCGCAGACCATGATGAAGGACTTGCGACTGGTTAGCGGCTACGACGTGCTGTATGGCAAGGTCAAGGCGTTTATTCAGGACCAGTTGTTTGACCGGCCGGTAGACCTGGAAAGCCCCAACACCCTGCGCAACCTGTCAGAACTGGCTGCTACCAAGACCTTGCTCGAGACCTTCAAGAAGGCGATCAACGCCCTCACCGTGCAGGACAAAGGCGACGCCGAAATCCGCGACACCATCAAGCTGCGGCAGACGCGCCCCTTTGTGGCCAAGGATCAGGGCTACCTCATCCCGAAAAAGAGTGTTTTTAACCGCATCATCGGGGACAGCCACTTTGAACTGCTGTTTGCCCGTTTTCTAGAAGACTGCGACGATGTAGTTTCCTACGCCAAAAACTATCTGGCGGTGCATTTCAAACTGGACTACGTGAACGCGCACGGTGACATCTCCAACTACTACCCGGACTTTCTGGTCAAGCTATCCACCACACGAATTGTCGTTGTCGAGACCAAGGGACAGGAAGACCTGGACGTGCCGCTGAAGCTGGAACGGTTGCGGCAATGGTGCGAGGACATCAACCGGGTGCAGTCGAATGTGACCTACGACTTTGTTTACGTGGACGAAGAGAGCTTTGAGAAATACAAACCCACCTCATTCCGGCAATTGGTTGATGGCTTCAAGGAATACAAAGAGAAAATATAACAAGACGCTGCGCCTGACGCTCCTGACGTCGCGCCAGTGAGCTTGGTCGTTAATTCAGCCGAATGGACTCCGCCCAGTGGTGCCCAGTTTTGCCCGGGTTGGGGAGCCGATCAGGACTCGAACGTCGCTACCTGATCGATAGAACCTCGCGCCAGTGCCCGGTTTCATCCGGTCTGGCGCGGCAGGCATGCATGAGCACTACATCGGACCACGTGTTACGGCGCGCTAATGTCGCCGAATCGCAAGGCTGCGCGAACCAAACGTGCATCACAAGCGCCGATGCCTGGCGCGTGGCTTGACGGTCCGCTTGTCACGTTCCACCCTCGGTGTTTCGTTGCCCGACCAGGTGAAACGCCACGTATCGCCCCGGCGCACATTACCGACGACCGCCGGCCGGAAGCACGCGAGGTTGGCGCCGCCCTTGCGGCGGACACTCGGGTAGACCACGCCGACCGAGCCTGCTTCGAGCAGCCGCCCGGCCAGCCGCTGTGAAGCAACGTAACTCCGCGAATCGAGGCAGCGCGCGAAGCGGGTCCCGCCCCGCACGTCGTGGAACTCGCCGTTGAAATCGGCAAGCAGCGCCTCGTAGGGAACGCTGTCGTCGAAGCGCCCGATCTCCTGATACTCCACGGTCTTGTGGAACGCGACTTCGGCGAGCCCGGTTTCGACGTCGAACGAGCAGTACCAGGCCCCGCGGTCGGGACCGTTGAAGCGGCTGCCCTCCGGGCGCGCGCAGGTGAAGGCCGCGTTGATGATCCGGAAGTTCGGCACGCCGAAGACGAGTTCGTCGATGCCGATGCCAAGAAGCAGTCCGCGCTCGCCGCGCAGCCGCTCGTTGGTGGCGTTGTCGAGATCAAAGAGGTCGGCCAGGTGCGCCTCGTCCTCGGCGATGCCGGCGAGCACTGAGTCCTCGCGCGCGGCAAACCGCGAGGGGATCAGCCGGAAGGTGTCGAACTGCCGTAGAAGCGTCGTTCGGGGCAGCGCCCCACTCACACCCCGCCCCGCCGCGCATCGAGGA
>Ga0209343_10004448_pt1 | contig 17312 bp, 11 predicted proteins | sample RifCSPlowO2_02_FD_184026 | JGI IMG/M metagenome (GOLD analysis project Ga0209343, IMG submission 184026) | Groundwater microbial communities from Rifle, Colorado - Rifle CSP2_plank lowO2_0.2 (SPAdes) (version 2) | ecosystem: Environmental > Aquatic > Deep subsurface > Groundwater | place... | reverse complement strand
TGCATTATCATCAAACTGGACGAAATAGTTAGGTGAATTCACAGGTGGTAATGCGGCACCATCCAGATCAGACGGCAGCATACCACCTAAGTTAGAGTCCAGTGCATAAAGGTCAAAATAGACCATTTGCGCAGGCAGGCCAAGCAGCATTTTATCACGCTCAAAGGCTACTACCCCCTGTCCGCCCCAGCCAATGTTGGTAAACTGATTGACTGCCATATAGTAGCCGTCCGGCCAGACCCCTAATTTGGGATAATCATTCATCTTGCTATTGCTGATCAGAAAGTCGTACCTGTACCAGGCACCTGTTGGATCCCCTGTCAGGGAAACAGCGATACACTGATGAAAGTCTGTATAGAAGTTCAATGCAAACTGGCTCATAATCCATCGATCAGCCAGGTGATCATAGAGCACAATTGGATCACCATCGTTGCCGGTCTCACATAGCCCGCCGAAACCGCTCCATAACGTATTGTTGTTTGCAGGACCATATAGCAAATTACCACTCTTATCCCATATAGCAAAGGAGAGGTTGACCATCTGGATATAATGATTAGGTCCTACATCCCCGTTGGTATCGGGCGGTAAAACTCCATTAACATTGCTTATGCCTTCAAAGTTACGGATAGTGGACGGCATCGTAACCAGGACTGGCCAGTCCTGGACAACCGGGTCAGCAACCTTGTCTTCTATTAATGGCGCCTTTGGCCCTTTAGGCTTACCCAATGGGTGTAAAGGAATCTCCCTGACCTCAGGCCCTGGTGATGGAGGGATGGGCTTGATGTTACGCAGTGCCTGGGATACATCGTTCTTAACAGGATGAACTATTACAGGCCGCGGCTGTGCAGATAATGCCATTGCTCCGATTTGAAAAATGAATAATGCAGTAAGAAAACCAATTACAGATAGTACTATTACAGGCCTTTTAATTGTCATCATCACACGCTCCCTATAGGTTTTAGTTGCCGGCCTTGAACTCTATGATAAGGCTCCTTGCTCTAACTAATGCTGCATCACCGTTATATGATGGTTTGAATTGGATCTCGACTGTATGGCTAGTTCCGCCGGATGCTAAATTACACTGCCACCAGTTGTGCGCGGTAGTTGTGTAAAAATTATACTCACTTGCCTCTGGAAACAACCCATTCGTTCCGTTCTGTCCCTGTGCAGGCGCCCCATCAATCATTGCCCGAAGACTCATTTGAGGTTTAAAGATATTATAATTTAAAGCAAATTCTCCTGAATATCTAAGCTCTATGCACTGAGGGGCACTGCCTGTAAGAGTTACAGTTGTGCTGAAGGCATTCACCCATGTTGTAGAGGAGCTATTGCTAAGAGAAACATTTTCAGCAAGAAACTTCCCCTTTTTAAGGACACCGCCTCCTGTTGTTAAAGCCGGCCCCGATATCTGGTCCTGACCTCCTTCTATAGCAGGACCTTCAGCAAAGGACAATCCTGCATTGCTAAAAATTAAAAATAGAAATAAAAGGATTATTATAAAATCTTTCACTTTTTCCATGTTATCACCCCCTTTCCTGAAAAAAATGTCAGGATATTTTTACCACGCACCTTTTTTTGATATAACAACAAAAACACTGAGGAATATTATCCTGAGGTCCATCAATAAAGAGCGGTTCTCTATATATTTCAGATCCCAGTTCATCCTCTCCATCATATCCGGGATCCCACGGCACTTGACCTGCTGAAACCCTGTAATCCCCGGCCTAACCCTGAGTCTCTCCTTAAAAAATGCATTATACCTTTCCACAATCCTTATATCTTCCGGCCTGGGCCCAACCCAGCTCATATCCCCTTTCAGGACATTAAAGAGCTGGGGAAGCTCATCAATACTCGTCTTTCGCAGCACCCTTCCAATAGGTGTAATCCTAGAATCACTGCTGAACTTGTAGACAGGCTGGTTGAATCTGTCAAGATTAATGCATTGAGAGATAGAATCTTCAGGATTGTATTTCATGGAACGGAACTTATAGAGTTTAAAGGGATACCCGTTTATCCCGGCCCTGACCTGGTTATAAAATACAGGGCCTTTGCTGGTTAACTTAATCAATAGAGCTGTTATAAGAAATACCGGTAAGGCCAGGATAAGGAGGATAAGAGAAAATAGAATATCAAAAAGACGTTTTAAAAAGAGATAGTATCCCTTGTGATATTCTCTTTTAAGATCTAAGACAGGTAAGATATCCCCATTGGTTTTAATCTTTCCCTTGAGTCTCCCCACATGTTTCTCATATATCTCCGGTGTAGTTGTAAAGGTAACCTTTTTACCATTATGACCATTGCCATTACCATTACCATTACCATTATTTTGTATCCTGATGATTACATCTGTAAGGGTGTCATAAGATACAGGTCTTGTGAGGCATACCACATCCGGATTAACATGATTTATGATTTTAGTCAGCTTCTCTGATTTTGATATCTTATCATTATATTTGTCGCATAAATGGGCATAACCATTTTCAGGGGATAATGATTCAATTGTACCATCACCATTAAAGAGGCCATAACCTGAGCCGCCGCGTGTACCCTGCCGCCTGTCTTTATCTTCCGGCCACATCTCTTTCCAGACGAAGAGGACCTTTGTATCCTTTGTCTTATTTCTAATGCCTGAGAAGGTTCTCATTTTTAATTGACTTTGATGACTTTAAAGGTTGACCAATAAATAATGCAATTTGCAGGCCAAATCTATTAGCTGGAGGTGTTATTTTTTTCTTTTCAGGATGGTACGATATACTCCAAAGATCCCTGATATCAATCCTGTACAGAAAGCGAAAGACCTTAAAAAGAGAAGCGCCGGTGTCCATACTGCAACCTCTCCATCTTTCTTGAGGGCAAAGGATATAAGAGGTAATGTACTGAGTAGAAAAAACAAGAGACCAAAGAGTGTGGGTAATAAAAACACCCTGTTAACCGGAATAACCATGAGACTTGCGGCTATCATATATGTTAACAGGATCTGAACTTTCAATGACTGCGGAGTATGCGAATCGCTGCCAAACTTACCTGGATGTTTTTTCAAAACAAGTATCTTCCAGTAGGCTACATAAAATTTCCTCCTGAAGTACCTTTTAAGATTATTTGGGTGAAGGTGATATACCACGCCGGATGGCTGAAAGACCATCTTGTGGCCATCCTTAGCAAGGCGAAAGGAGAATTCCTGGTCCTCTACAGATGCAGTGGGAAAACTTGTGTCATACCCTCCATATTTAAGGAAGATATCCCTCCTGAATCCTGCTGAGTAGGTATCAATAAAATCGATATAGGGTATCTTTTTCATACGCTCATATTTTTGCTCATATTCTATCTGGACAAATCTCGCGATTAAATCAGACTGCTCTGTCCTGTAAACACCCTTTACTCCTGCAATATCAGGGTTATTGAATGGCCGCACCATCTCCTCTATCCAGTTCTCCGTAGCCCTGCAGTCTGCATCAATGAATAAGACAATATCCCCTTTGGCCACCTTTACACCTGAATTCCTCGCTGCTGCAGGCCCCTGATTCCTCTGGTAGATATATCTGACATCAAAAGATTTCACTACTCTGGCTGTCTTATCTGTTGAACCATCGTCTACAACGATAATCTCATATTTATCCCTGGAGATGGTCTGCCTCTTTAAAGATTCCAGACAGGCCCCGATTGAATGCTCACTATTATAGACCGGGATAATAACAGAGATCATGAAACACCTTTCTCCATCTTTGAAGATGAGTGAAAGAGGTAACGAAAGAATGTCCTTGCTGACTTGATAATACGTTTTGCCTCTGAAGGTGTCCTGACCATCTGTAGTATTTTACCTGCGACATAGGCCGGTCTGAGGTAAAACGAACGTCTTGCAAAGTCACAAAACGCAACCAGGTCACGGCTGGAAAGTTCCGGTGTAGAGATTACGCAATTGTGAAGCCCATCCTCGGTCAGCCACTCTTTATAATCCTGAGTAGTCAGATAGCTGTTCTCTTTAGCCCAGATATATGCATCTGTCCCGGGATAGACCATCAAGGGGAAAAATTGTGCAGTATCCGGAGAGAGTCTTTTTGCAAACTTCAGGGTCTTTGACAGGGTCTCCTTTGTCTCACCCTTGTTTCCTGCCATAAAACAGGCATGTATAAGAATACCTGCCTTTCTTGCATCCCTGACAAACCTGAAGATCTTTTCGAGTGTGATCCCTTTCCTGATATTATTGAGTATCTTTTGATCCCCGCTCTCAATCCCCACACAGAGGAGCCTGCACCCTGCAGCCTTCATGGTCTTTAGGGTCTCCAGATCCACATCTCCCCGTGAGTTTGCTGTCCATGGGATCTTTACACCCTTTTTAATCATAAGCCCGGAAAACTCCCTGCAGCGCCTTCTGTTCAGTGTCAGCGTATCGTCTTCAATAAATACCTCTTTTACCTGCGGAAACTCTCTTTGTATATAAAGAAACTCCTCCACTACGTTTTCAACACTCCTGCACCTGTACACCCTTCCATGCATTGTCTGCGGATAGACACAGTAAGTACAATGGTGGGGACACCCCCTTCCTGTAATCAGGGTAATCTGGGGGTAACGTGTTATTGAATAGAAGTAGTTCTCAACCTTCAGGTGTTTTTTATACACCCGGCTTACAAAGGGGAGTTTATCAAGGTCTTTTATCATCTCCCGATCCCCGTTATGAAAGATCCTCCCATCACTCCTGTAACTGATACCGGCCACATCTGCCAGGTTCCCGGAGCCGGATAGTACCTCTGTGAGTTGAAGAATGGTATCGTCATACTCATGTCTCGCTATGGCATTAACAGCATTGCTTGCCTGTAATGTCTCCTCCGGAGTAGCAGATACATGAGTTCCCACCATGACAATAAATGCCCCAGGAACTTTCTCTCTGATGGACTCCGCAGTCTCAATATCAGAGCAGATGCTCGGGGTACTGGTATCAATAACCACCATATCAGGTTGAAACTTCCCTGCCCGGAGCAGTACCTCCTGCAGATCTAACCCCTCTGCGGGTGCATCAATCAGAGAGGTCTCAATTCCGGCATCCTCGAGGGCCCCTGTTGCATAAGCCAGCCATACAGGATAGTAGAGAGTGCCGCTCTTTATAACAGCAGGACTCCTCTGTGCCCTGGAGAATTTAGGGAAAAAGGGAGGGTTTAGTAATAATACTTTCATTTCAAGTACCTCTATTTTGGGTAGTACTCTTTATAGTTTTCCTCGATCTCTCCATTTTATCGGTAGGTTTATTGGTAATCACAGACACTTGAAGAATTCTAAAGAGCCCAGATGGAACAGAGAGGGTCACCTTGTTATCCTTGACCGGTAAGACCTCGTCTGAAATGGCGTCTGTAATAATAAACTTAGTGCCTTTAAGATTGACTCTCAATTCCGTCATCACATCTTTCGTCTCGAAATGGCCGGGATTAATCAGATAGACTTTATATCCATCATTCAACTTTTTTGTTGATAGGAACACGCCGCTCGCATTAAATGGCAACTCGGAACTGTATTGTTGAAATACGTCGGAGATGGCTTTTTTATGTTGAGCCGGTATCACTGCCTTTTGATCTTTTTTATGAATCCTGTCTCCTTCGACAATAAAAAAGTCTTTCATCCCTTCCACTGTTAGCGGATCTATGGTTTGAGGAAATATAGCCACAAAACCGTAAGGTGTTCTTGGAAAGAGCCCATCGTAGTAATTAGTAAGTTGGTACAAATAACCCGGAATATAATTTTCTCTCACTGCTTGCAGCAGAAAGCCTGTTGAAAGGGGTTCTTTACCTCCAAAGGTATCACGCCAGGATTTCGGCTCTCCTTTATTGTGACTTTTTAAGTCTTCCCTCTCCTGTAAAGACACTGGAGAGACTATTACCTCTCGAAAATCTTTGGTGGGAGATATTATTTCTTTTTGAATTAGCACATCGAATAAACGAATATAATCCTCATAGACACCTGCAAAATCCCAAATCCCGTCTTCATTCTCCAAAATATTAGGGGGGATAATAAAATAGGTAGCACCAAGGCTTTCCGCCATGACCATCAATCGGAGCATTACATCTCCAGGCGGGGAGATGAAGGCAGACTCCCACTTCCATATATCCTGATAAAGGCCGATTCCCCACCGGGTGATAGTATGGGATTTCCAGAGACCGAGAATTACACCTATGTTGAGCTCTGGAGAAGAGAGTCTGTTAACCTTATAGACCGGTATGAGTATATCCTTGTATTGGGGCTTAAACCATCTTTTAAATACCTCTATATCAAGGGGGGCCTTGTGCCAGGAATCTCGGTATTCATTCATGATCAGTCTTGTCCCTTCATGTTTTGAAAGTATATCCAGGACTCTTTCCATATTCTGAACATGAACATCCCATCCCCCCTTGGTGTACCGATCTTCATCAACGATAAATCCCTTGAGATAACCAGTCGATCCTTTGAGTATTTTTTCTAAAGTATCGATCTGGAAATACAGTTCCAGGTGTTGTCCTATGTTCAAGTAGAATGGTATTTTCCGGGCTTCTATACTTTCCATCACCTCCAAGACCCTCTTTGTCGAAAGCACCTCCCCGTGCTTTGCCCTCCCCGGTATTTGTGCCCCTTTTTCATATAAGGAAGTCAGTATAAGCTCGACCTCGATATTGTCCGTACTGTCAGATTTTTTGGTGTTTAAGAGTTTCCACACATGCTTTTCCCCTTGGTCATATATATTGTTATAGTGTGTTCGATACAGCATGTGAATTTTATGGTTACTATTCTGAACCACCTTAGTTCGGGTACTTGATTCTATAGACTTTATAAGTTGTTTCACAGAAGGGAGAACTTCGTCTTCATAAACAGCCTGTGATTTTGCCCCAGATTCCTTGATTTCACCCCGATAAAGTCCTCGTCCTCTTACAGAAGAGCTCATGATGACATTGTCACCTTCTTTATTCTCAAGAATTGTAAATGAGAAGAATCCGGCATTATGTGAAATCTCCCCTAAATCGTTTCCATTCGAATCCAGGATCATGATGGGACTGGTCCCCCTTGTGCCTGTTAATACAATGCCCTCAAGAAGGCCCAATATCTCTTTATTTCCATCGCCGAGAAGATTTCCCACTCCCAACTGAATATTAGACCATCGGTTCACGAGACGAGAGAAGTTTTTCTGCCAAAGTTTTTTCCCAGAGCTATTAAGTGCTGTGATGAGGCCAGAAGGGCGCCCTCCGATCAGGACTTCGCTTTTGCCATCATTATCCATGTCAGCCACGATGACAGACCTAACCCACTGGGTTTTGATAAACTCATCTTTGATAAATTCTTCACCCAGTATTTCCTTCTTTTTCATCTTCCATAGTACCCTCTGGTCATGATCATAGACATAGATCCCTTTTGAAGTCCCAACAACCATCTCATCTCCAGGGTCCTTATCAAGATTGCCAAAGGCGATGGCACTAATCCCCTCACCATTTTTTCCAGGGTTTTTTTTCTCTTTGAGCACACCTTTATGATTTAGAATGTGAAGGTCCCCATCAAAAGAACCCATCGCAATCTCTTTGGCACCATCATGATCCATGTCCCCAATAGCAACCGCAAGAAAAGGCTGGTCAGCTACATAGGTCCATAAAACCCCCTTCTGATATCCGAGTGCATAAACAGTACCTCGAGGATCCAGAGATGCAACCACAATCTCCTCTTTCCCATCACCGTTGATATCTGCCGTATCCATGGCATAAGGCAGACCTTTGACATCAGCAAACCAGAGGATGCCTCCTTTCTGATCTATGACATAGACTCGATTATCAAAAGCGCCAGCGATAATTTCCGTCCGGCCGTCACCGTCTATATCGCCGGATGTGACCGAGAAAATCATTCTCTCGCTATGGAATCTCTCCAGTGAAGCTGATAACCCCGCATATGCTGGAGAGAGCAACAACATTTCTGCTAATATAATCAAAACAAATAGAAATTTTGTTTTCATCTTTCCTGTAGTTTCTATTATAAAATTCTGTCTAACCTTTTTCGCTTGTGATCAATGCTTGCTTATGGGTATTCGGATGCCCTTCTAGAACCGGCCAAATCCTGAAAAAACTGGATATCATACCAAAATAAGCCCAAGTGATGGGATCGGCCAGACCGATATTTCTAAAAACCCCCTGGAATAGTATCACAAAGAAGCCAGCAATTATACCAACTGATATTAGTTGAACAGCAGGGTCTCTGGATTTCATGCAAATCTTAAATAGTCTGACAGTAAAGCTTATGATTACTAATAAAAACAGGGTTATTCCGACCAGACCTATTTCCGTGATGAGATATAGATAAAGATTGTGAACCATTGGTAGAGGGGAGTTTAATTGAGAGGCAACGGCACCAAAATAACCGAGGCCATTTCCTATAATGGGATGATTCCAGAAGGTATCCAATGCAATACTCCATGTGGCAACCCGCCCGCTCATTGAAACCTCCACTGGAAGAAAAAAACTCATAATACGATTATAGAGTGCCTCCCCATAAGAACCGAAATTAGAAAATAATAGTGGGATTATGGCCATGAAGGGTGAGACTAAGCCGATTAGCAACAATTTACGATTCTTCAGGCCTATTATGAGCATACCAATCACTACAGCCAGCCAGCTCTTTCTTGAAAAGGTTATTGCAAGTACAGAAAACATCAAGACCATCGAGAGGATAAGGAATATTTTAACCTTTAATGAAGGAGTTAGCAGATAATAAACCATAGTAAGGATAATAGTGATACTTAAAACAAATGCCAGGCCATTAGGGGTCTCAAAAAATATCGTGGTCGCTCTGACAGTCTTACCCAGATGGGCCACTTCTCCTTGTACAAGTGGCACTTCTGCCAGGGCACCAACTCCAGATGTGATGGCCTGATATATACCGGCAAATGAAAATATAATACCGACACATATCCATATTATGAGCTGGGCATTGAATGATTTTTTATCTTTAACCAAACTGATCACAAGAAAATAGACCAGGAATGCACTAACAAGCTTTACGGAGAGGAGGACCCCCCTTGATAATGAAATAGCCCATACAATGCTTAAGAAGGCCCATCCCATAAGAAAGAAAAGGGGAATCTCTGTATCCCTGATATCGACTCTCATCGTTCTGTCTTTTACTCCGTTCAACAACCATCCAATTAGAACAAGGGCTACAGCGATTTCTACCAGTCTGAGGTCAATACCCCCGAAAGAGACAAGTGGAACCTGCTCCATAAGAACTGATATGAGTAAAAAGCTCAAAGATAGAATCGGGGACAAATATAAAACAACGAGAAAGACCGGTACAGCAATTAAACTGACTGCATAAAGAGGTGGTAAAATGAATGCACTTAGACCGAGGATTAGTTGGATCAGGAGGATGACAGTCCAAGAGAATCTCCATGGAACCCAGTCCCCACGCCATCCATATGTTTGGCTAAATTGCATGGCTTAAGGAAGCCTCCAGTCGAAAAGACTTACAGATTGAGACCATGTTATCCCGCCGTCTAACGAACGTGTGAAAAAAATATTTGACATCCGTTTCCCGGAAAAGGAATCTTTTTTCACCTCTTCATAGACGACGTACATATTGTCCATACCATCAGTACCGATGGGAGCCCTGTAAGAGCGGATTACGGAATTTGAAATGTTCATCCGGTTAGACCATGTCGCCCCGCCATCATTCGATGAGCTGAAGAAAATATCCTCCTTGGGAACATTTGTCGTATCCTCCCAGGTGACATATACTTTTCCAAACGAGTCAGTGGTGACGTATCCACGCAGGGAATCGCCGGCTGTACCGGAGACGTTCACGGGTGATGACCAGGTAGTCCCCTCATCAGCAGAAACGCAATAAAAGGTTTCCCGTTTCACCCCTAAGCGGTTATCAGACCACACCATGTGGATATGACCTCCATTGTCTATATGGATTTGCGGCCGGAGAAAGTCCCCCACGCTGCCACAAAGGTGCTGGGGGGGGCTCCAGGTTCTTCCGTAATCGGCTGAGAGCGAAAAATAGACATAATATGTACCGGGAGGGACCACGCCCACAGGTCCCTCCTCCTCCCAGACCGCGTAGATTTTGCCAGTCTGGCTGACTGTAACCACAGGGTGTTCCTCAAGACCCGGACTGTTCGACAAATTCACCTTCCGGTTCCATGTCATTCCCATATCGTTCGAACGTTTGAAAAAGATATCAGGCGGGTTGTCGCTTTTCCAGATGGCATAGACCTTGCTTTTTCCAAAGGTGGAGACATCCGTTGAACCGTTCGTCAGGGCGATACGGACCGGAGTGGACCAGGTCGCCCCGCCGTCCACCGAGGAATTAACCAGTACCCTGCCGTTTCTTTTTCCGGTCTCTACCCAGATGACGTGTATTACCCCCGTTTTGGCCACGGCAATTCTCGGCCTCTTCGCCTCCTTGTTCGAAACATGAATACTGACAGGCGACGACCAAGTAATTCCTCTGTCATTGGACCGGATATAGAACACGTTGTTTGGAGCGTAATCTATATAGACGACATGAATGTTTCCGTCCTTATCCACCTCCATGTCGATGCAGGTGGGTTGATTCGCCGGTGTCCGGTGACAGGCAAAAGAATTTGAGATATGAAAGAGTCCGATGATAAGAATGAAAGCTATACCCATGATGTATTTCATGTCAGCACCTCCCTTGTTTTTTGGTTATACTTCTCAATCCGGCTGCCGTAGGTCTCCTGGATGATCTTCTTCCATTCCTGAGGATTGGAGGTTGAAAGTCGCACCCCGAGTTCATCGCCTGACAGGATAGAACTATTCATGGCATTATAATGAAACAGTCCCTGCCGGCCTATTGAAACCAGTCGGGTATAGGATTCAAGGAAGGCCAATACCTGGGCAAGTATCTTATCAGCATGAACTTCATATACCGGATATGCATAAGGAATCCGGAGTAAATGTATCATTTCAATATCACTCCGCCGAATGTATCCCAGGTGCTCCAGTTGTTCGATTACAATCCTCGAAAGGTCTTCTTTACCCCAATGGCTTATATCCTCTTCTTCAAAACATGTGATTTCGACACAGAGAGATGTTTTTCCTGCCGGCACCATAGAGGGATCAAGGTGTCTGAATTCGGTAATACGTCTGAAAAAGAATTGATCTTCTGTAAAATAGATGCACTGGTGATCTAATACCCGTTCTTTATTTATTAGAAGATATAACAGAAGGAGGGTTCTGTATCTCATTGTTGTGACTTTTTTAACAATCTCAGCAGGGGGTTGAGGCGAAAGTATGGTGGCCAATTGAGTGATAGGGATCGTGGATATCACAAAATCTCCATCTATCCGATCCTCCTTGCTGTGTCTTCTCAGGGTTATAGATACCACATCATTTCGGTGCTGAAGGTTGACCGCTTCAGAGTTAAATAATACCCTGCCCCCTGTGTGCTGCAAGGTTTCTGATATCTTGCGGGGAAGGTCATCTATCCCTGTCCCGGGATAATGAATGACCCTTTTTTTTACGTTGCCCCCTTCGGAGAATGATTTAGAGACTAACTGGATTAAATTAGTGTCGCGCCATTTAGCCAGAAATTTCAATTTCTGGATCCCCCATTCATGAGAGATATCTGTAGGAGGAAGACCGTAGAGCTTTTTAATGTAGCCTCCCAGGGAAATATAATTATAGATCTGCCTTCCGACAGCCTGGATGACCCAATCCTCAATGTTTTCAGAATCGTTGGAGGGCTTTTTCCCAAGCAATTTTTTGACTGCCATCTCCAGGATCACCACGGGGACCTTTCCCCTTTCCATCTTACGAAGGATATTCTTCGGATCAAAGGGAAAATTAAAATATTTATTCCTGAAAAACATCTTCTCTTTGGTACTCTGGAGCATTTTAAACTCAATTTCAGGATAGTGTTCCTGAATGGACTTGTAAACCTTTTCACCAAAGAGAAAGTGCGGTCCGTAATCAAAGGTATATCCATTGATTCTGAAGGATCTTGCAAGCCCTCCAACTTCATGCTCCTTTTCGATCACCGTGACTTCATGACCATATCGTTTTAAAGCCGCTGCACATGTCAATCCTGACAAACCGGCGCCAAGGACAATAAACCTCATCCTCTCCTCCTAATCAATATAACCCAATCCCCTGAGGGACTGCTCGATTTTTTCTGACTCATCCTGTCTATAGTTTTTCTCCTCTCCTTCTCCTTCTCCTTCGCCTCCACCCCTGTGCAGGGGGTAATCCGTAAAACGAATCTGATGTGAGGAGATGAAATCATCTTCGAAGATTTCCCGGGCAACCTTACCCTGAACCGTCCTTGGAATCTCCATCCCCAGGGAATAAAGCATCGTCGGGAAGAGGTCTGTTATGTTAAGTGGATGCAATGCCTGATTTTTTCTGATCCCATTTCCGGACGCAATAAAGACACCATCCAAACGATGCACGCCACTTATATAGAACTCTTTTTCATCCTTTATGGAAACAACTTCACACTGGTTATTGTTCGGGTAGGGACCTCCTTTTATCTGATGGCAGAAATCTTTCGGGTGGATAATAAGATCCGGTGCAGTACTTAAATATCGGCCCTGGTATATCTCTTCCTTTTTATAGATCTTTTCGATTAGTGGTTCGTTTGACATGGGACTTCTCAACTTTTCAAGTTTATTAATCACATCATCCCTGAGGGTCTCATATTCTTCAGGCTCAACAATCCCCTGGGGATCTCTCCCCTTTAGATTAAGACGGATGGTGGATGGATGCTCCCCTGAGAATGCCCTGGTGTTCGGCCAGTCGATTAACGATCTCCTGATATATCCCTGGGATTTGACCCTCAAGCCGGGAAACCATCGCATCATGGTATCCTTGAACTGGGAAGACAATTTCCTGGAGAGGTCAATAAGGATACGTTTGATCAATCGGCTTCCCATGCCGCGTGCAGAAAAGGAGTTCTTAAAAGAGAGAAGCCCCTGTTTCCTGAGCCACTCATCAATAAAGATGACATAATGGGATGAGGGACCTGCACCATGGTCGGACATGATAAATGTTGTAGTGTTGTCCGTTGAGGAGTTGCATATCCTGCCGACCGCCTCATCGACCCTTCGATATACCTTTAATATTGCGTCATGGAACTCGCTCTCTTCGTCATCCATATACTGCCAGAAATGGTGCTGTACCTGGTCGATGGCAGAGAAATTAACTGCGAGGAAATCCCATGGATATTTCTTCATGAAATGGAGGACAAGCTTTTCCCGGCATTCAGCCATATAGAGGAGCTCGGTCACTGCTTTCCTCCTTTTTTTATCCGTATCAAGATATCCGGCCCCCACATGAAGATGAATGATATAATCCTTCACCACATTAAATATTTCTTGTTTGATCCGGGGAGGATAGGTAAAGTCTGAATCCACACCCGGGGCGTCCATACCTCCGATAAGTACACCATTGACCGCTTCCGGTGGATAGGTCATCGGGATATTGATTAAAATGACCTTTTTCCCCTGTTCACTTAAAACCTTCCAGAACGTCTTTGATTTGATACTTTTATTGTTTACAAACTGGAACGAATATTTTCCTTTAATCATTTCTTTGAAACCAAAGACTCCATGATTCCCAGGATTCATCCCGGTCATGAATGAACCCCACGCCTGAGGGGTAAAAGGCAGTATAACGGAGTGAAGGCTGGCCCGTGTCCCCTGTTCGAGCAATCTTGCAATATTCGGCAGGTAGCCGGCCTTGACCCAGGGGTCTATCAGACAGAAGGTTCCACCGTCCAGACCAATAGATAATACCTTGGGCGGATGTCCCTGCAGTTTCATTCGATATATCCCAGTGATCTCAGGTGATCAACAATTTTAGATTCGTCTTGGGCAGAATATACAGGTTGAGCTACCCTGTTGCTAACATCTTCTCCGGTATCTTCATAACATATAGGATGTTTGGTCAGGAAGTCGGAATGGAAAGCCTCTTTCATGATGGTCCCATCCATATCCTTTGGAATGGGAATCCCCATCTGAAAAAGGATCGTGGGACACACATCGATGAGCTTGATATTTTCGAGTTCTATGTGTGGAAGACAATATGGCCCGTTAATAAAAAAGACTCCCTCGTATCTGTGCATTCCATTTGCTCCCCTGCTGTGTTTTTCATTTTTGACAAAAATATTGTCCTGGATCTTTCTATCCTGAAACCACTTACCCGTGATGTCGTATTTAGCCTCCCTGGTCACCAACTTGATATCTGGCAGCTCCTTATCGTCTGAACCGTAGAACGCATCTTCCCTGGAGAGTACATCTTCAAATATAGTCTCCCGTGTTTCCGGATCCTTCAATTCTTTTAGTTTCCTGATGATCTTCGACCGACATTGAAAATAGCCTTCCTTATCCAGAATACCCTGGGGATAAACTCCCTTAACATTCATCCGGATACATTCCTCTTCTGCAAGAAAGGCAATAGTTTTTGACCAGTCGATACTGGAGAGACCTCCGGAATATTTAAAGCTAAGGGAAAGAGTGGAGAAGGCCCCGGGCATCATGTTCTTCAAAAATATTCTGACCCCCGGTGATGTATGTCGAAACATAAATGAAACAGGAGTATGTAGACTTGTGGATACATGATTCCGCAGAGAACGCCACTTTTTATTAGATATCCCGTTTGTGTCCCAAACCGTGCTGAGATATCCATTGTTCCTGAGCCATTCATTTATATATACGGTCTTGTTGATCCTCGGACCTGCACCATGATCTGACAAAACTACCAGGGTGGTCTTAGGGTCCAACCTTTTCATGATGGATGCAGCAACCCTGTCCAGTTGTTTGTATACAGTAAAGATGGCCTGCTTAAACTCCTCACAACTATCAGCCTGATATTCCGGGTGGTCAGGATCCATATATTTCCAGAAGTGGTGCTGAACAATATCCGGGTTGTTGAACTTGACGATAAAAAAATCCCATGGATAATTGTCCATAATATAATCTGCTACCCGATACCTTGTTTCTATAGAGTCATAAATCATCTGAAGTGCTTTTTTCCTTCTTCGATCTGTCTGCAGATAACCACCCAGGTGGAGGTTGATTTTGTACTCTGGAAATTTTGATAGTATTTCTTGTTTAAGTTCTGCGGGATAAGTAAAGTCCGAATGTATATCCGGCGTATCCAGGCCACTGATTAACAATCCGTTAACAGGTCTCGGTGGATAGGTCATTGGAACATTCATTACAATAACCTTTTTCCCGGCCTGGCTTAACAATTCCCAAAGAGTTTTTGATTGGTTATCTGCACCGCTCATCAATTTCAATTGGTAACTGTTAGGGATCATCCTCGTAAACCCGAGAATACCGTTTTTACCTGGGTTCTTACCCGTAGCAAAAGCAGTCCATGCCGGGGGGGAGATAGGCGGAATGGTGGACTTCAAACGACCGTATGCACCCCTACGGATAATCTCTTTAAATGCGGGCAACTCTCCTTTTTCAATCATTGGCATCATAATATCCGGTGTTGCCCCGTCAAGACCCAACACAAAGACTTTATCCATTTCCAATTCCTTGTTCATTCAATGTATCCGAGTCCTCTTAAGTTATCTACAAGTTTATCCGTATCTTCCTGTGTATATTCGTCCTGCGTGTCCTTCATTGCCTTCCCGGTATTATTAACATCCTCATATCGAACCGGGTTCGTCGCCACAATCTCTTCTAAAAACGATTTCGTGATCACCCGGCCGTCCACATCAGATGGTACCGGCAGTCCCATAAGGTAGAGAACAGTGGGGAAAACATCCATGATCTCGGACTTAGGTATCTCCACGTTTTTTTTGATTTCTGGACCACGAATGATAAAAATCCCCTCCTGCCGGTGCGATCCGCTGACCTTTCTCCAGTGTTCCTCCCTGGCTATGAAGGTTTTCCGGGGAGATTTCTCGACTCCTTTTTGAGAAATCCTGGAACTGATATTATACTGGTCTTTTGTAGGGATAGTAATAATATCAGGGAATTCTTGAACATAGGGACCACTGAATATCTCTTCCCTTTTCCATGCGTGTTTTATTACATTCTCACCAGTTTCCGGATCCTTCAGCCTTTTAACCTCTCGAATTATATAATCTCTCAATGGTTCATATTCGTTTATTTCAACAATTCCCTGCGGATACCGGCCTTTCAGATTTATCCTGATACCTTCTGTTTCCCCTACGAATGCTTTGGTCTTTGCCCAGTCGATATTTGGAAAGCGAAAATAGGTCCATGTTTTAGATATTGTATCGGGGAATACTTTCATCAACGTCTGTTTCAGGTCTGGAGGTACCCTCTTGAGTAAGGTCGCCAGGGTCTTCTCCATGAATTTATAAACAGTATTCTTGTATCGCTTCTGAGATGCCTTTGAGCTTAAATAACCTAGGCTCTGAAGCCACTCATTGAGGCGAATAGTCTTGTTGGTCCGCGGCCCGGCCCCATGGTCGGACATCACCAGAAGGGTGGTCCCCTCTGGCAAGTTCCGGAGGATCGTAGCTGCAGTGCGATCTAACTCCTCATAAACTGTATATATGGCATTTTTTATCTGTTCAGGACTATCGGGATCGTAATACGGATGATTTTTATCCATGAATCTCCAAAACTGATGCTGCACATTGTCAGGGCTGTTGAACCGAACAGCAAACAGGTCCCAGGGGTATTGTTCCATTAGATACAGCACCGCCTTCTCCCTCGCTCGTATGGAAGACAGCATGATATCAATAGCCTTTTTCCTCCGCCTGTTATTATGGAGGTATCCTCCCAGATGGAGATTGATTTTATAATCTGGAACAACCTTTAACAGTTCCTCCTTCAGTTCAGGGGGATGGGTGAAATTGGATTTGATGCTTGGTGTATCCAGGCCGCTGATGAGAATTCCATTGATCTTCTTTGGAGGATAGGTCATCGGAATATTCATAACGATGGATTGTTTTCCATGTTCCCCCAATAACTCCCATAAGGATTTCGCCCTGTTATCGCCGCCTCTTAAAAGTTTCAACTGATAAGAATTTGGAAGGAGCCTGGTAAAACCGGAAATGGAGTGTTTTCCTGGGTTTTTGCCAGTGGCAAAGGAGGTCCATGCAGGAGCTGAATTGGAGATTATTGTCGAATTCAACTCACAATGGCTCCCCTCCTTTATGATCCTGGAAAAGGTGGGTAATCTCCCTTTCTCGAGCATGGGTTTCAGGATATTGAACGTTGCGCCATCCAATCCCAGGATAAAGACCTTCTTTGACTTTGATAGTTGATGTCGAGTAGACATTTTCAAATACCTCCTTTAGGTATGTTTTGTATTCCCTGTTTCTCTCCTCTTTCGATATGGAGAGTGTCACAATATTCAACCATA
>Ga0209343_10004447_pt1 | contig 17313 bp, 9 predicted proteins | sample RifCSPlowO2_02_FD_184026 | JGI IMG/M metagenome (GOLD analysis project Ga0209343, IMG submission 184026) | Groundwater microbial communities from Rifle, Colorado - Rifle CSP2_plank lowO2_0.2 (SPAdes) (version 2) | ecosystem: Environmental > Aquatic > Deep subsurface > Groundwater | place: Rifle... | reverse complement strand
TAGCCGCCATTGGCAAATACGGAATATCCGCGCGCCATCTGCCAGGGCGTGACCGAGCCGGCCCCGAGCGCCATCGTGAGGTATGGCGGGTGCTTGTCGGCGTCAAAGCCGAAGCGGGTGATGTAGTCCTGCGCGTACTTCGGGCCGATCGCCTGCAACACGCGGATAGAAACCATGTTCTTCGACCTTGCCAGGCCCGTGCGCAGGCGGATCGGGCCGTCGTACTTGCCGTCGTAGTTGTGCGGCTCCCAGGTTTGCCCGCCGGTTTGGGCGGCGTCGACCACCACCGGGGCATCGTTGACTATCGTCGCCGGGGTGAAGCCTTTCTCCAGCGCCGCAGAATAGATGAAAGGTTTGAAGCTCGAGCCGGGTTGGCGCCATGCCTGGGTGACGTGGTTGAATTTATTGCGATTGAAGTCGAAGCCGCCCACCAGCGCACGCACGCTGCCGTCAATGGGGCTGACCGCGACGATCGCCGCCTCGGCTTCAGGAAGCTGCACGATCTGCCAGTGGTGTTTCTCGTCCTTCTGGATGCGGATCAGGGCGCCACGCCGGATTTTCTTGTTCGGCGCGGCTTTGTCGTCGAGCATTTTCTGCGCGAATTTGAGGCCTTCGCCCGCAATCGTCACCACCTCCCCGCCGCGGCGATAGGCGCGTACCTGCTTCGAGCCGGCTTCGAGTACCACCGCGGCGAGCAGGTCGTCACTGTCGGTCTCCTCTGCCAGTGCCTCGTCCAGGGTATCGTCCGGCTGGCCGTCCTGGGGCAGTTCGATATAACCTTCCGGTCCGCGGTAGCCATGGCGTTTGTCGTAGTCCAGCACGCCGCGGCGCAGGGCGGCGTAGGCCGCCTCCTGGTCGGCCTTGGTGATGGTGGTGTAAATGCGATAGCCCTTGCTATACACGTCTTCGGCGAAGCGCTCGAACAGCATCTGCCGCACCATTTCGGCCACGTACTCGGCGCGCAAGGCGTATTCGTTGGTCTCGTGCTTGACCACAAGCTGCGCCTTCTGCGCTTCGGCAAACTGGGCGTCGCTGAGGTGGCCCAGTTCGTGCATGCGCCGCAGCACGTAGATCTGTCGTTGCTTGGCGCGCTTAGGGTTGACCACCGGGTTGAAGCTGGAAGGGGCCTTGGGCAGCCCGGCCAGCATCGCCGCCTCGGCCACATTAATATCCTTTAGCGCCTTGCCGTAGTAAATCTGCGCCGCTGCGGCGAAGCCGTAGGCACGTTGTCCCAGGTAGATCTGATTGATATAGATCTGCAGGATCTCGTCTTTGGACAGGCTCGCCTCGATCTTGAAGGCGAGTAGCGCCTCGTAGAGTTTGCGGGTAAGCGTTTTTTCGCTGGACAGGAAAAAATTCCTTGCCACCTGCATGGTGATAGTGGAAGCTCCCTGACGCTTGCCGCCCGTGGTCAAATTAGAGTAGGCTGCCCTGATGACGCCCTGGTAGTCGACTCCGGTGTGCTGGTAAAAGCGTTCGTCTTCGGCGGCGAGGATGGCCTGCTTCATGAGCTCGGGGACTTCGCCGATGGCGACAATGGAGCGGCGCTCCTCGCCGAACTCGCCGATCAGGATGCCGTCTGCGCTGTACACCCGCAGGGGTACTTTGGGCCGGTAATCGGTGAGCGCGTCGAGCGTGGGCAGATTGGGATAGGCGAGCAGGACCATAAGGCCCAAGAGCGCGCCGGCGATGAGGCCCAGTCCGGCAAGGAGCAGCACCGGGAAGGCAATCAGGCGTAACCACATGAAAGATCTAACCGCCAAGAGTCGTATTCCCCGCGCCAAGTGCTCGCTTAGGTTTGGGTTTTCAAAGGGGGTGCAGCGACCCCTTGGTCGAGGGGCGCAGTCGATACCGCGTTCGCGCAGCTTCCTGAATTGCCGGCATTATAGAGTATCCCCGCGCGCGGGGCGCAACGGTACCCTTTGGGACCGGCGAAACCTGCCATGCATTATTTGCTTTACATCTTCTAGACTTGTTGCTAGCATTTAAGGTAAATTATCTGTATCGCGCCTAACCAGGCATAGTTCAAAGGGAAATTCGCCTTGGACCTTGATATCTTCAAGCCAAAAGCACCGCCGCTTTTCGGGATGGACATCAGCTCTTCCGCAGTGAAGATGGTTGAGGTCGTCGATGCTGGCAAAGGCGCGCTACGTGTGGAGCGCTACACGATTGAACCGCTGCCAAAGGACGCGGTGGTGGACGGCAATATCACCAACCTTGAGGCTGTGGTGGAAGCGGTCATGCGCGGCTGGAAAAAACTTGCCACGCGCACCAAGAACGTGGCCATGGCACTGCCCACTGCGGCGGTGATCACCAAGAAGATCGTCGCGCCGGCCGGTCTGCGCGACCAAGAGTTGGGGATCCAGGTCGAGACCGAGGCCAACCAGTACATTCCGTTCGCCTTGGAAGAGGTCTACCTCGACTATCAGGTGGTTGGCCCCGCGCCGTCGAATGCGGAGGAGGTGGAGGTGCTGATCGCCGCCTCGCGCAAGGAAAAAGTGGAGGACCGCGTGGCGGTGGCCGAGGCGGCCGGCCTGAAGGCCCTAGTCATGGACGTGGAATCGTATGCGATCCAGACCGCCTTCGATCTGATCAAGAAACAGTTCCCCGATGACGGCAAGGAACAGAACATCGCCCTAGTCGATATCGGCGCCAACGTCATGAACGTCACCGTGTTGCGCAACGACCAGACCGTATACACGCGCGAGCAGGCCTTCGGCGGAGGCCAGCTTACCCAGGATATCATGCGCCAGTACGGCATGAGCCAGGAGGAGGCCGAGAACGCCAAGCGTAGCGGCGGCTTGCCCGATTCCTACGAAGCCGAAATTCTGCGCCCGTTCCTGGAAAATCTGGCACTGGAAGTGCAGCGCGCCATGCAGTTTTTCTTCACCTCTACCCAGTTCAGCAGCATCGAGCACATTCTGCTTACCGGTGGCTCGGCCGTTATCCCGGGGCTGGAGGACATCGTCGGTTCCCGCTCGCAGGTCAATACCCGGGTCGCCAACCCATTTGCCGGCATGCAAGTGTCGCCGCGCATCCAACCGAAGAAGCTGCTCGTAGATGCGCCCTCGCTGATGGCCGCTTGCGGCCTGGCGATGCGGAGGTTCGATCCATGATCCGGATAAATCTGCTGCCTTGGCGCGAAGCGCGGCGCAAGGCCCACAATCTGCAGTTTTACGTTCTGATGGGGATGGTTGCCGGCTTGGCAGCCTCGATCATCCTCTTGGTGCACGGATATTACGCGACGCGCCTTTCGACCCAGACGGAACGCAACAAATTCCTCACGGACGAGAACACCAAGCTCGACAAGGAAATCGAGGAAATCAAGAAACTGAAGGAGGAGATCCAGGCGCTGCTATCGCGCAAGCAGGTAATTGAAACCCTGCAGGCCGATCGCGCACAGACGGTGTATCTGCTCGAACAATTGGTGCGGCAGGCCCCGGATGGCGTCTATCTCAAGTCGATCAGGCAGACCGGCTCCAAGGTCAACCTGAGCGGCTATGCGCAATCCAATGCACGGGTATCGACCTTGATGCGCAACCTCGAAGCTTCGCCTTATCTGGGGAACCCGGATCTGGTCGAGATCAAGGTGGCCACTATCAACAACAAGCGCCTGTCCGAATTCATCATGAACGTCAGTATCAGGCGGCAGCAGTCCGAGGCCGACGCGGCCAAGGGCGGAGCGGCCAAGGGTGGGGCGGGCAAGGGCGCGGCGGCGCCACGGGCGGACGCAGGCAGCGCAAAAAAATAGGAATGGCGCAATGAACAAGCTGCTCGAACAATTCAAATATCTCAATCCCAAGGATCCGGGGACCTGGCCGGTATTGCCCAAGCTGCTCGCCTTGATTGCGACCCTGGTGGCCTTGGTTGCCGCCGGGTATGTGGCTGACTGGCAGGGCCAGGTGGACGAGCTCGCCGCCGGCGCCGAGCAAGAGGCGAAGCTGAAGGACGAATACAAGGGTAAGAAGCAGCAGGCGGTCAACCTCGATTTGCACCGCCAGCAGTTGCGCGAGATCGACAACTCTTTCGGCGCTTTGCTGAAGCAACTGCCCAATAAGTCGCAGATGGACGCGTTGCTGGTGGATATCAATCAGGCGGGCCTGGGGCGGGGGCTGCAGTTCGAACTGTTCAGGCCGGCGCCGCAGGAAACCATGAAGGATTTCTACGCTGAACTGCCTGTCAGCGTTCGGGTGACGGGTGGCTACCACGACATGGGGCAGTTTGCGAGCGACATCGCGCAACTGTCGCGCATCGTCACGCTCAATGACATAGTGATCAGTCCGGCCGGAAAAGACGGGAGCCTGCTGGCGATGGACACGACCGCCAAAACGTTCCGGTATCTCGACGACGAAGAGGTGGCGAAACAGAAGAAGGCCGCCGCCAAATCCCCCGCTAAAGCCGGCGCCGCCAAAAAATGAGAAACCTAGCGATCATCGCTGCCGTGTTGTTTCTCGCCGCGTGCGGCGGCGACGAGCACCAGGATCTAAAGGCCGAACTGAAAAACCTTACCAACGACCTGCGCGGCCGCATCGATCCGCTGCCCGTGGTGAAGCCCTACGAGCCGGTGCCGTATCGGGCGCTTGATTTGCCCGACCCCTTCGGTTCGGCCAAAATCGAGCTCGCGATCGCGGCGGCGGCGAAGAGCAAAGGCGGCGCCAACGCGCCCGACGCCGCGCGGCCGAAAGAGCCGCTGGAGGCCTATCCGCTGGAATCACTGAAAATGGTGGGCACGTTGTCGCAGAAGGGCGTCACCTATGCGCTGGTGCGCGCCGACAGCAGCGTGTATCGGGTAAAGGCAGGCAACTATCTGGGGCAGAATTTCGGTGTCATTACCGGAATCACCGACAATCTAATCAACCTCAAAGAGTTGGTGCAGGATGCATCCGGCGATTGGACTGAGCGCAAGATCGCGCTGCAGATAGTCGAGGCAGAAGCGGCAAAAGGAAGGTGAGGATCTCTATGGCTAAAATTTTCGGTTTGATCGGCGTCTTGACTGCATCCTTCTGGGCTGTTCTGGCGTTGGCGCAGACGCCGCCAAACAGCGTCGAGGCCTTCAACGTATCCCAGCAAAGCGGCAAGGTCATCGTCAAGCTGACGCTGAAGGAGGCGCTCAAGTCGCAGCCGGGGAGCTTCACCGTAGCCAACCCGGCTCGCATCGCGTTCGATTTGCCCAACACCGTGAATGGTCTCGGGCGCAACAGCCAGAACATCGGCGAAGGCGAGCTTGTGAGCATGAACATAGTGCAGGCGGGCGAGCGCACGCGCATGGTGCTGAACCTGCGCCGGTCCGTCGGCTATGACACCCAGATCGACGGCAAGAATTTGGTCATTATCCTCGCCGCCGCACCGGCCGCGAGCGCCAGCGGCGGGGCTGCAGTCACGCATTTTGTCGAAGCCAAACAGGCTGATGCGCACACCGTGCGCGATATCGACTTCCGTCGCGGCAAGGCGGGCGAAGGCCGTATCGTGGTCGATCTGTCCGACAGTTCGACCGGCATAGACATCCGCGCGCAGGGACAGAACCTGGTGATCGATTTCTTCAAGACCTCGTTGCCGGACAAGCTGCGCCGGCGCCTGGACGTGACCGATTTCGGCACTCCGGTGCAGTCCGTGAACACCTTCAGCCAGGGTGAGAACGTGCGCATGGTGATCGCGCCCAAGGGCATGTGGGAGCACAGCGCCTACCAGACCGATACCCAGTTCGTGGTCGAAATAAAGCAGATCGTTCCCGATCCGAACAAGCTGACGCAGGGAAGCAAGGCGGGCTTCAGCGGAGAAAAGTTGTCGCTCAACTTCCAGAACGTCGAAGTGCGCAGCGTGCTCAATGTGATCGCCGATTTCACCGACCTCAACATCATCACCAGCGATGCGGTCGGCGGCAGCCTGACCCTGCGGCTGAAGGACGTGCCCTGGGACCAGGCGCTGCAGATCATCCTCGACACACGCGGCCTGGACATGCGCAAGAACGGCAACGTGGTGTGGATCGCACCGCGCGACGAGCTGGCGACCAAGGAAAAGCTCACGCTGGAGTCGCAGCAGCAGATCGGCGAACTGGAGGCGGTGCGCACCGAGAGCTTCATGCTCAATTACCAGAAAGCGGCGGAAGTGCAGGCGCTGCTGTCCTCCACCACGCAGAAGATTCTGTCCAAGCGCGGCAGCGCGGTGGTCGACGCGCGCACCAACACCGTGTTCGTGCAGGACGTGCCCACCCGCCTCGAGGAAGTGCGCAAGCTTATCGCTCAGATCGACGTGGCGGTGCGCCAAGTGATGATCGAGGCGCGCATCGTCGAGGCGAACGACTCCTTCAGCAAGAATCTGGGCGCGCGGCTCGGCTACAACCAGGCGCTTCCGGGCGGAGACTCCCTTGGCCGAGACGTGCTGCGCACCTCGCTCGGCGCGAGCCTGGCCAACAATGCGCAGTTGACGACTAATGCCGACGGCACCAAACAAATGGTGTCGGGCACGCCCGACTTTATGGCAGGCGGCCAGAACGTCAACCTGCCGGCCACCGGCTTGGGCGGTTTCAATGCCGGCGTGATTTCCGCGATCCTCTTCAACCGGGGTTTCACCCGCTTCCTCAACCTGGAGTTGACCGCGCTGGAAGCAGACGGCAAAGGCAAGATCATATCCAGTCCGAGAGTGCTGACCGGTGACAAGGTCGAGGCGGTAATCGAGCAGGGCACCGAGCTGCCGTATCAATCGGCAACTTCGAGCGGCGCGACCAGCGTGTCATTTCGCAAGGCCAACCTGAGCCTGAAGGTGAAGCCGCAGATCACGCCAGACGGCAATATCATCATGACGCTCGACATCAACAAGGATTCGGTGGGTCAGGTAACGGCGGCGGGTTTCGCCATCGACACCAAGCATGTCAAGACCGAGGTGCTGGTCGAAAATGGCGGCACGGTGGTGATCGGCGGCATCTTCAGCCAGGACGAGCGCGTAACCACCACCAAAGTGCCGTTGTTCGGAGACATACCGGTGCTCGGCAATCTGTTCAAGAACACCGGCAAGACGGACAACAAGACCGAGCTACTGGTATTCATCACGCCGCGCATCATGGACGATCGTCTTATCCTTCGCTGATTGCTTCTTCCTTGGCATGGAAAAGAGCCGGGTGACCGGCTCTTGTTTTTTGCGGTGGACGCAAGCTGCGCGGCGCGGGCTGGTTGCGCCCCCGAGGGCGGGTGGCTACTGCTAGAATGGTTGCGTGAAAAACACGGATAACATATTTCTCGTCGGTCTGATGGGGGCGGGAAAGACCACGGTGGGCAGGCACCTAGCCGCCGCGCTTGCCAAGACTTTCCACGATACCGATCAGGAGATCGAGCGCCGCACCGGCGTGAAGATCTCGCTCATATTCGAAATCGAGGGCGAGGCGGGTTTTCGCGCGCGCGAGGCGCAAGTCGTGGACCAGTTTACGCAGTTGTCCAACGTGGTGGTGGCGACCGGCGGCGGCGCCGTGCTCGATGCCGACAACCGCATGCACCTCGCCCATCGCGGCGTGGTGGTGTATCTGCACGGCCAGCCCAGGGATCTTTGGCATCGCACCCGTCACGACAAGTCGCGGCCCTTGCTGCAGGACACCGACCCGCTGGAAAAACTGCACTCGCTCTACCGGCAGCGCGATCCGCTGTACCGTGAAATAGCGGACATCGTCGTCGATACCGGCCGCCAAAGCGCGCGCGCCCTTCTTCACCAATTGCTGCCCCAGTTGCGGGAACGATGCAAACTCTCCGCGTAGAACTGGGCGAGCGCGCCTACGCTATCCACATCGGAGAGCGTTTGCTCTCCAGCGCCGAGCTGATCTTGCCGCAGTTGGACCTGCCGAGGGTAGCCATCGTCACCAATACCACGGTGGCGGCGCTGTACCTGGAGCAGTTGGCGGGGGCATTGGGAGTTCGGGGGGTGGACGTGATCAGTATCGTGCTCGAGGACGGCGAGCGCTACAAGGACTGGGCCACCCTCAATCGCATCTACGACGCGCTGCTGGATCGCCGTTGCGACCGCAAGACAACGCTCATCGCCCTGGGCGGCGGCGTCGTCGGCGACCTTGCCGGCTTTGCCGCTGCCACGTTTATGCGCGGCATACCCTTTATCCAGGTTCCGACCACGCTGCTCGCCCAGGTGGACTCCTCCATCGGCGGTAAGACTGGCATCAATCATCCGCTCGGCAAGAACATGATCGGCGCGTTCTACCAGCCGCGCCTGGTGCTGGCCGATACTGCGGTACTGGAAACGCTGCCCCCGCGCGAACTCTCGGCCGGCATGGCGGAGGTCATCAAGCACGGCCTCATCCGCGACGGCGCGTTCTTCGCCTGGCTGGAACAGAACATGGAAAAGTTGCTCGCCTGCGACCTGGATGCCCTGGCGCACGCGGTGCGCCGCTGCTGCGAGATCAAGGCCGCGGTGGTGGCCGAGGACGAGCGCGAGACCGGCGTGCGCGCCCTGCTCAATTTCGGCCATACCTTCGGCCATGCGATCGAGTCCGGCCTGGGTTACGGCAATTGGTTGCATGGCGAGGCGGTGGCCGCGGGCATGGTGATGGCCGCGGACCTGTCGCGCCGCACGGGCCTCATCGCCGAGGCCGATGTAGAGCGCATCATCGCCCTGCTCGAGCGCGCCAGCTTGCCGACCGCCCCGCCCGACATCGCCCCTGAACGCCTGCTGCAGTTGATGCGGGTGGACAAGAAAGCCGAGCGCGGCAAGCTGCGCTTCGTCCTGCTCGACGCAATAGGCAGCGCATCGGTTCGCGCCGACCTCCCCGCCGCAGCGCTGCAGCAGGTCTTGGCTTATTCCCGCGTCGCCTGAGTCCTGCGCGTCGCCCCGAACTTTGCTTCGCAGCGACTGCCTAAGCGCTTGAAGTGACAATGACCCACAGGTAGAATCAACTATTTCGCCGGAAAAAGTCATGGGCTCGTCCACGATCTTCCGGAGTCAATTTGCAGCCAGAGGTGCGCGCGTGACCCATCCAGCCCTACCCCTTGTTCGTCCAGCGGACCCGGGTTTGTATGACCAGGGCTTGTACGACCCCGCCAACGAACATGACGCCTGCGGCGTCGGCTTTGTCGCCAACATCAAGGGCGCCAGGAGCCATACGATTGTCGAGCAAGGGCTGCTCATCCTCAAGAACCTAGCCCATCGCGGCGCGGTCGGCGCCGATCCGCTGGCGAGCGACGGCGCCGGCATCCTGATCCAGATCCCGGACCGGTTCCTGCGCGAGGAAATGGCGTCGCAGGGGGTGCAGCTTCCGCCGGTTGGCCAGTACGGCGTGGGCATGGTATTTCTGCCGCAGGAGCCGGCTTCACGCCTCGCCTGCGAATACGAAATCGAGCGCGCCATCAAGGACGAGGGGCAGGTGCTGCTCGGCTGGCGCGACGTGCCGCGCGACAACTCGGGGCTGGCGGAATCGGGGAAAAGCATAGAACCGGTGATTCGCCAGGTGTTCATCGGCCGCGGCGGCGAAGTGACGGTGACCGACGCGCTCGAGCGCAAGCTCTACGTCATCCGCAAGTCCTCGGGCCACGCCATTCAGGCGCTCCGGTTGAAACATGGCAAGGAGTTCTACGTGGCGTCCATGTCGGCGCGCACGCTGGTCTACAAGGGCTTGCTGCTGGCCAATCAGGTGGGCAAGTACTACCAGGATCTGCAGGATCCGCGCCTGATGTCGGCACTGGCGCTGGTGCACCAGCGCTTCTCCACCAACACCTTCCCCACCTGGGACCTGGCGCATCCGTTCCGCCTGATCGCTCACAATGGCGAGATCAATACCCTGCGCGGCAACGTCAACTGGATCCGCGCGCGGCAGCAGGCGATCTCCAGCCCCATCCTCGGCGCGGATCTGAACAAGGTCTGGCCGCTGATCTACGACGGTCAGTCGGACTCGGCCTCGTTCGACAATGCGCTCGAACTCCTGGTGATGGGAGGCTATTCTCTCGCGCACGCGATGATGCTGCTAATCCCAGAAGCCTGGGAAAAGCACACCACTATGGACGCCAACCGGCGCGCGTTCTACGAGTACCATGCGGCGATGATGGAGCCCTGGGACGGGCCCGCGGCGGTCGCCTTCAGCGACGGCCGCCAAATCGGCGCCACGCTGGACCGCAACGGCCTGCGGCCCGCGCGCTATATCGTCACCGACGACGACCTGGTGATCATGGCCTCCGAAGCGGGCGTGCTGCAGATCCCGGAGGAAAAAATCGTCAAGAAATGGCGCCTGCAGCCGGGCAAGATGTTTTTGATCGACGTCGAACGCGGGCGCATCATCGACGACAAGGAACTGAAGGAAACGCTGGCGGCGGTGAAGCCCTACAGCGAGTGGATAGAGCGCATCCGCATCAGGCTGGACGAAGTGAAAAGCGAGAAACAGCAGCCCGTGCGCTCGGAAGTGCGGCTGCTCGACCGCCAGCAGGCGTTCGGCTATACGCAGGAAGACCTCAAGTTCCTGATGCTGCCGATGGCCGCGGCCGCGGAAGAACCCGTCGGCTCGATGGGCAACGACTCGCCCCTTGCGGTGCTGTCCGCCAAGAACAAGACCCTGTACCACTACTTCAAGCAGCTGTTCGCCCAGGTGACCAACCCGCCGATCGACCCGATCCGCGAAGACCTGGTAATGAGTCTGGTGAGCTTCATCGGACCCAAGCCGAATCTGCTGGGTATCGACGAGATCAATCCGCCGATCCGGCTCGAAGTCAGCCAGCCGGTGCTGGATTTCTACGAGATGGACAAGATCCGGCATATCGACCGTAACACCGAAGGCAAGTTCAAGTCCTTCGAGCTTGACATCACCTATCCGGTGGCCTGGGGCCGTGAGGCGATAGAAGCGCGCCTGGCGAGCCTCGCCGCCCAGGCCGAGGACGCGGTTCGCTCGGGTTACAGCATCATCATCGTCTCCGACCGGCGTCTGGATTGCGACAATGTGGCGATTCCGGCGCTGCTGGCAGTGTCGGCTGTTCACCAACATCTGGTCGGCAAGGGCCTGCGCACCAGCGCGGGGCTGGTGGTGGAAACCGGCTCGGCGCGCGAGGTGCATCATTTCGCGCTGCTTGCGGGCTACGGCGCAGAAGCGATCCATCCTTATGTCGCGTTGGAAACCTTGCTCAACATGCAGGGGCTATTGCCTGCAGGTATCGATGGCGGCAAAGCGATCAAGAATTACGTCAAGGCCATCGGCAAGGGCCTGATGAAGGTGATGTCCAAGATGGGCATTTCCACCTACATGTCCTACACCGGGGCACAGATATTCGAGGCGGTGGGCCTGTCGCGTGAGCTGGTCGCGAAATATTTCACCGGCACCGCCTCCAACGTCGAGGGCATAGGCTTGTTTGAAGTGGCCGAGGAGGCGATACGACTGCACCGTCAGGCGTTCGGCGCAGATCCGGTGATGGCCGATGCGCTGGACGCAGGCGGCGAGTACGCGTTCCGCATTCGCGGCGAAGAGCATATGTGGACCCCGGACGCGATCGCGAAGCTGCAGCATTCGACCAAACAAGGCAGTTTCGAGACCTATCGGGAATACGCGCAGATCATCAACGACCAGTCCATGCGGCACATGACTTTCCGCGGCCTGTTCGAGTTCAAGTTCGGGCAACTGCAGCCTGTACCGCTTGCCGAAGTCGAACCGGCGAAAGAGATCGTCAAGCGCTTTTCCACCGGCGCTATGTCTCACGGTTCGATCTCGATCGAGGCGCACACCACGCTCGCGCTCGCGATGAACCGTATCGGCGGCAAGTCCAATACGGGCGAAGGCGGCGAGGATCCGAATCGCTACGCCGTGGCGAAGGCCGGCGAGACGCTGGCTCAGCGCCTGGGCAGACACAACATCGAACGGGACATTGCGCTGCAACAAGGCGATTCGCTGCGCTCGAAAATCAAGCAGGTCGCCTCGGGCCGCTTCGGCGCCACCGCCGAATACCTGGCGAGCGCCGACCAGATCCAGATCAAGATGGCGCAGGGCGCCAAGCCTGGCGAAGGCGGCCAGCTGCCCGGTCACAAGGTGTCCGAGTACATCGCGCAATTGCGTTTCTCGGTTCCGGGCGTGGGCCTGATCTCGCCGCCGCCGCATCACGACATCTATTCGATCGAGGATTTGGCGCAGCTGATTCACGACCTGAAGAACGCCAATCCGACGGCATCGATCAGCGTCAAGCTCGTGTCCGAGACCGGCGTGGGCACGGTGGCCGCGGGCGTGTCCAAGGCCAAGTCCGACCATGTCACCATTTCCGGCCACGACGGCGGCACCGGCGCTTCGCCCTGGTCTTCGATCAAGCATGCCGGCACGCCGTGGGAGCTGGGCCTGGCTGAAACGCAGCAGACGCTGGTGTTGAACCGCTTGCGCGGCCGCATTGCGGTGCAAGTCGATGGCCAAATGAAGACCGGCCGCGACGTGGTTATCGGCGCCATGCTCGGCGCCGATGAATTCGGTTTCGCCACCGCGCCGCTGGTGGTCCAGGGCTGCATCATGATGCGCAAATGCCACCTCAACACCTGTCCGGTGGGCGTGGCCACGCAGGATCCGGCGTTGCGTCGCAAATTTCAGGGCAAGCCCGAGCACGTGGTCAACTTCTTCTTCTTCGTCGCCGAAGAGGCGCGCGAAATCATGGCCCAACTCGGCGTGCGCAGCGTGAACGAGTTGATCGGCCGCTCCGATCTGCTCGAAATGAAACGAGGCATCGAGCACTGGAAGGCAAAAGGGCTGGACTTCTCGCGCATTTTTTACCGACCGCAGGTCGGCGCGGAAGTGGCGCGGCACAAGTGCGAGGAGCAGGACCACGGCCTTGCGCGCGCGCTCGACCATCGCCTGATCGAAATTGCCAAGCCCGCGCTGGAACACGGCAAGCGGGTCGCGATCGACATGCCGATACGCAATATCAATCGCACCGTCGGCACTATGTTGTCCTGGGAAATCGCGCGGCGCTATGGCCATGCCGGCTTGCCCGACGACACGATACAGATCAAGTTTGCCGGGACTGCCGGACAAAGCTTCGGCGCGTTCCTGGCCAAGGGAATCACGCTCGACCTGATCGGCGACACCAACGATTATTGCGGCAAAGGGCTATCGGGCGGGCGCATCGTGGTGCAGCCCTCGGCCAAGTTTCGCGGCGAGCCGACGCAGAACATCATCATCGGCAACACGGTGTTGTACGGCGCGATCGCGGGCGAAGCCTATTTTCGCGGTGTCGCCGGTGAGCGCTTCGCGGTGCGCAATTCGGGCGCGAGTACGGTGGTCGAAGGCACGGGTGATCACGGCTGCGAGTACATGACCGGCGGCACGGTAGTGGTGCTGGGAATGACCGGGCGCAATTTCGCCGCGGGCATGTCCGGCGGCATTGCCTATGTACTCGACGAGGCCGGGTCCTTCGGGGAGCGCTGCAACACGGCCATGGTGCAAATCGAGCCGGTGCTCACCGAAGCGGAGCAGGAGGGCAAACTCGCGCGCGGTCTTTGGCATCTTGGGCAGGCTGACGAAGCCGTGCTCAAACGCCTGGTGGAGAACCACGCCAGATACACCGGCAGCGCGCAGGCGAAAAAGGTGCTGGATGGCTGGGCGCAGTACCGCGCGAAATTCGTCAAGATCTTCCCGCACGAGTATCGGCGCGCGCTCGGCGATCTCGCAGCTAAGGGCGGCAAGCTGGCGGCCTGAACTGAAAAAGCATTGACCGCAGAGAAAGCAAAGGGCGCAGAGGAAAAGCAAGAACCTGCGGAAGTCCTTTGTGTCCTTTGCGTCCTCTGTGGTAAAGCGAATTTGGACTTTGGATTAATGTAAATGGGCAAGATAACCGGTTTCATGGAGTTCCAGCGGCTGCAGGAGGCGAGCGAAGCCCCAAAGACGCGCAAGAAGCATTACCACGAGTTCGTGCGGCACCTGTCCGATCAGGAGGCGGCGGTGCAGGGAGCGCGCTGCATGGACTGCGGCACACCCTTTTGCATGAGCGGCTGCCCAGTCAACAACATCATTCCAGACTGGAACGATCTGGTCTATAAACAGAACTGGCGCGAAGCGCTGGAGACGCTGCATTCGACCAACAATTTCCCGGAATTCACCGGCCGCGTCTGTCCGGCGCCGTGCGAGGCGGCATGCACGCTCAATATCAACAATGACCCGGTGGGCATCAAGTCGATCGAGCACGCCATTATCGACAAGGGTTGGGAGATGGGCTGGGTATTGCCTCAGCCACCTGCGTGCAAGACCGGCAAGAAGGTCGCGATCGTCGGCTCCGGCCCCGCGGGCCTGGCCTGCGCGCAACAACTGGCGCGCACCGGGCACGAAGTGGTGCTGTACGAGAAGAACGACCGTATCGGCGGCTTGTTGCGCTATGGCATTCCCGACTTCAAGCTGGAAAAGCACTTGATCGACCGGCGCGTGGAGCAGATGCGCGCCGAGGGCGTGGAGTTCAGGGTGAACCAGGCCGTCGGCGGCAGTGCGAAGAACGCGCTGCCCGCGAAAAAGCTGCTGCAGGAATTCGACGCCGTGGTCGTATCAGGCGGCGCGGATGCTCCGCGCGACCTGCCGGTCCCCGGGCGCGAGCTGAAGGGCGTGCATTTCGCCATGGAATTCCTGCCGCAGCAGAACCATGTGGTGGCCGGCGACAAAGTCGCAGGGCAGATCATGGCGACCGGAAAGCACGTGGTGGTCATCGGCGGCGGCGACACCGGCTCCGATTGCGTCGGCACTTCCAATCGCCAGGGTGCGGCGTCGGTGACCCAGTTTGAGCTGCTGCCGCAGCCGCCGGAGCAGGAGAACAAGCCTTTGGTATGGCCGTACTGGCCGATCAAGCTGCGTACTTCCAGTTCGCACGAGGAAGGCTGCGAGCGCGACTGGTCCGTGGCGACCAAGCGCTTCGAGGGCGCGGACGGCAAGGTGAAAAAGCTGGTTGCGGCGCACGTCGAGTGGAAGGACGGCAACATAGTCGAGGTTCCGGGCACCGAGTTCGAGCTGGAGGCCGATCTGGTACTGCTCGCCATGGGTTTCCTCGGCCCGGTGCAAATGGGGCTGATCGACGAGCTCGGGCTGGCGAAAGATGCGCGCGGCAACGTCAAGGCCACGACCGACGGCGCCGGCTGCTACCAGACATCCAACTCTAAGGTGTTCGCGGCGGGCGACATGCGCCGCGGCCAATCGCTGGTGGTCTGGGCGATACGCGAAGGGCGTCAATGCGCGCGCGCGGTGGACGAGTTCCTGATGGGAACTTCGGAACTGCCGCGGTAGTTGCGGCAGCGCGCGATCTGCCGCGTCTGCGGCAGATGCGATCGATCATGGCAGAAAACGCACCTGGACCGCCGCCTCAGGCTGCGCTCCCGGGTACGAGGACACACTTGACCGCGATCTAAACCGGTAATCCCTGCGCCATTCGAAACTGCCGGCCTAGTTCGTGTCACGGCATGTCACAACCGCTAAGTTGGGCAGGATGACCGGGTTTGTGAATATGCTAGCGTTCGGGTCGCCGGTACCATACGGGCTAATTGCTCCCGGCGGCAGCACGTTAGCGTCGACGAAGTCTTTGCTCGCACCGGGTAAGACAAGCGTACGAACGTCGGGAGGATCGTTGCCGATAACACCGGCGCGGCCTTCAAGTATTAGCTCAGCCCACCCGGTGCGATCCCTCGGATAGGTAATGGTAGCAGTCGCGACACCGCTGGCGTCAGTTATGCCAGTACCAGTTACGGTGGCTACGTTCCCCGGGTCAAGACGTCCGTTGCCGTTGCCATTAGATAGTTTGTCGTCTTCGTTCACCAAGACCACCGGCGGCACATCCAGAATGCCATTGAAATTCAGATCTTCGTTGAGACAGGTTGCAGTTATCGTTTGCACCCAAAATAGCCGAACACCATCGAACGTGTAGTAACCCTTGAAATACCTGCTCGGGCGCAAGGCAAATCGCACTTCAGTACCGACTACCGCATTTCCCGCGGCGTCGGTAACCATAGCGACGTAGGTCTTGGTGTAGACTGGAGCGGTTCCTCCGACCAGATTATCGGTGCCCAGCCGCACCTCCAGCACCTGCCCGGCGACAGTCAGGTTCGTGGTGTTCATCACCACCGGGATAATCGGGACCCCGTTGATGTCGGTCACCGTGGCCTGGATGGTCACCCCATTGGACGCGCTGCTGGTTGTGCCTGCGGTGTAGATCACCGAAGCGGAGCCGTTGACATCGGTTATCGCTCTCGCCGACTTAAGAGCGCCGCCGCTGGGATCTACGGTAACGGTAAAGCTCACGCCAGCGTTCTTGACCAGGTTGTTGGCTTTATCGCGCACCAACACCGAAATCGTTGAACTGTTGTTTGTTTGGGATGCCACGCCGGTCGTGACTTGGATCGTGCCGGGAACAGCCTGCACCGTGACGTTGTTGGCGCTGGTCGCGACGAATACCACTTCGCGAGTGGCGGCTGGTATGCCGCCCGGTCCGGAGGCGGTGATGATCGCCGGTCCTGCCGTCGCGGATGAAACCGTTACGCTGACTTTGCCTGTTGCCGGCAGAGTTGAACTGTCAGGGGTAACGGTGCCGCCGGCAATGGTGCCGCGGGTGGTCGTAAAAAACATTGTCTTGCCGATCGGGGACGTTGCGGCATCAGCCCATTCAACCGTCACCGTCGGCGCGCTACCCGTGGCCGGTGTCAGAGGTATTTCCGTAGCTACCGCTGGGGCAGTGAACGCGAAACTCGCGCTGCTAATGGTCAGCGGCTGTTTCACGCTGGCGTAGGTCGTGGTGTCGGTGACCGCGTTGGCGGTGATCACGTCTTTCCCCAGTGTAACGGCTAGCAAGGAATCGGCCTTGACGCTAGCGATGATCTGACCCGCGGCGTCGGTGACGCCTGTCGCAGGCGAAATGGTGTTGCCGTTCTCCGAGTTGAAGTTCACCGTCATGTTCGGCAGGGCAGTCCCGGCTGAATCCTTGACCGCGAAAATAAGCTTCGCGATGTCGTTAAACGCGATCGAACTGGTGCCGCTGACGGTGATCCCCGTGCCGGTGACATCGACGGAGTTCTCCGCGTTGGCGGAGTCGGCAGTGGCCGTAAGCTTAATCGTGCGGTTCACCTTGTTGCCGCCTAGATTGAGCTTGGCCGTGACCCGCCCGTTCGCATCGGATACGCCGCTGGCGCTGACATTGTCCACGAACGCAGTATCGGTAGCAGTACCCGCTGTAAATATCACCGTCTTGCCGCTCAGTGTCTGCTTGGTCGCGCTTAGCACGATGGCAGTCAGGTCCACCGGACTTCCCCCGGAGGAAGGCATCTGCGGGCTGCTTACCAGCAACTGAAGCGACGCCGCCGCGGGAGCCACGGGAGTGGTGGGCGTGGTGGGCGTGGTCGGCGTGG
>Ga0209343_10004446_pt1 | contig 17315 bp, 13 predicted proteins | sample RifCSPlowO2_02_FD_184026 | JGI IMG/M metagenome (GOLD analysis project Ga0209343, IMG submission 184026) | Groundwater microbial communities from Rifle, Colorado - Rifle CSP2_plank lowO2_0.2 (SPAdes) (version 2) | ecosystem: Environmental > Aquatic > Deep subsurface > Groundwater | place... | reverse complement strand
CAGGATGATACGGTATCCCTCCTGGCGCAGCACCTTGCAGGCTTGCGTACCGGAGTAATCAAATTCACAGGCCTGGCCGATGACGATCGGTCCAGACCCGATGATGAGAATGGAAGAGATGTCAGTGCGCTTGGGCAATTCTGAGCGGAAGTGTGTGTGAAACTGAACTTCAAGAATGCGTGAGCATTCTTGATGGCATAAAAAAGCGGCGAGCCGCTGTCGATGGGCTTGCCGCTGCGCGATGCGACCCCGATAATATACGAAAAGATCGCTGTTTTCACATCGTACTTTTCACATTTCACATCTTACTTTTTGCCCGCTTCATGGCCTTCGCCGTCGAGCATCGGGAACGAGTGAAGGATCCCCGGCAGCAGCGCGTCCAGGCTCTCCTCCACTCCCCGCAGAGAACCGGGGAGGTTTACAATCAGCGTCCGTCCACGAACCCCGGCGAGTGATCGGGAAAGCATGGCCGTCGACGTTCGGCTTTGGCCGTAGGATCGGAGCGCTTCGCCGATGCCCGGGACCTCACGCTCGATCACGGCGCGGGTGGCTTCCGGGGCGCGGTCGCGCGGGCCCAGGCCCGTACCTCCCGTCGTCAGGACAAGGTCGAGATGTTGAACATCGGAGCACTCGCGGAGCGCATCGACGATCTCCGGTTCATCGTCCGGCAGAATCCGGTAGAACGGGACTTCCACCCCCATCTCCTGCAGGCGTTGCGTGATCTTCTTTCCGGATTCGTCCCGCCGAGTCCCGGCAGACGTCGAATCCGACAATACGAGAACGCCGGCGCGAACCTTGCGCTGTCCGGCCGGGCGCAGGTCCGATTTCCCGCCCCGTTTTTCGAGAAGTTGGATGCCGACGATCTCCATGGTGTCGTCCACCATCTTCGCCATGTCGTAGATCGTCAGAGCGGCAACGGAGGCCGCCGTAAGCGCTTCCATTTCAACGCCTGTCTTGTGAACGGCGGTCACTGAGGTCGTGATCTCAACCGTGTCGCGGTGACATTCCACCGTGCACTCGGCGTATTCGACGGCAACAGGATGACAATATGGTATGATGACGCTCGTCTGCTTCGCGGCCTGAATGGCAGCGACGCGTGCGACGGGAACCGGGTCCCCCTTGGGGAGCCGGCCATCCTTGATGAGTGCGACAGTGGTGGGACGGGCTTTCAGAACTGCGCGGGCCCGTGCTGTACGAAGAGAGGTTGTCTTCTTCGATACATCACGCATGGTTCAGGATCTCAGCGCCGAGGCGATGGTGTCGAGCAATTCTTCGATATGGAACGGCTTATTCACGACGCCGTTCGCGCCGTTCTTCAGCATGGAGAGCACGACCTCGTCCTGCGAAAAGCCTGTGGCGATGAGCACTTTCACTCCATTGGAGATCTTCCGGAGGGCTTCGAAGGTTCTCTTGCCGTCCATTTCCGGCATGAGCATGTCAAGGATGATAAGGTCGATGTTCGAGGACTGTTTCTTGAAGATGTCGACGGCTTCGCGCCCGTTGACCGCCGTCAGGACTTTGTAACCTTCACCGGCGACTACTTCGGTCATCAGGTCGCGGATGATGTCCTCGTCGTCGACAATCAGAATCGTTTTTCTCGTTGACTGGCTTGTTTTCATCGATTCATGAGAAGGAACACGAGAGAGCATTGCCCACGGAGAGGAACTTTCTTCCCGCGGAGATTGAGCGGCAGGAGCAGAGTTCGGCTTTTTCCTATGCTCAAAAGATACAAAAATTAATCGGCATTATTCGTATATTTTATCTTCAACCTTCGTTACCATCCTTTCGCAATGGCCATGTCCTCGACAAATTCGTACGGCAGCAAATCCTCGATCACCGTCGGCGGACGACGGATGACGATCTATTCCTTCTCACGACTGGAAGCGGCAGCGGGAGTATCGCTTACCCGACTCCCTATTTCCCTCCGTATTCTGCTGGAGAACCTCCTTCGCCGGGAGGACGGCAGGGTTGTTCGGAGGGAAGATATTGAAGCCGTTCTTCGCTGGAAAGCCAAGGCGGCTCCGGACGCCGAGATTGCATTCATGCCCGCCCGCGTACTTTTGCAGGACTTCACCGGCGTTCCGTGCGTGGTCGACCTTGCGGTCATGCGCGACGCCATGATCGCCGCAGGCGGCGATCCAAACCGTATCAATCCGCTTCAGCCTGTCGACCTCGTCATCGACCACTCCGTTCAGGTCGACGAATACGGCTCCGACGCAGCGTTTCTCATCAATGCAAAGCTGGAATCGGACAGGAACAAAGAACGATACGCGTTCCTGCGTTGGGGACAGCAGGCGTTCAAGAACTTCCGTGTGGTGCCCCCGGACACCGGTATCGTCCACCAAGTCAATCTCGAATATCTGGCCCACGTGGTTTTCACGGGAGAGCGGAACGGAGAAGTCGTCGCGTATCCGGATACGCTGGTCGGGACCGATTCTCATACGACGATGATCAACGGGCTCGGCGTTCTCGGATGGGGCGTCGGGGGAATCGAGGCGGAAGCGGCCATGCTCGGCCAGCCGATTTCGATGTTGCTGCCGCAGGTTGTCGGGTTCAAGTTGCATGGAAAGCTGCGACCGGGGGCGACCGCAACGGACCTGGTGCTGACCGTGACACAGATGCTGCGGAATAAGGGAGTCGTCGGAAAATTCGTGGAGTTCTACGGTTCGGGTCTGTCCGGACTTCCCATCGCAGACAGAGCCACAATCGCGAACATGGCGCCGGAGTACGGCGCGACGATGGGCTTCTTCCCCGTCGACGCACAGACGATCGAGTATCTGCGATTCACGGGACGCGACCCCCAGACGATCGCGCTCGTGGAGGCGTACTGCAAAGACCAGGGGATCTTCCACACTGACACGACGCCCGAACCTGAATTCTCCGACACGCTGGAGCTGAACCTCGATTCCGTCGAGCCAAGTCTTGCCGGGCCGAAGCGGCCGCAGGACCGCGTGCCGCTTTCGGTTTCCAAGCCGTCGTACCGCAAGGCGCTCGTCGACATGCTCTCCACAAGAGGTGCACAGATCGACAAGGAAGCGGCGGCGAAGTGGACGAATTCGAAGAACGGCTCTTCCGACCCAACTGTCGCAGCTTCTTTTGTAAAGCGTGTACCTGTTGAGAACAAAGGGGCGTCCTTCGCGATCTCTCACGGTTCGGTGGTCATCGCTGCGATCACGTCGTGTACGAACACCTCGAATCCGTCGGTCATGGTCGCCGCCGGGCTGCTGGCAAAGAAGGCTCGCGCAAAAGGACTCACCACAAAGCCGTGGGTGAAGACGAGTCTGGCGCCCGGGTCCAAGGTCGTCACCGAGTATCTGCTCGAGGCAAAGCTAACGCAGCCGCTCAACGAGCTTGGGTTCAATCTTGTCGGCTACGGCTGCACGACATGCATCGGGAACAGCGGACCGTTGCCCGAAGCGATCGCGAAAGCGATCACTGACAACGACCTGGTGGCGGTTTCTGTGCTGTCGGGGAACCGTAATTTCGAGGGGCGCGTGAATCAGCATGTGCGCGCGAACTACCTTGCCTCACCGCCGCTTGTCGTTGCGTATGCGCTGACGGGAACCATGGACATCGATATTCATAACGAACCACTCGGCAACGACCAGAAAGGGCAGCCCGTGTATTTGAAGGACGTATGGCCGACTCCGGATGAGGTTGATGCGACGGTGCGGGCGTGCGTCAAGTCGGAGATGTTCCGCCGCCAGTACGCGAACGTCTTCGACGGAGACGAACAGTGGAAGTCGCTTCCTGTACCAACAGGCGCTCAGTTCAAGTGGGAAGGGTCGTCGACATACATCAAAGCCGCTCCGTATTTTGAGAAATTGCCGAAGGACCCGACGCCGAAGGTGGACATTCGCAACGCGCGCGTGCTTGCGCTCCTGGGGGACTCCGTCACGACGGACCATATTTCCCCTGCCGGATCTATCTCGGAAAAGAGTCCGGCCGGCAAGTATTTGTTGGACAGAGGAATACAGAAGAAGGATTTCAACTCCTATGGTTCGCGTCGTGGTAATCATGAGGTGATGATGAGGGGAACTTTCGCGAACATTCGTTTGAGAAACCTTCTTGCCCCCGGCACCGAAGGGGGATGGACGGTACATCCGTCGTCGAAAGAACCTATGTCGATCTTCGACGCGGCGGAGAAGTATAAGAACGAGAACGTTCCGACGATCATCTTGGCAGGAAAAGAATACGGTTCCGGTTCATCCCGCGACTGGGCGGCGAAGGGTCCGAGACTACTGGGCGTTAAGGCGGTGATCGCGGAATCATTCGAGCGTATCCATCGGAGCAATTTGGTGGGAATGGGAGTATTGCCGCTGCAGTATGAAGAGGGACAGACTGCGGCGACCCTGGGGTTGAGCGGATTTGAGACGTTTGCGATTGAAGGTGTTTCGCAGGATCTGAAACCGCGGAAGAAGATGAAGGTCACGGCGTCGACACCCGACGGAAAGAAGAAGGAATTCAGCGTTGTCTGCCGAATCGATACGCCCAATGAGGTCGACTATTACAGGAATGATGGGATATTGCAGTATGTGTTTCGGCAGCTGGTGGGCATGGGGCAAGAAAGAGAAGCAAAAGCAAAGAAGGGCAAAGTGACAGCTGCCAAGAAGAAAACTGCCAAGCGGCCAACCGTCAAAAGACCAACCGCCCATCGACCAACTGCCAAGAAGAAAGCGTCTCGGTTGAAATCAAAGTCGCGGAAGAAGTGAGGGAATGAGCGACGTGTCTTCGTGCCCACGTGATCGTGGCCATTTGCAGCCGATCATCGCCGGTCGCTCGTGGAAGCGTCTATGTACGCTGTTGTTTTTCGTCCCTCTGCTGCTTTCCGCACAGCCACGTGAATCGTTCTTTTTTGTGCAGCTCGCCGATCCGCAATTCGGGATGTATAGGATCGGACGCGATTTCAAGCATGAGAGAGAGCACGTGGCGAAGGCGGTGCGGGCGATCAATCGGCTCCGCCCCGACTTTGTCGTCATCTGCGGCGACTTGGTGAACAAGGCCGGGAACGAGAAGCAGATCAAGGCGTTCAAGGAGTCGTTCGCCGCGCTCGATTCGACGATACCGTTGTATCTGGTCGCCGGCAACCACGATGTGGGCAACACGCCGACGATCAAGTCGCTGCAGGCTTATCGAAGGACATTCGGCCAGGATTATTATTCATTCGAACATCGAGGCGTCCGGTTCATCGTCCTCAACTCGAGTCTTCTGAAAGGTCCGGGATCCGCTCGCACTGAAGCGAAGGAGCAGGACGAGTGGTTTCAGTCCCTTCTGCAACCGCATCACACCCCTCGGGACAACGGCAGAACGATCCTTCTTCTTCATCATCCGTTCTTTGTGAAGAACGCGGAGGAATCGGACAAATACCAGAACATCCCGTCGAAGACGCGGATGGCATACTTACACCTTTTGGATGAAACCGGCGTGAAGAACGTTTTCGCGGGTCATCTTCACCACAATGCCGGGGGAGTGTACAAGGGTGTCGAAGTGACGGCGTCGGGTCCTGTCGGGCTGCCGTTGGGAACCGATCCTTCTGGTCTTCGCATCGTCGAGGTGGGCCCGAATGGGCTGCGGCATCGGTACTACTCTTTGGACGACGTGCCCGATTCGCTGGAAGGCTGGAAGTAAGGAGCTATCGATGTCCGGGAACCCTGTCCCCTCCATGTTGCGGGCAATTGGCGACACGCCTGTTGTTCGATTGAACAAAGTTGTTCCTACGAAATCCGCCGACGTCTTCGTCAAGCTCGAATACTTCAATTGATTTGCAGCAACCACGATCAGATCACCTCGAGGACAACCGATGGCCGATTTTCGAAAGGTACTTTACAGCCGTTACGTGTCAACGCTGAAAAGCGCTCAGCTTGAGCGCAACATCCAACGTATTCAACAGTTCTTTCGAACGTATAAGCATCGATTCCTTCCTCTTCTTGAGAACACAAGTCCGGGAGATCGCATACTTGAACTCGGTTGCGGTCCCGGTTATCTACTGGAATTCCTCCGGGATCAAGGGTTCAAGAATATCGAAGGAATAGATATTTCTGCCGAACAAGTTCAGATCGCTGCGAAGCAAGGACTTCATGTTTCTGTCGCTGATGTCTTCTCTTTCCTCTCCAGAAAGCGCAACGCATACGACCTCATCTTTGCCATCGACTTTGTTGAACACTTCTCCAAAAGTGAACTGCTCTCCCTGCTGCCTCGCGTTCACAAAGCTCTCAAACACAACGGTCTTTTCATCATTCAGACCCCGAATGGTCAAGGTCTTTTTCCGGGACAGGTCATCTACGGTGACCTGACTCATCTGACCATTTTTGCAGAAGATTCCCTCCGTCAAATGCTGCGCATGACCGGTTTTGAGAATATCCGTTTCAAAGAGACTGACCCTGTCCCCGATTCCTTTGGAGGCAAGGTGAACTCGTTCCTCTGGAAAATCACGCGGGCTGTCGTCAGAATCGTTCGTCAGATCGAAGCTCACAACTCGTCAAAGCTTTGGACGGAGAATATGATCGCTTGGTGCAGGAAGGCGTAATCTGCATCATTGTGAAAGCTCTTCTGCCTCTTTCGCTGGGTTTATTTTACCTTGCCGAGCAACAATATCAATGCGATTGCAATTGACACTGATGGCAACAAATGGTTTGGGACGATAGCCGGGGTTAGTGTATTCAAGAATGACAAATGGACACATCACACAAACGCACATTCATCGCCTCTGTTGTTCTCGCCGCGATGATATACTCAGCGGCAACCGCTGACGATCATATCATCTTTCAACGGATTAGGTCCGGGTTGGGCGTGCGGTTTCCAGCGCGTTCGACCGAGATCTGGATGAACGAGTCAAGCGTCTGGCTCAAGGGAAGCGCGTACGTCACGATTGAACGATACGATCTCCAGAAGCGTTGGATCGTCTCGCCCGGGAAAAAACGATATGTCGAGGTACCTCTTACTCCCGCTCCGGAAAAGAAAATCAACAACGACAGCGTTGCAATACAACGGGCAGGATGGACATACGCGCCAACGTATGAGTGGACTGTCAAGGAAACGGACCAGGAGGCGGTCATCGGCGATCAGCCCTGCATGCTGATCGTTGCCGAGGGAGATGCGGATTATTCTTCTGAATCCGTCGAACTCTGGGTCGCCAAGAGCGCACCTGTGAACGCCGCCTTGTACAATGAACGCGTCACGGCCGGCGCGGTGGATTTCGACTGGCAGGACCTCTTGAATGTCTTTCCCACTCTGAAAAATCGCTTCATCATGCGGTTCGTCGACAAGAGACAGCCCCCGATCGCGCCGGAAACGACCTATGAAACGAAGATCACAAAGGTCGAAACAGCCGCTCCCCCTCCCATGATTTATGAAGTCCCCGACGGTTTCCAGAGAGTAAATTCCGTCCAAGAGCTGTCCAATTGACCTTGACCGTGCCATGAAAACTACGATACCGGTGAAGGCGGCTTTCCTGCTTCTGTTCCTGGCATTGTTCACAGAGCCTGTCCCAGCGCAAGACACTCTCCCAAAATACCTGTCAGTACAACTCAAACAGCTCGAGGAAACCTGGCACATTCTCGACTTGATCTCGACCGAGATCTGGCCCGGATGGACGGGCTATGCCGATTTACCGTTCATGTTCGCGTACCCCAACGGTGTTCGGATGTTGGTTGGCCATCCGAAACCACCGGAAGGCTTTTCACTCGTAGCAGGGATCACCCCAAGGGGTAAAACCGTATACCTGGATCGCTCCAAGGAAATTCCTCTTCCAATGCCCCTTCCATTGTCCGGCGGCGGCGGTCCGATTCCTTATGGAATTGCCGACGGAAAGTCGATCACCGTCATCAGCATCAACATACGATCTTCGAGCTTGGCCGAGGGGATGGACACGAACCGGGTTTCGCGTGACACGTATTCGACAAGGAGCGAAAACCAGATCTTGATCGGCATCCACGAACTGTTCCATTGCTTTCAGAAGAACCTCTATCAGTGGAAGAGTGGAAACCTGCGATTTAACACAGATGAAAACTATGCCACATATGCCGAAATCGAAGGGCTGGCTTTGGAACGGGCATATCTCGAAGCCAATGACGATTCCGCCAAGGAGTATTTGAAGGATTGTCTCGTTGCCAAGCAGCGCAAGCGCCGCAGCATGAATGATCTGGAGCGTCTTCAGGAATCCGATGAGGACGTCATGGAAGGCACGGCGACATATGCAGAGTTGATGACATTGATGTTGCTCAAGAGTGGCTATGAGTCCATCATCACTCAGAACGACGACCCGTACTTCTACAGCTTCAAGGACGCGGATTCGCTCGCTCAGTTTAAGCTGAACTCGCTCAGGACGAACAGAGCCAGTACCCTTTCCAGTATAGGAAAGAGTTATCCGTTCGGATGCTTCGAGGCGATGCTCCTCACCCGTCTTTCTCCGGGATGGAGGAATGGATTCTTCCAAAAAGGGAAGGGACTTGAAGTCGAACTCGATTCCTTGTTGTCACTTTCACTTCAAGAACGGGAAGCCGTTGACAGCCGCCTCTCCAGCCGCTATGGCTATGACACGATCTACGCCCGGCATGCGAGCGTGATCGGCGAACGAAACAAGGCGTATGAAACGGTACAACAACGGACGGGAATGTCGTACGTGGTGAACTTCAAGAATACCGGCGACTTTGTTTCCGCCGAATCCTTGCAGACCTCGTACAGGGTTGGATTGATCAATATCTATCCGACAGGGATCCGGCGAGTGAGGATCGCAGACGTGGTTTTCGAAGGAAAAGAAACGCCGATGGTGATCGACCAGCTCTATTATATCAAGTGGATAGACACGGAAGCGAAAGGAAGTGAGAGTGGATACGAAGTCGAAGGAGTTCGTGAAGGCACGACGGATATCTACCGGGATGCCGTGATCTCGACGCGCGGATTCAGGCTGTCGGCACCGAAGATTGAGATAAGGGAAGGAAAGAACCGCGTGAAAATGACAGTCCTGTCCAAGTTGAAACAATGAACTCTCATTCGTATTCGTGACTCATTTTGTGACACCATCCGTCGAGTATCGATTCTCATTTTCGGGAGAACTGAAGTTTAGGATGAATTATTTCTTATTAAGAAAAAAAGAGTACACACTGAGGTTGATTCTTTTCGCCATTCTCATAACTTGGTCTCACTCACAACCCTGGGGAATCAGTTCGCTTCGTAGTTGGCCGTTTGTCCACTATTTCAAGCTCAAAGGAGGAACCTGGTGATGAGATTACGATTCTCGCATTCGCAATTTCCTGCACGATGGGTGATTGTAGCGGCCATCTTCGCTAACGGATTCCAGTCATCGCTATCACAAACCGCCGTTCAACCGTTTCCATCCCAGTCTCCAGTCGTCGCCCCCCGCGCAATCGCCACCGATTTCACTCCTATCGGCATTTCCCCGTCAAGATTGATCGTCTTTTGGAGGTCGAACGATTCTCTGTTCTCGGCCGTCAGTGCAGACTCGGGAGGGACATGGGGAAGCGCGACATTTCTCTTCAAGACCGGAAGTTCCCCTGCCGGCCTGCAAGCGGCGGCGTTGTCGACCGGGAAGGTCCTTCTTGTATGGAAAGATGCGTTGGGCCTCGAATATTCATCGTCCTCCGACAGCGGAGTCACATTTACGCCGGCAGCAATCGTCTCCGCGCCCAGCGATATCCCTTACGGCCTTTCGCAAACGACCGACGGAAAGGTATGGTTGTCGTATACCCGGTCGGTAAGTGGTGAGTCCAACAACGTCTATTACCGCACCAGCACTGACAGCGGCACGACATGGAGCGGCGAAACAGCGCTACGGACGGGGACCGCTAACGAGCAGGGGGCTGCCTTCGTTTCTGGAAACGGATCGACTATTGTCGCGATGTACCAGGACAACTCCGACAACTTGCGCACATATATCTATCGAATGACCTCAACGGACGGCGGGACAAGCTGGTCCGCTCCCACCAGGATGTTCGGGAGCGATACGCTCGATCGATTCACCCCGCGCCTGGTTCGACTGTCGGATGGAACACTGGTCATGGTACTTACGGAAAATCGACGACGGGTCCTGTTTTCTCCATTCCTCGGTTCCGCTGCCTTTCCGTTGGGAGGATATGCGCTCGGAGACATCGTATCGACAAAGAGCACGGATGGCGGAGACACATGGGATACCACGAGTGCGCTGACCCGGTTTGCCGGAACGGATAACGTCCCGCGCGCCACGCTCCTGGGGAACCTTGCGTTCGTTTCTTTCAACTCTGTGCGGTATGCCGGGGCGTACTATTACGGGATCGTCGGAATTACGTCGGACCCCAATCCGCCCCCCGATATCGAGTATAGAACGACGACGGCCCCTGCACAAGGGACTCCGCTTTCGGCACTAATGCACGCGATCGATGAGACGGGAGTCGTCGGCGTGCAGGCATACTATACGAAGGACGGCCTCGAGAACGGGCCATATGCACTGTATGACGACGGCACACACGGAGATTACGGCGCCGGTGACGACATTTACGGCGGCCAATTGGGCACGTTTAACGTGGACGATGTGATTGCGAATGTCCGATTTGTCGTCACGGACAACGCGAACACGGTGACGAGTTTTCTTGGTGCTTTTACAATCCCGGCCGTACACAATCTCGGAAACGTGCTGCTGGCGATGGGCGCAAACAGCGTTCTGGGTTCGAACGGTGGCGACAATTCCGCAAGCTGGCCGAAATCGGAGCCCTACAGCTACCTGTATACAGGCGGACTGTGGATAGGCGGCAAAGTAGGTACCGAGGCCCGAGTCATGGAATCGCACTATTCGACGTTCGACTGGCGCCGCACTCCCGGTACAGCGACGGCAATTTCGGAAGACGCCGCCGTCCAAGCTATCTCCATGGTATACGATGATTCTACAGCCATTTCCACGCCTTTGGGACTTCGCGTGATGCAGACGTCGTATCAATGGTCAGACAATGCGCACGACGACGGACTCGTGATCAGGTATCGTATTGAAAACCGTGGTGTGAATCCCTTTCTCGACAGCATCTTTGTCGGATTGTGGACGGATCCCGACGTGCCGCCGACAGCCGGCACAAACCTTGCTGGATACGATTCCCTCAGGAACATGGTGTATCTCAGCCAGTCCTCCCAGACGGGCGGATACATCGGTATACGCCTCCTGTCGTCCAACCATCCGCTGTTCTCCGCCGTATTCTTTGCCAACGGGGCTGAGAGCGAACCGACGACGGACGCAGGACGGTACGCCAGCATGAGAAGCGGCGTGAAGTATCAGCCTGCGAGTATTGCTGACTATCGCCTTATGCCCGTCGCCTCACCGTTTGGACTGGCGGCCGGACAGGCCGAAACGATCACGTTCGCTTTGGTCCTCGGCAATGGCCTGACGCAGCTGCAAACGAACAGCGATTCGATCGCGGCGTTGTACGAACGGACGGTTGCCAACGATATCGGAGATCCAGGACCGCTCGCATCTGTACGGCCGTTCCCCGGGCAGTCGCCGTTCACGCAGCCACGCGCTAGCGCAACCGACTATGTGCCTGTCGCCCTAAGCACGTCGAGTCTGCTCACATATTTCCGCAGCAATGATTCGGTGTTTGTCATTGCCAGCAACGACTGGGGCAAGTCATGGGGCAACATCCGGTTCTTGTTGAAAACAGGAGCTTCGCCGTCAAACCTCCAGGCGATCCGGCTGACATCTGGGCGAATCCTGCTCGCATGGCACGACGCCGGCGGAATGTTCTTCGTAACGTCGGACGACAACGGTACCACGTACTCTCCCGCTTCAAATATCTTCGCCACTTCAGATTTTCCCTATGCCCTCTCACAAACCGCCGACGGGACTGCATGGCTGTCCTATTCCCGGTCTGTAACTGGACAATCAAACAACAGTTATTATCGCAAGAGCACGAACAACGGCGCATCGTGGGGCAGCGAGAACGTGTTCCTCACAACCGCCGCCAACGAACAGGGGGCTGTATTCGTCTCGACAACGGGGCCGACAGTGCTGGCCTTCCACTCTGACAACTCGCTGAATAACAAGAACCACACCTACGTCAGCTCGACGACGGACGGCGGCACTACCTGGACGGCCGCAACTCAATTGTTCGCGACCGATACCCTTGAGCGTTTCGCGCCGCGCGTAACGAGGGGTTCAGACGGAATGCTGACGCTTGTGATGGCGGATCTGAACCGGCGGATGTACTCGCCGTTCATCGGGTCGATCAACTATCCCGGCGGCTATGCGCTCGGCGACGTCGTTTCCTCGATGAGCACGGATAACGGTGCGACCTGGTCTGCTCCGTCGCCTCTGACATCGTTTGCCGGAACAGACAATGCGCCCCGATCGACGTTGCTGGGAGATCTCACGTTCGTCTCGTTCAATTCCGTGCGATACCTCGGAGGAGCGCTGCAGGCACTCGGTGCGTATTATTATGGCATCTTAGGCGTCTCCGGCGATCCCAATCCCCCTCCCAATGTGGACTACGTGGCGACATCGGCGCCGGAACAGGGCGTTCCGCTTTCTGCGCTCATCCAGACGAACGACGAGACCGGTATCGTGAGCGCGCAGGCATTCTGCACCAAGAACGGCATCGAATCGGGTCCATTCACCCTGTTCGACGACGGCGCGCACGGCGACTATGAGGCTTCTGACGGCGTGTACGGCGGACAGCTCAACACGTTCAATGTCAGCGACGTAGTAGATGTCCGGTACGTCGTCGCCGACAACGCCAATACAGTCACGTGGTACTTGAATGGGGTGATCATTCCGGCAGTTCACAACGCGGGGAATGTGAAGCTTGCACTGAAAGATAACAGCGTCATCGGATCTTCGGGTGGCGTTGGCAACTCCGCTACGTGGCCCGCTTCCGGTGGTGACGACTATTTGTTCACCGGCGGACTCTGGGTCGGCGGCAAAGTTGGACCTGCGGCCCGCGTGATGGAAGCGCACTATTCGACGTTTGACTGGCGGCGCACACCTGGGACGACGGTCACGATCGGCAGCGGACCGGCGGACCAGGTCATCACAATGACGTACGACGACTCCCTCGCCGGCTCTGTGCCGCTGGGGCTGCGCGTGACACAGAAAAGCTATCAATGGTCCGATCCAAACCATGATGACGGCATAGTCTTCTCGTATCGCCTGGAAAACCGGGGAGTGAATCCTTTTCTCGACAGCTTGTTGGTCGGATTGTGGACAGATCCCGACGTGCCGCCGACAGCCGGCAATAACATCGGCGGGTTCGACTCCTCCCGGCAAATGCTTTATCTCAGCCAGTCATCGCAGACCGGTGGATTTATTGGATTCCGCCTTCTCTCGCCCAGCCACCCGCTGTACTCCGCCGTCTTCTACGCCAACGGCGCGGAGGCCGAACCGTTCACCGATGCAAATCGGTATGCGAGCATGAGGAGCGGGGTACACTATCAACCGGCGGGCGTTTCCGACTACCGCATCATGCCCGTCGCTTCACCGTTCGGATTGGCTGCCGGTCAGACTGAAACGATCACGTATGCCCTTGTGCTCGGCAACGGGCTGTCGGAACTTGAGGCCAACAGCGATTCCATCGCGGAGCGGTATTTTCAAACGATCGCCAACAACATTGGCGATCCGGGACCGCTCGCAACAGTGAAGCCGTTCCCGAGGCAGTCGCCGTTTGCGCTTCCGCGGTCGGTCGCGTCAGACTTTGCGCCTGTCGCCCTGAGCACGTCGAGCCTGCTTGTGTGTTTCCGAAGCAATGACTCGTTGTTCACCATTGCCAGCAATGACTGGGGCAAGTCGTGGGGAAGTGTCCGGGGAATGTTCCAGACCGGCGCGTTTCCCTCGAACATTCAGGCAACGCGCCTCTCGTCAGGAAGGATCATCATTGCATGGCGGGACGGTGACGGCATGCGCTACGTCAATTCGGATGACAACGGGACGAGTTTTTCCCCCCCCGCAAGCTTCTCCGCAACGGCGGACAACCCCTACTCGATCTCTCAAACAAGTGACGGAAAAGTGTGGCTATCGTACACCCGTTCCGTGACCGGTCAGTCCAACAATATCTATTATCGAACCAGCACGGACAATGGCGCGACCTGGAGCGGCGAAATGGGATTGCGGACGGGAACTGCCAACGAGGTGGGAGCGACCTTCATTTCCGGCGGCGGTTCGACTGTCTCCGCCTTGTATCACGACAATTCCGACAATTTACGCACGCACGTCTATTCGATGAGTTCGACGGACGGAGGGACGAACTGGTCGCCGCCCGCGCGGATGTTCGCGAGCGATACGCTGGAACGGAACACGCCAAAAGCAATGCGCCTGTCCAACGGAACGTTTGTCCTGGTGTTCTCAGAGCTCAGAAGATTGGTGGCGTACTCGCCCTTCCTGGGAACACCGGCGTATCCGTCCGGCGGATATGCCCTGTCCGATATTGCATATTCGACGAGTCATGACGGCGGCGCGACGTGGAGTGCGACGACGGCGATGACGCAGTTTGCAGGAACGGACAATGTCCCGCGAATTGCCCTACTTGGGGACCTTCCGTTCGTTTCTTTCAACACTGTGCGATATACGGGGGCATATTACTATGGAATCCTGGGCATCACAGCCGATCCCAACCCGCCACCGGATGTTGAGTACGCTACGTCCACCGCTCCCGAGCAAGGCGTGCCTTTCTCCGCGATCATACACACAATCGATGAAACGGGCATCGTTGGTGTCGAGGCGTATTACACGAAAGACAACGTTCAGACTGGACCTGCCCCGCTTTATGACGACGGCGCCCATGACGACTATGGTTCGGGCGACGGTATCTACGGTGGACCTCTCGGCACGTTCAACCCCGGCGACGTCATCGACATTCGCTATGTCGTCACCGACAACGCCAATACGCTCTACTGGTTCCTTCCGGGCGTTTCCATCCCCGCCGTGCATAATGCCGGGAATGTGAAACTTGCCCTCAGGCAGAACAGCGTGCTGGGAACGAGCGGAGGAGATAATTCAGCGAAGTGGCCCAAGATCGGGGGCCTCAATTATCTGTACACAGGAGGCCTGTGGGTCGGGGGGAAGGTGGGCTCGGAAGCCCGCGTGATGGAAGCACACTATTCAACGTTCGACTGGCGCCGGACAGTCGGCACTCCGTTCGCGGCCGCCAATGACGCCTCGATGCAGACCATTGCCGTTACCTACGACGATTCGAGCGCTCTTTCATCACCGCTCGGGCTCCGAGTGCTGCAAAAGAGTTACCAGTGGACAGCTCCATCTAGCGATGACGGTGTGGTCATTACCTATCGACTGGAAAACCGGGGTGTCAATTCGCAGATCGACAGCATCTTCGTCGGACTCTGGACGGATCCCGACGTTCCACCCTCTGCCGGTACAAATATGGGCGGTTATGACTCAGTCCGGCAAATGCTCTATGTGAGCAATTCCTCTCAAACCGGCGGTTACTTTGGGCTGCGTGTTCTTTCGAATAGCCATCCTCTGTACTCGTCCGTCTTCTACGCCACCGGGGCGGGCACCGAGCCGTTCACCGATGCGGGACGATACGCGAGCATGAGCAGCGGAGTAAAGTCCCAGCCGGGAGGAGTTTCCGATTTTCGCATCATGCCGGTTGCTGCTCCATTCGGCCTTGCGGCCGGACAATCGGAAACGGTCGCGTTCGCTCTCGTCCTCGGAAACGGGATTGAAGAACTCAGGACAAACAGCGACTCCATTGCGGCGCATTATAGCCAGCTTGTCCTGACGGATGTAGAGGAGCAGCCGGAGGAATCGGTGCCGTTGAAATTTGCGCTCGAGCAAAACTTCCCGAACCCGTTCAATCCGACGACAACGATCCGCTTCTCTCTCGCATCGCAGAGCCACGTGAGGCTCGTGGTACGAAACATTCTGGGAGAAGAAATTGCGACGCTTGTCGAACGCGAGTTGCCGGCGGGAGTTCATTCTGCATCGTGGGACGCGCGGACTCTCTCAACGGGCGTCTATTTTTGCACGATTTGGGCCGGAGATTTTGTCGCGACGAGGAGAATGGTCTTGATAAAGTAGACCACTCCGGCGGCCGAGCGGCGACATTTCAACTCCCGGCGCCACTAGGAAGATCCTTCCGGGTGCGCCGGGAGTTTTTTCATGCGGTGAGGGAAAGGCTGTTGCGCTGTCGCCTGAGGTTGTTGGGTGAGAGAACTAATACTTGAAGATCTTGCCCCCCGCCATCACTTCCTGCGTCTTTTCGTCGAACCACACTTTTTCGCCCGTCCGCACTGCCGCGTTGGTCATGATGGTGGCTATAGAATGCTCGTATCCAGCCTGGACCGGGCCGTTCGGTTGTTTGCCGCTTCACATGCATTCGACCCAGTTGCGCATATGCAGATTCGTCAACGTGTCGACGCCGGTGGTTGCGATCATAGTTCGCGCCCGCAACTGTGAAAGAACCGACTCTTCACTAGGCCAGCCTTTTTTGGAATCTACTTACACTGAGTGACAGAATCGTTACCCCAAACACCAACAACGCAAGGGCTTCCGGCCAGAGTGTTTCCATGCCAACCCCTTTGAGGAACAATCCCCGGATGATCTCCAAGAAATATCTTAGAGGCACGAGGTATGTTATAACCTGGATTGCGGCCGGCATGTTTTCTATGGGGAATGTGAAGCCCGACAAAAAGATCATCGGGAAGAAAACGAAGAACTGAGCCGTCATCATCGCCTGCTGCTGTGTGTGCGATATCGTCGAGACGAAAAGTCCAAGGCCGAGCGTCGTCAGGATGAAAAGTCCGGACAATCCAAACACTCCCGCCACTGTTACGGCGTTGTCGGTGCCGAAGAAGAGCGAGACAACGACGGGCACAAGTCCGACAACCACGAGGCCAAACCCGAGTCCGAGCTGAGCCGCACGGCGAAGGGTCGGCAGAGGACGAGGGGTGGTTGTCATGACCGCACCTCACGCGGTTGGACAGCAAGGGACAGAAGCGATGCCCAAGTGTGCACCCATCTACTCTCGGCGTCCCAGTAGAGCGGTCCATTCGACATCACCACGTTGAAGTTGTGTTCAACAACTTCAAAGCGATGTGCGATGCGGTCCCAGTCTTCTATGGCTCCCGTAACTCTTGCCATCAGATCTGGGCTGCGTTTGGCGCGTTCCATTGAGATAAAAACGAACCACTTTACACCCTTAGCTGTCGCCTCATCGACAGAAGTTGAGGCTTGCAGAATTTCGAAATCTGCTTGGGTGAGCAGCGCGAGAACTCCGTGATTGATTTGCTTGACCATCTTGGTCATGGCACTCTCCTTATCAAGGACCATGGCGGTATCTGACCACCATCTGAGTCCACAGCAATTCTATACCCAAACAATCCTTTTG
>Ga0209343_10004440_pt1 | contig 17329 bp, 13 predicted proteins | sample RifCSPlowO2_02_FD_184026 | JGI IMG/M metagenome (GOLD analysis project Ga0209343, IMG submission 184026) | Groundwater microbial communities from Rifle, Colorado - Rifle CSP2_plank lowO2_0.2 (SPAdes) (version 2) | ecosystem: Environmental > Aquatic > Deep subsurface > Groundwater | place... | reverse complement strand
CTTCAGCATTTCATTGCCGAAATTGACGCTGGTAGTGGAATCCCTGGTCATGGCGGCGGTGCTGATCTTTCGGCCCTGGGGACTCATGGGGCGCGCGCTGGCGGTCCTGCCCGATCCTGCCGGGGCCAGGCAAGCGCTCCTGGAGAAAAGCACGCCGCGGATGCGCATGGCCGGCATCGCGATCATCGCCGGACTGGCGGTTACACCGGCATTCGCCAACGAATACAGCCTGGTGCTGATCATCGATATTCTTATCTTCGCGCTGTTTGCCTCCAGCCTGCATTTCCTTATGGGGCCATCCGGAATGGCAAGCTTCGGGCACGCCGCCTATTTTGGACTTGGTGCCTATGGGGCGGCGTTGGCATTCAAACATGCAGGATTCCCGATGGAAATCTCCATCGTGATCGGACCGGTGATCGCGACCATCGCGGCCCTTGCATTCGGCTGGTTTTGCGTGCGCCTGTCGGGGGTCTATCTCGCGATGCTGACGCTGGCTTTCGCGCAGATCGCATGGTCGGTGGTGTATCAATGGGACAGCTTGACAGGAGGGTCCAACGGCATTGTCGGGGTATGGCCCGCTCCCTGGTTGTCTGGCCGGGTCGCCTATTTTTATCTGGTGCTTGTGTTGTGCGGGGCGGCGATAGGGGTTCTTCGCCGGATCGTATTTTCGCCGTTCGGATATGCGCTTCGCGCCTGCCGCGACTCCCCTTTGCGTGCCGCGGCCATAGGCATCGACGTGAGGCGATTTCAGTGGATGGCATTTCTCGTGGCCGGCGGATTTGCCGGCCTGGCCGGAGCATTATTCGCTTTCTCCAAGGGGAGCATTTCCCCGGAAGTGCTCGCTATTGGCCAATCGGTCGACGGTTTGGTAATGGTTCTGCTGGGCGGAGTCCAGACACTGTCAGGGCCGCTGGTGGGCGCGGCCGTGCTCACCTGGCTGCAGGAACTGGTGGCGCGCCACATCGACTATTGGAGGGCCTTGCTGGGGCTGATCATCATCGTGCTTGTTGTCGCGTTCCCAGCGGGAATAGTCGGCCAGTTGAGCAGTCGGCGCAGAACTGCAGAATAGGACCGAAGAATGACAATTCTCAGGGTGGAAGGAATCAGCAAGTCCTATTCGGGCGCGCTGGTGCTGGACGATCTGAGCTTTGAACTCGAAGCCGGTGAGATCATCGCGATGATCGGCCCGAACGGGGCTGGAAAAACCACCTGTTTCAATATTTTGGATGGGCAGCTTCGCGCCGACCGGGGGCAGGTGTTTTTCGCTGATACACGGATCAGCAGCATGGAAACGCACGAGATCCTGCGTCTCGGTGTCGGGCGGACGTTTCAGATCGCCGCGACTTTTCATTCCTTTACGGTCGCGGAAAACGTGCAGATTGCGTTACTCGCGAATCGCGGGCTTCTTTGGAATCTGCATTCGGCGGCTCGCGACCTGTGCCGGGATGAAGCACAACGCATGTTGGAGCGGCTGGGGATGCTTGCCCAGGCGGCACAATCCTGTTCGGCGCTTTCCTACGGAGACTTGAAGCGCGTTGAACTGGCAATAGCGCTGGCGGGCCATCCCAGGCTGCTGTTGATGGATGAACCCACCGCGGGGATGGCGCCGCGGGAACGCCTGGAACTCATGGCGCTGGTGGCGCGGCTCGCCCGCGAGCGCGAACTCAGTGTTCTTTTCACCGAGCACGACATGGATATCGTGTTTGCGCACGCCGACCGGATACTCCTGCTGGAACAGGGCAGGCTCATCTGTCAGGGGGCGCCGGCCGAGGTCCGCGCCGATCCACGCGCGCGGCGCGCGTATCTCGGACATGATCTGGGCGCGCCCTGATGCTGTCCATACGCTCCATCAGTGCTGGCTATGGGCCAGCGCGCGTCCTCTTCGGCCTCAGTCTGGAATTGCGCGCCGGCGAGGTATCCGTGATTCTTGGGCGCAATGGTGCCGGCAAATCCACCACCTTGAAGGCAGTGATGGCCATGGTGCCGCTGAGCAGTGGGCAGATCTGGTTTTCCGGGAAACGCATCGACCGCTGTGCAACCTGGGAGATCGCCAGAGCGGGAATAGGCTATGTGGCCGAGGAACGGCGTATTTTTCCCGATTTGAGCGTATTGGAGAACCTGGAAGCCGGCCGTCGATCAGCGCGCGGCCATGGTTCGCCCTGGTCGGTTGAGCGTATTATTGCATTGCTTCCTGCGCTGGGTCCGCTGGGGCGAAGGCGTGCCGGCACCTTGTCGGGCGGGGAGCAGCAGATGCTGGCGGTTGCGCGCACGCTGATGGGCAACCCGAGCTGTATTCTGCTCGACGAGCCTTCGGAGGGTCTGGCGCCCGCGGTGGTCGAGCGGCTTGCCACCCTGGTTCGGACACTGCGCGGCGAAGGGATGGCTGTGCTGCTGGCGGAGCAGAATATGCGTTTCGCCCTGGCGGTTTCCGACAATGCGCACATCATCGAGAAAGGCGGCCTGCGCTTCTCGGGGACGGCAAGGCAGTTGCAGGAGCACGCGGACCTCAGTGCGGAATATCTGGCGCTGTGACGCAGGTCGAGCGGTATTGCAGCAAGATCTGCCCAATGCAGCGCCATTCTTCATGTAAGGCGGGGCAGGGTGTCGCGATCATGGCCGCCGAGTATTGAATAATTCGGTATGCTTCGCGCCGGGCGGGAACTTATTTGCCCAAGTCGCGGTATTTGATCCCACAGCAGGCACAGCCGCTTGAAATTTCAGGCCGGGTGCCCATATATTGCATTTGGAATAACTAGGGGAGGTTCATGATAAAGGTTGAAAACCTGTCCAAGACGTTTGGCAGCAAGCGGGCAGTGGACGACGTGAGCTTCGAGGTGCGCAAGGGAGAGGTACTGGGATTTATCGGGCCGAATGGCTCCGGGAAATCGACCACCATGCGCATGATTACCGGCTTCTATCCGCCGTCAGCCGGAAAGGTTTCGGTGTGCGGCTTCGATGTGTCGGAAAATCCGATCGCGGCAAAGGAAAAGATAGGTTATCTGCCCGAATCGGCTCCCTCGTATCAGGAGATGACGGTCCTATCGTTCCTGAATTTTGCCGCGGAGATGCGCGGATTGCGTGGTGACGAGCGCCGTAAAGCGGTGCGCCGCGTAGTCGAGACATGCCACCTGGATGCGGTTCTGGGCCAGACCATCGATACCCTTTCAAAAGGATTCAAGCACCGCACCTGTCTGGCGCAATCAATCATCCATGATCCCGAAGTTCTGGTGCTCGATGAACCCACGGACGGGCTGGATCCCAACCAGAAACACGAGGTGCGAACCCTTATCAGGCGCATGGGGGAAACCAAGGCCATTATCTTTTCAACCCATATACTCGAAGAGGTTGAGGCGATGTGCTCCCGGGCCATAATCATTGACCAAGGCAAGGTAGTCGCCAACGGTACGCCTGACGAACTCAAGGCGCGCTCAGAGCGCGCCGGGGCGGTTCTGGTAACGCTTCACGGCACAAATGTGGAGACGGTGAAGGAAAGGCTATCGGGCATCGCTGCATTGGGCCATGCCGACGTTCTCCAAGCGCAAGACGGAAGGGTGACGGTTGAGGCGTTTCCATCAGCTGACGCGGGCGCGGAGCGCGAAGCGCTTGCCGGACGAATTGCCGAAATGGCCATCCGGGAAAACTGGAAGATAGAGCAGTTGAAAACCGAGGAGGGCAGGCTGGAAGAGGTATTTCGTTCCATCACGATGCCGGACACGGATATTATCAAAGGAGTTGCGTGATGCGCACCTGGCCCGTCATCGGCACCATCGCCAAACGCGAACTGGCGGCGTATTTCGAGTCGCCGGTCGCCTATGTGTTTCTTGTGGTGTTTCTGTTGCTGTCCGGATTCTTCACCTTCAGTCTTGGAGGATTCTTCGAACTCGGCGAGGCATCGCTAACCTCGTTTTTTACCTGGATGCCCTGGCTGTTTCTGTTCCTGGTGCCGGCGGTGGGTATGCGGCTTTGGTCGGAAGAGCGCCGGCTGGGCACGATTGAACTGCTCCTGACCATGCCGGTTTCCACCTGGCAGGCCATCGTCGCAAAATTTCTCGCTTCCTGGGCGTTTCTGGCCATAGCGCTTGCCTTGACCTTTCCGGTGGTAATCACCGTCAACTGGCTGGGCGATCCTGATAATGGCGTCATCATTGCCGGATATGTCGGCAGCCTGCTGTTGGCCGGGACTTTCCTGTCCATCGCCAGCCTTACCTCCGCGTTGACGCGCAACCAGGTCATCGCGTTCATCCTGGCGCTGATGCTGTGTCTGCTGCTCATTCTTGTCGGATTCGCACCGGTCACCACGATGCTGTCGCGTTTTGCCGATATCTGGCTTGTGGATACCGTGGCAAGTTTCTCGGTGCTGACGCATTTCGAGGGATTTCAAAAGGGGGTGCTTGATACCCGCGATCTTTTGTTCTTTTTCTCGGTGATTGTATTTTCATTGTTTACGACCGGGGTGGTTCTGCGCAGCCACCGGGCCGGGTGAGGCCGGGAGAAGCATGATGAAACGTTACGAAACACTGATTTACTCCACGGTCGGCGTTATTGCCCTGTTGGTCATACTGGTGCTTGCGAATTTTGTATTGAGCGTGTTCAAGCAGCGCATCGATTTTACCGAGGGAGGCCTGTATACGGTTTCACAGGGAACCCGCTCGATCATCGAGAAACTCGATGCGCCGGTAAAAATACGTTTTTATTACACTCAGAGCGAGCAGAATGTCCCCTTGCCCATCAAAGGATTTGCGCGCCGTGTCGAAGATCTGCTGGATGCGTTTCGGCAGGCATCCGGCGGCAAGGTATTGATTGAAAAACTCGATCCGCAGCCGGATTCCGATGCAGAGGATTCGGCTACTCTCGAAGGCGTTGAAGCCCAGGTCATGCAGAGCGGCGACCGTTTTTATCTCGGGTTGTCCATCAGCTATGCGGATCAAAAACTGGCCCTGCCGGCACTGTCCCTGGACCGCGAACAATTGCTCGAATATGACCTGGCGCGCGCGATCGCGCGCGCCACACGCACCGACAAACCGGTGGTCGGGGTGCTTTCACCCATGCCTCTTTTTGGCAGCCGCGGCATTCCGCAAATGGGCGTGCCTCCCGCGGACAAACAGGTTCTGGTCTCGGAATTGGAGCGCGATTTCAACGTGCGCCGCGTCGATCCCAGCGCGACCTCCATCGACGACGCGATCAAGGTGCTGCTGGTAGTCAACCCGCGCGGCATGAGCGATGAAACCGAGTACGCGCTCGACCAATACGTTCTTCGCGGCGGAAAGTTGATCGCGATGCTCGATCCCTATGCCTATTTCGACGTGCCGCCGGGCGCGCAGCAGGGCGGCACCTCGTCCACGCTCGAGCACATGTTGAAAGCGTGGGGATTGTCCATGGACACCACCAAGGTTTTGCAGGACATGAAATTCCTCTCGGGCGCCGGAGCGCGGCAAATGTCGACCGTGCTCTCGTTCAACAATGAAGCGTTCAACCGGGACGACATTGCCACCAGTAAACTGGGCTTCACCATGTTCCCGGTGGTGGGCGCGTTCACCGGCAACCCGGCGGCCGGTTTGAAGCAGAGCGTGCTGATCAAGTCTTCGACCTTCTCGCAGCTCACCGATTCGTCCAATGCGGTCACGCAAGGCGAAGCATCGGTACGCGGCTTCAAACCCTCGGGAACCGAGTACCCGATTGCCATTCGCCTTTCCGGCAAGTTCAAGACGGCATTCCCCAATGGCGTGCCCATTGCCAAGGACAAGCCTGGCGCCAAATCGCCTGCCAAGGCCGCCGGCAAAGCCGACGCCAAAGCCGAACCCGCCAAACCGATACCGGCACATGTCGCCGAAGGCAAGGATGAAAACTCGGTGGTGCTGATAGCCGACAGCGACTTCATCAACGATGGCGCCGCGGTCAATATCCAGGAAATCTTCGGCCAGCGCATTGTCGTCCCTGCGAACAGCAACCTGTCGTTCGCCCAGGCGCTGATCGAGCAATTCGCCGGCGATCCCGCGCTCATCGACCTCAGAACCCGCGCCATCGCAGCGCGTCCTTTCACGGTCATACGCGAAATGGAAGCGCAAGCCGCGCAAGCCTATGTCGGCAAACTCAAGGAGCTTGAGGACAGCCTGCAGCAAACCCAGGAACGCCTGCAATCGCTGCAAAAATCCTCCGGGCCGGGACAGGGCGCCATCATGACGGCCGCGCAGCAGAAAGAAGTCGAAGATTTCCGCAAGAAAGCGGCCGAAACGCGCCGCGAATTGAAACTGGTTCGCCGCGACCTGCGCGCGGACAGCGAGGCGCTTCAGTTCTGGACCAAGGTAGCCAACATTGCCTTGCTGCCCGTGCTGGTAACGATTTTCGGAATCTGGCTGGGAATGCATCGGAGACGGAAGGTGGTAACGATATGAACCGGAGGCAGTTCCTAATTCTGGTAGCCGTGCTCATCGCGCTTGCCGCGGCGGGCGCGGGGGTCGTGTGGTGGCAGCGCGCCGATTGGCGCACGACCAGCGCGCTGGTCGGCGAACGCTTGCTGCCGGGTTTGGTGGTATCCGAGGTGGAGAGGATAAGAGTGATCGAGTCCGGCGAAACCGTGACCTTGAACCGCGTCGATGGCAAATGGCAGGTAGCCGAACGCAATGGTTATCCCGCGAATCTGGACCGTATCGCGGACTTCCTCGCGAAACTTGCGGAACTCAAGATCACTCAATTGGAACCGCTGGCTGAGAGTCAGCGCACGCGCCTGCAGTTGCTCGAGCCAAAGACCTCCCCGGGCAAGGATGCAGGCACCGCGGTGGAACTCGAGAGCAAGGACGGCAAATCGCTGGGGCGCGTATTGCTGGGGAAGCGCGTAGTGATGCAGGCACAGACGACGGCGCCGACGAAAGGATCACCACAACCGACCGGGCGATATGTCGTTGGCAAGGGCCCCGCCAACATGGCGGTCATACTCGATACCCTGCAGAACGCGGAGGGCAAACCCGGTCCGTGGCTGGCCAGGGACCTCATTCGAGTGTCCAACGCCAGGGCCATGCAATGGAGTTCCGGGAGCGGCAAACCGGGCTGGTCGGTCATCAGGGAAAGTGAAACCAAGGACTGGCGCTTCGCCGATTCCGGCGAAAAACTGGATAACAACAAAGTTCAGGACATTGTCAGCGTGGTGCTTTACATCGCGCTGGGCGACGTCGTCACCGATCCTGGAAAGGGCGGCTTTGACAAGGGGGCGACCTTGAAGATTCAATCCTTTGACGGGCTTGGCTACACCATACGGCTTGGGGAGCTTGAAGGCGACATGCGTTATCTGCGCGTTGCCCTGACCGGCGAGCCGCCCAAGGTGCGCGTGCCGGGAAAAGGCGAAACCGCGGAAGAAAAAGAAAAACTCGATAAGACCTTTGAAGAGAACCGCAAGGCATGGATGCTTGGCCTGGAGCGCGAGCGCAAGCTGGAACCCTGGACATTTCTTGTGCCCAATTCCAATATTGAAGCGCTGTCGCGCGACCGTTCGCAACTCCTCCCCGGTGCGAAAAAAGACGACGCCAAGAAGTCCTGAACAGGCTTTCCGTCACGGGGGATTCCGGGCACATGGATGAGTCCCTCCCCATTTCCAGTACTTTTTCGGTTTCTTTCCCCATTGGAATTGCGGATCACGTCACTCTATCGCAACATTTCCATGTTATGGGGAAAATACCCATGATCCTCGATGGGCACGTTGCCTGGACAGAAATCGGTCAATAGGGGTAGGCTGTGGTTCTGTCTATCGAGAACGTGCAAGCTATGTCGCAGCCCCAGATCCGTGCGGTCTCTGCAATCAAGAACACCGTGCTTGTCATCGATGACCAATCGACCAGTCGGGCGATACTGGAGCAGGTCGTGCGCGGCATCGACGCCAATATACTGGTTCAGCCATTCGAGAATCCGCTGGAGGCGATTCGCTGGGCGACGCAGCGCGTGGCCGACCTGGTTCTGGTGGATTTTCAGATGCCGGAAATGGATGGCATAGAGGTAGTGCGGCGCATGCGTCTGTTATCCGAGTACGAGCATGTGCCCATAGTCATGGTCACGGTCAACGATGAGCGCTGGATTCGCTATTCCGCCCTCGACGCAGGTGTCACCGATTTCCTGCACAAACCGGTTGACGCGCGTGAATGCATGACGCGATGCCGCAATCTGCTCACGTTACGGCGGCAGCACCTGGTTCTGGAGGACCGCAAACGGCTTCTGGAGAACATGGTCCAGGAGGCGACACTCGATGTCAGGGCGCGCGAAAAAGAAACCTTGTACAGACTTGCGCGAGCCGGGGAATTCCGGGATTCGGACACCGGTAACCATATTCTGCGCATGGCCCGCTACTCGCGATTGATCGCCGACGTCATCGGTCTTTCCAGGGATGAGGCCGAAGCCATTGAACTGGCGGCGCCCCTGCATGACATTGGCAAGATCGGAATTCCTGATCACATATTATTGAAACCCGCGCGCCTTACCGATGAGGAGGCGCGCGAGATGCGCGCACACCCGCAGATAGGGTACGAGATTCTCAAGGACAGTCCCTCGACCTATCTGCGAATGGGCGCCTTGATTGCCCTGGGGCATCACGAGAAATTCGATGGTTCCGGTTATCCGCATGGACTGGTTGGAGACCATATTCCGCTTCCGGCCCGGGTCGTGGCGGTCGCGGACGTGTTCGACGCCTTGACCTCCATCCGGCCCTACAAGAAGGCATGGACATCCACAGAGGCATTTGACTATCTTCAGGCGCAAAGCAGCACGCACTTGGATCCCGAGCTTGTGGCCGCATTCCTGCGGGTAAGGGAGCAGACGCTGGCGATACAGCGGGAATTCATGGATATAGCGCCGCATTCGACGGCGGCGCTGCTGAACCAATGAAGCAGATCCTTCTGACATTGCGGGAACGATTGCGAAATCGGCCGGATTCCGAGCACGAACAGGCATTGATCAGGCTTGCAGTCGGTGTGACCCTGTTTTTCTACCTGCTGCCAGGCTCGTTCATTCACAGCGGTGCGGCATTGGAAGCCGATCTCGTTTACCTGGGCGCGATGGTGGCGTTTCTGACCCTGGCCCTGGCGATTTTCGTGAGTATTCTTGTGCAGCCCGGGATTTCGCGGGTCCGGCGCATTCTGGGCGCGATGCTTGATTCCGGGGCCGCCACTTTCTTCATGGTGGTCGCCGATTTTCACGCCATGCCGCTTTTTCTGATTTATTTCTGGATCACCCTCGCCAACGGGTTTCGATATGGCGCGCCTTACCTGCTCGCGTCCCTTGGATTTTCGCTGACCGGTTTTAGCATCGTTCTGGCCTCGAGCACGTTCTGGCAGTCGCAACTCAGCGCGGGCCTGGGATTGCTGTTTGGCATGGCGGTGCTGTCACTTTACGCGCTGACATTGGTTAAACGCATGTGGGCGGCCGTGGCCAAGGCGGAAGCGGCGAACAAGGCAAAGCGGCGCTTTGTCTCGGTTGTCAGCCACGAGATGCGGACGCCTTTGAACGCCATTGTGAACATGGGCGGGCTGTTGCGTGATACCCCGTTGGATCGCGAACAAATCGACATGCTGCAGACACTGACCGGCTCCTCCAGGGTATTGCTCGAATTGATCGAGGATGTCCTCGATTTTTCAAAGATCGAGGCGGGCAAACTCTCGATTGAGGACACTGAATTCGATCTGCATGCGCTGATCAACAGTACGACAAAGATTCTGATTCAGCAGGCCAAGGATAAAGGCCTGGAGTTGATTGTCTCCATAATGCCGCAGGTGACCCCCTCGCTTCGCGGCGATCCGCATCATTTGCGGCAGGTGCTTATCAATTTGATCGGAAACGCGATCAAGTTCACGGAAGCGGGTTCGATCACGGTGCACGTCTCCTTGATCGATGAGGATGTGTCGACGACAAAATTGAAGTTTTCCGTTCGCGATACCGGCATTGGCATATCCGCGGACGCGCAACGGAGGATCTTCGACAGTTTTGCGCAAGCCGACGAGAGCACCAGCCGCCGCTTTGGTGGAACCGGTCTAGGCACGACGATCGCAAAACAGCTGGTGGAACTCATGGGCGGGCGAATGGGCCTGGAGAGCGCCGTCGGCTTGGGCACCACTTTCTGGTTTGAACTGGCGCTGACAAAGCAGACCGGCGTAAATGGCCAGGCGGCGGGCGATCTGGCGGGCGCGCGGGTATATGTTGTGGCATTTCCAGATGAGGACGCACGCGCAATCCCGGACATGCTGGCAGGATGGGGCGCGAAGGCACATTGGGTAGGGACTGTCGCCGACGCGGCCGAGCATGCACTTGGCGAAATCAGTATCGCGCCGGCGCCTCATAGCGCGATGATTTTCGCGCCGTCGGCACGAGACGCACAGACAATATTGGCGCAATTGCGAAAAGATGCGCACCTGCCCGCGTTGCCGGCTGTGATTGCGATCCCGAATTACGCGGCAGAGGGGGCGACGGAAAGCGTGGCCGGCGGACGCAACGTGGTGCTTGCCTATCCGGTGGACAAGAAACTCCTGTTCAACGCCCTGCATGCCGTTTCCGCATCCGTGGAAGAGGTCGAGCGCCGTGATGTGGTGTTCCTGTCGGATTATCTGAAGCGCCGCGAGGGATCGCGCACTTACCGAATTCTTGTCGCGGACGACAATGCCGCGAATCGAACCGTGATTCAAAAGATTCTGGAACGCGCCGGCCATAAGGTTGTCCTGGTGGAAAATGGGGAACAGGTGTTGGATGCGCTGGAAACGGACCGTTTTGATCTGGCGGTGCTGGATCGCAATATGCCCAAAATGGGGGGCTTGGAGGCTCTCAAGGCATTGCGTTTTCTCTATACCGGTCAGGATCGAATTCCGGTGATGATCTTGTCTGCGGATGTCGCGCCGGAAATGAAGACTGAAGCGACCGATGCCGGCGCGGACGCGTTCCTGTCGAAACCCATCGAAGCCACCCGGCTTCTGGACACGGTCGCCGAGCTATGCGCAAGAGGTGAAGCAGCGGGTCAGGTGCCGATCACGACGCCGCGGCGTTCCGTGGTTTCTGTCGCGGGGGCGCCTGAGATACTGAATCTCGATACCATAAGGCTGCTGGAGGAGTTGGGTTCGGGCAGCGATTTCATGCAAAAGCTGATCGACGCGTTTATCAAGGATTCATTGCAGATTCTGTCCAGGATCGACAGGGAGCAAAAGCTTTCGACGGGTGAATTTCGAGCGCTGCTGCACGCGCTCAAGGGATCGGTCGCCAGCGTCGGCGCTGACCGCCTTACGCAGTATTGCAGCCGGATTGGCGCGATGAGCGATCAGGAGGTGCAAACCCAGATGCGCAAAATTGCGCGCGGTTTGCGGGAGGAGTTTGACGCTGTCAGACTGGCGCTTTCCAACTATTTGCTGCAATTGAATCGGACCACGGGAGGGTAAGCCGGAATTACCGGCCTCCCGGACGCATCGCGCGGCGAACCGCCGGCGCTGCTCAGGCGCTGGCCGCTAACGACAGTACGCCGGTATCTTCGGCTTGCCCGCCTTGCTCCACCTGGGTGCGGCGCGATTGTGACCGGACGATTCTGTGCATCATCTTTATGTCCTTTTCATCCAGCCGAAGCGCGGCATCCACCCATAGTTCGACTATCTGATCCAGTTGGTCGCGAGTGATCGGCTGCACGATCTTTTTTGCCTGCTGAACAGACTGGAACCCATTGCGGCGCTTCTGATTCTTGCGGATCCATTCGTGTGTCACGCTTTCGCCCTGGCCATCCGGTGCAAGAATATCCACCACCCCCATTTCGTGCAATTTTTTCGCGGGGAGCAATTCTCCCGACAAAATCAGCTTTTCCGCGGCTTGCATGCCGATGCGTCTGGCGAGCAGGTTATAAGCGCCCATGCCAGGGAAAAGATTGAAAAGTATTTCCGGGAGGCCAAGGGTGGCGCGTTCCTCCGCGATCAATATGTCGCTGGCCAGCGCCGTCTCAAAGCCGCCGCCCAGGGCGTCGCCTTGCACCAGCGACAGGGTTGTCAGGGTCGGGCAAAAATAGTTATTGATCCGGGGGTATATGTTGTCGATGCACAACCTGCCATAGTTGAGCAATGCCTGCCTGTCGCGCGTTTTGATGAGCAGCATGAACAAGGAAAGATCGCCGCCCAGGTTATAGACTCCGGGCACCTTTGATGCGGCGACGTAGTAGCTGGCGTTGACCATCTCCCCGGCAAATTGAACGGTGCCGTGGTTTTTCTCCAGCGCGCTGTCGTGGGCGCGAATGTCGGCCAGCAATCCCAGGCTGAAGTTGGGCGTCCCTTTGGGGTTGAAAAATCCCCAAATTGTTCCCGTCGTCGGATCAAACTCAACATCGTAATTGGAGTTCTCGCGACTGCAGGGGAAGCGAAGATTTGCGATCTCGGTCATCTGATTCATGGTTCCCTCACTAAGTTGATTAGTCCATTAAGCATGCCTGATGGTTGAGCAATGCCATCTGCATAGCGGCTTTTTACCCGCGTTTGACCTCTGTGGCAATCGTCCGGAAATGTCCTGATTTGATTTGGAACAAGAAATTCGAGGAATTATTGGATCCGTGGCAAGTTGCAGGCACGACATGAGCCTTAGGAAGCGGGATTCCTCGTGCATGAGCTCATGGCTTGCCGAATGAGCCATGCCCTCGGAAACCCGAGAGGGTATGGCTCCTGATCGGGAATTGTGTGGCGACCAAAATGCGATGTAACGGGCATCTTCCGGTCTGAAGTTTTGTCGTCGGGCAAGCTCAAAAGAAAGTAGTATTGATACTGTATCTTCACAGTAGTTCGCCGCATCGAGTCCGCATCGAATCCGCATCGAGCGCGCGGGAGCCAATGAGTTACCTATTTCTCAAATACCTCCATATTTTCTGCGTCGCCGCGAGCTTCGCCCTTTTTTTCATGCGGGGACTATGGATGATAAGGGGCTATCCGGAGCCCCAGGAAACCTGGGTGAGGCTATTGCCCCATATCTCCGACGGTCTATTGCTGCTCTCGGCAATCGGACTGGTTGCCGTTACGCCGCGCTGGGAATGGTCGACCTGGATCGAATTGAAATTCGCGCTGATTGCGGTCTATGTCGTGCTGGTGCTGCTGGTATTCCGCGAGGGATGGTCACGTTGGCAAAAGGGCCTGATGTGGGCGCTGGCGCTGCTGCTTTTCCTGCAGATCACGTCGGTGGCCGTTCTGAAGCTCCCAGGCGGCATTTTCTCGGTGTTATAGAGCGGGAGGGCCCGCCGAATTCGTGGTCTACGAGGGTCCGTCTGCTTTAACATCAGTTACAAGTTCAAGCCGCTGGATGGCGACCGGATGGCGGAGAAATTGCTCGAGACGCGGTAAGCTTGCGCCGTTCAAGGAGGAGGTCGCCATGCATAGGATAATTTCCACCGCGCTGTGCTCGCTGTTCGTGGTTGCTGCTGGCGCTTTCGCTCAGTCCTGGCCAACGAAGCCGATTCGCGTTTATCTGCCACAGCCGCCCGGTTCGGGCGTGGACATCATCCTTCGCAAGGCCTTCGAGGAGATTCAGCCGCGCCTCGGGCAGGCGATGGTAATGGAGAACCGTCCGGGCGGCAATTCCGTGGTGGCGAGCGAGGCCTGCGCGAAGGCAGCACCCGATGGCCATACCCTGTGCGTGCTGAACACCGATCCGCTGGTATCGAACCCGTTGCTGTATTCGAAGCTGCCTTATGACGCGGATCGCGAGTTGCGGCCGATCACCAATCTTTATTACATCCTCACCGGTGTGTTCGTGAAATCTGCGGTGCCGGTCGGTTCAATGAAAGAGCTTGAGACCTACGCCAAGGCCAAGCCCGGCGTGCTCAACACTGGAACTTTCGGGCCGCGCTCGAGCCTGGACATGTCGCGCCTGTTTCTTGGCGACAAATGGAACACCGGCATCACCGGCATCCCTTACCCGGGCGGGCCGCAGATCTTCAACGCGCTCGCGGCGGGTGATATCGACATGGCGGCGCTCGGTGCCTACGGTGGCCTGAGTCTGATCAAGTCGGGCAAGGTGAAGCTGCTGGCGGTCAGCGGCAGCAGGCGCCTGGCGATGTTCCCCGAGGTGCCGACGCTGGCGGAACTCGGCCTGGGCGATTTCCCCAGCGGGCATTCCTGGTGGGGACTGCTCGGGCCTTCGGGCATGAGCGACGTGGTGACGCAGCGCCTCAACGCCGAATTCGTGCGAACCTTTCGGGAACCGAAGTTCGCGGCGTTTCTCGCCGACCTCATTACCGAACCCAACGTGGGCACGCCCGAGCAGTTCGCCGCGCTGATCCGTTCCGATCGCGAGCGGGTTGCGAAGCTCATCAAGCAATATAAGTGGACGATGGAGTAGAGACCGGTCTACGCGAGATGGCACGGTTCGCGCGGCGCAGCGGACTACCCGGCGGAATTTGCCGCATTTCACCAACCACATCATCGGGCCATGAGCGGGGGATTTGAAGCAAAGCTGTTGCTCGCGTGGCGCCTGCTTGCGGTGCTGGTGCTGCTGGCTGGCCCGTTGCGTGCCCAGGAACCGGTGGCGGCCAGGGTGCTGCGCGCGCCCGACGTGAAATACGAACCTTCGGACATGGGCGTGGTGCGTGCAATGCTGCGCCTGGCGAAGGTGGATAAGAACGATGTCGTGTATGACCTGGGCTGCGGCGACGGGCGCATCGCCATCACGGCGGTGCGCGAGTTCGGCGCGCGCGGCGTATGCGTGGACATCGACCCCAGGCGCACCGCCCAGGCCGGCGCGAACGCCCACAAGGCCGGTGTGGCTGGCCGCATCGAGATCCGCAACGAGGATTTGTTCCAGACCGAGATTGTCGGCGCCAGCGTGGTGATGCTTTTTCTGTGGCCGGATGTGAACATGAAACTGCGGCCACGGCTGCTGCGCGAACTGGTGCCGGGCACGCGTGTGGTTTCGCACTTCCATGACATGGAGGACTGGACGCCGCAGCAGGTGGTGAGAATCCGCGCGAACAACCGCGAGCGCAATTTATACCTGTGGGTGATCCCGCCGCGCTAGCGGAAAATGACGTGGCAGCAGAATCGAATCATCAGATCGCGCTGAGCGCTGCGCAAATTGCTGTTCCCGCCGCCCAGGGGGCCGGTTCCCCTGGAGATGCTGTAGTCAGACTGGATCAAGGATTGAACCTGACAATTGGCTTACGGGAAAGTGCTTGCGCAGTACAAAGCCGGCATCGCCATTGACACGTCTCGTCATACCCAATTTAATGGCACCAGCCTTTGGGCGGCAATACAGGTGCCATCATTGACTCAAGCAAAAATCCAATCTTGCGGCTGAACTTAAGTGTCCGAAGCAGGCATGCCCTGCTGTGCGTGCTGGTGATGTTGTCCCAATCGTTGGCGATCAGCGCTTCGCGGGCGGCAGAAACCACCACGATGATCGAAATACCGGCGGGTCCGTTTCGCATGGGCAGCGACAATGGCAATGTCGATGAACGCCCGGTCCATGAGGTCAACCTGCCCACGTTCTTCATCGACCGCACGCCGGTCACCAATGCGCAGTTTGCGGCGTTTCTCGAAGTGCGCAGTCCCAGGGGGCCGCGCAATGTGAACTATTTTGATGTGGACGATCGCGACGCGCGCATCCATCGCCACGATGGGCGCTGGAAACCCGATGCGGGATACGAGCAGCATCCTGTGGTGGAGGTAACGTGGCGCGGCGCGCGCGAATATTGCGCCTGGCAGGGCAAGCGCCTGCCGACCGAAGCGGAATGGGAAAAGGCCGCACGCGGCCTCGATGGACGAAGATTTCCCTGGGGAAATGCGCCGCCGGACAGTTCACGCGCGCGCTTTGGCGTTGGTTACAACGCGACTTTGCCGGTGGGCACCCTGGCAAAAGGAGCAAGCCCGTTTGGCGTGCTTGACATGTCGGGTAACGTCTGGCAATGGGTGTCCAGTGTCTATCGCGGCTATCCCTACCGCATGGACGATGGCCGCGAGAGCCTGGACAGCACCGAGCCGCGCGCGACGCGCGGCGGCAGCCACGACTGGCCGGCCGAGGGCATCAGTACCACGAGCCGCGGCCATAACCTTTCCCGTGCGCCGCGTTCGGGGCATCACAACATCGGCTTTCGCTGTGCGCGCTGAAATGCGGCGGCAAGCGTGCGCATAGCGCACCAGCACCTCCCTGTGGGGGCGGCCCAAGTGCGCCGTACAGCTGTGACAGTGAAGACGGGCGCCGGCACTGCCTCGCGACCGATGTGCCGATCAGCCGATAGCTCCGGCTCAGCGCCAGCACCACGAAGTCCCACAATCCGGCGCTCTTTTGCGTCAGGTCAAATTTGCTGCATAAACGGGTACCCCGGAAAAATGGCCGGGAGTGATAATAAAGTACCGTCGGTCGGCGATGCCCTGCCTTGGAAATCGAACTCAAACTGCTCCTGGACGCCGCGGATTTTGCCCGGATCGGACGCACCGGCACGGTTTCACGCGCAAGGCGCAGCCGTGGCCGTTCCAGCACTTTGCATACGATCTATTACGACACGCCGGAGCAGCTGCTGCGCCGCGATCAGGTGATACTGCGGCTGCGACGCAGTGGACGGCGCTGGATTCAGGCGCTCAAAGGCGCGGGCGAGGAAATCGGCGGTCTGCATCGCCGCGAGGAAATCGAGTGGCCCGTGCCCGCGGGCGAACTCAATTTCGAGTTGCTGGCCGAGGCGCCATTTTTTGCGAAATTGTTTTCCCGAACAAAGGTCCGCATGGGGCTCGCCCCCGCCTTCGAAACCGTGTTTCGCCGCCGCAGCATCGAACTGCAATTGCAGGATGGGGCGACGGCGTTGTTGTGCCTGGATAAGGGCGAGATACGGGCCGGTGGTGCCAGCGAGGCCATCTGCGAGGCGGAAATCGAGCTGCTGCAGGGCGAAGCGGTGGCCTTGCTGGATTTTGCGGGAAGTCTGCTGGGCGAGTTGCCTTTTCGAGCCGGTACGCAATCCAAGGCCGAGCGCGGCTACGCGCTGGCCGCACTGAATACCGGCGCTGTTCCCGGGCCGGTGCGGGCCAAACCGCTGGCAATGACCGCGGCAAGCAACGCGCAGGAGGCGTTCAGCGCGATTATTGTGGCGACGGCGGGGCAGTTTCATGCCAACGAGCGCGGCTTTATCGAGCAGGATGATCCCGAGTATCTGCACCAGTTGCGGGTCGGTTTGCGACGCCTGCGAGCGGCGCTTGCGCTGCCGCGCGAAGAGGAGTGGGAGCATGCCTCGCGGCCGCTGCGTGGCCGCCTGCGCGAGCTGTCGCGACAGCTGGGCGAGGCGCGCAACTGGGATGTTTTCGTCCACGAAATGCTGCAACCGATGACCGCGCATTGCGGCGCCAGGCCACTGGCCGGATTGCGGCGG
>Ga0209343_10004437_pt1 | contig 17335 bp, 18 predicted proteins | sample RifCSPlowO2_02_FD_184026 | JGI IMG/M metagenome (GOLD analysis project Ga0209343, IMG submission 184026) | Groundwater microbial communities from Rifle, Colorado - Rifle CSP2_plank lowO2_0.2 (SPAdes) (version 2) | ecosystem: Environmental > Aquatic > Deep subsurface > Groundwater | place... | reverse complement strand
GTCTCCTGGTTTCATTTTTGTATCTGAGAAAAATTTGTTTATATCTAAATAAACAGCATGACCGCCTATTGGAGTCAATACTGGAACACCAGATTTTTGCATCTTTAAACCTAGACTTTGTACTTGAGTTATTCTATGCTTCAGATATTCTTCCTTGGTAACAGTTTTCAAACCTACAACAAGTGTCATAATGTCTCTACCAGAAAGACCTCCGTATGTTGGGTGTCCTTCTTTTATTATCTGATAATTAACAAGAGAATCTAAGAATTCTGGGTATTTTTTCATAAATCCACTGCCCTTTTTTATAAAAAGACCACCGCCCATATTCGCTAGCCCATCTTTCTTAAAGCTGATAGTAAAACCATCAACATGAGAAAACATTTCTCTAACTATTTCTTCTATTTTTTTATTTTTATAGCCGCTTTCATATTGTTTTATGAACCAAGCATTTTCTGCAAATCTGCAGGCGTCAAAAAATAGTGGTACTCCGTATTTTTTAGAAATCTCTGAAACGGCTCTTATGTTCTCCATTGAAACAGGTTGGCCTCCTCCAGTATTATTTGTAATAGTCAGGTATGCGATAGGGATGTTATTTTTGTGTTCTTTTAGTAATTTTTCGAATTTTAACGTATCCATATTTCCCTTGAAATAAGACTTTGAACCTTCATCTTTTAGTTCTGATGAGAAAAGATCTAACGCATTAATTCCATTAGCTTCTATATTTGCTCTTGTTGTATCAAAGTGTCCATTGCTCGGTATTATTAGATTTTTACCTAATCTTCCAATTATAGAGAAAAACGCATCTTCTGCTGGACGCCCCTGGTGGAATATGAACGAACAAGATTTTTCCTGAGAATTGTTATCTCCAAACCCATCTCCAAAAGTTGCTCCTATCTGCTTCATCAGCATAAAGTATCCTTTGTTAGAACCATATGCCTCATCTCCAAGATGTAGGGCAGCCCATTGCTCGTTTGTCATTGTTGTTGTTCCAGAATCTGATAAAAGATCACAACCAGTAACCATCTCTGAAGGAAATTGAAAAACATTTAGCCCTACGCTTTCGAGCATCTTGGATCTCTCAGCAGCAGTAAAGATATTTTTGAATTCTACTGAATGGTTAAAATAAGGCCGCGAGGTTTCGGATAGTTCATCCTCTAAAGGTAATTTTTCTATTAAATTAGATAGCATGATATTCTATTCAATAACATTATTTTAAAATCTATGAGGAAATACAACATGATTTAAATTTTACCCTACCAATCAAATCATGCAGTTCCCATGCGGTGATGTAACCATTGCCTTAGACCATGGCAATGGAGATGTTAGTTTTGTTTCCCATGCGCATAGCGATCATTTAAACGGAGTGCGCAGAAAAGAGAAAATAATTGCAAGCGAAGAAACTATTGCGCTTGCAGAACTAAAGGGAACGCAGCATAATTTGCAAAATGTTAAGCTAATTAACGCTGGCCATATTCTAGGTGCAAGACAGATCATAGTTGAGAATGATGGCAGCAAGGCGGTTTATACTGGAGATATTTGTTTAAGAGATAACTTAATTGCTAAAGGCGCAGAAATAGTGGAATGTGACCATTTGATTATAGAAGCTACATACGCTGATCCGTTTTATAAATTTCCTCCTTATGAAGAGGTTTGCGAACAGATGGCAAAATGGATTAAGGAAAATTATGAAAAAGGTGCAAACATTGTTATTGGTTGTTATGAATTAGGAAAGGCGCAAGAACTAGTTAAGTTATTGAACAATTACTGCAATATCGCACCATTAGTTAATGAAAAGACGAATAGATTCTGTGAGGTTTATGAAAAATTTGGTGTGAAATTAGATCACGTACTTATAGGTAGTGATGAGGCAGAAGAGATGATGAAAAAACCATTTGTTGCGCTTGTGCCTATGCGCAATGGCAAAAGATACTTTGCGCGGAAGATTGCTGAGGCATTTAATCGCGAAACGCTTGTTGCAATTGCCACCGGTTGGGCAATGAGATATGGATTTAATGTGGATATGGCGTTCCCATTAAGCGATCATGCGGATCATCATGATTTGAAATATTATATAGAACAAAGCAATGCGAAAGAAGTTGAATTTTTCTCTGGAGATGGGTCCTCCTTGTTAGGTAATAAACCATTAAACCCAAGGCTATCTATTTTTTAAGTGGGAAACCCAATATTATTAATAGTTTTGAACCAATAGTTTAATCTCTTATGGCCACGATCAGTTTGAACTACGGTTCAAATCTCGTGGCCGCATATTCGTTTGGCCACGATAGTGTAGAGCCTTGAACAAAGTTCAAGATTTGTCCGCAAGGCGTACAATGGTTAGCATGGAGGCCTGTGGTTGTGCATTTTAGGAAAAGGCACCCCAAAACGGGGAAGTTAATTAAAACTTCAACAGACAGCCTTAGACCCGAGTCCCGCCTTTTAGGAAAAGGCGGCCTAAAACCGTCACTTCAAAAAAGTCGGGTGGGATTTCGAATCTCGGTCGTGGCCTTTTCTTTTTTTTAAACCTTAACCTCACATAATATATGCACACCCTTAAGTGCGGAATCAACTGCAGTATTGGATTTACTAAATTTCGCCCTAAGTTGCACAGTCGTGCCTGGTTCAACTCCGCGTGTCTGCAGATCTTTTGCTAGTCTCTCATAAAAAGTCTCAATGATAGTATTATCTAAAACTGCTTTAATTATTGCAATTGGCACGCTTGTTTTAATGTCCAGTGGTTTTAGCATTCTTTTTCCGTTTTTTTCAAGTACTTTATAAAATAATAATTCTACTCTTTCATTTGCTACAGCTTGCCTCTCCATTCTTCTTAGATTAACCATAACAATTATTCTTAATGGATTGTTTTAAATCCCCTTCATATAGTTTATAAACCTTATGCAACCACGTTAATAAACATTTTGAGTGATGAGCATGGTTCTTTATTTCGCATACGGATCAAATATGTCAACCAAGCAGCTTCGAGAGCGAGGAATAAAACCAAAGCGTTCATTTGTAGCGGAGTTACGAAGGCACAAACTCGATTTTAATAAACAAGGAAGCGATGGTTCTGGAAAAGCAAATGTCGAACGCGATGAGAGCAACAAGGTTTTAGGTGTTGTTTTTGAAATTACACAAAGCGACTTGGCAGAATTAGATCGCTATGAAGGCGCTCCTACACATTACGGAAGAAAAAATGTTACAGTTATATCAGAAGAAGGAGAAAGCTGCAGAGCAATAACGTATGTTGCAGTTAGAAAAGCAGAAGGCCTTAGACCAAAGGCAGCATATGTTAGAAAAATTATAGAAGGTGCAGTAGAAGCTGGCTTGCCATGGACATATATTGAACCATTGCACATACTTTTATCTGGTTTGGAATAATTAGCTTCCGACCTGTTGCTTTGCGTATTCCATAAATTCAATTGCAATTGGCATAAAATTTTTAAGCGCTTCTCTGGAATACAAGTACCTGGTATTGTTAATAAGTTTATCAAGCAAGTCTTTATTCATATAACTCTTATATACTCCTGCAAAGGCATTAGGCAAACCTGCCCAAAACATATATGGGTAAGCCTCTCTTTTCAGATATTGTTCTCTCTGGTCTTTTAGATCAATTCCTTCTTCTTTATACTTTTCTTGATAGTGCTTAGGAATTTCTATGTCAAATCGCTTAAATCTTAACCACGAAAAAAATATGAGGGCACTTGTTAATTCTTTTTTCTCATCACTAGTTAACCTAGTATACCGCTCTATAACGAAATCATAAACAAGGCTCATCGCACTGTGATGGTCTAGATGTTTTTCAAATTCTTCGTCAACACCTCCTGCGTACAATAAGCTAGATAATGCATCTTGAAATTCTCTTCTGGATTGCGCACTTAGAGCTGTTGAATAGATATCGTGTAAAATTTCATGAACCACAACTTCTGATGATATTTCCTCTTTCTTTTTATAGTATAGTATATTATACTCGGAACATGCCTCGTCACATGCAGCAATTTCATAACCGTGGGTGTCATAAATCTTAAAAGCTTCTGCTCTAGTATATTGTCCAGCAGCTCCACTTAATGATGTTTCTTCCTCTTCGGTAGGTTGAGAAATCAAATAAACATTGTTTTCCAGAATTTCTATAACGGCTGGATTTCCCAAATTTAAACTATTTTCAATAGAAGGCACCACCTGTTCTTCCATGTACTTCCTCAAGTTAGCCCGAACCTTACCTGGAATTTTCTCTGGTGAAGAGTATGTGTTTCTCAAACCATCATATTTTGTTTGAGATGGAAATAGGCCTAAAGAAACATCTTCAATCTCAAAACCGCCATTTTCTCTTTTCATTATTTTAAATGCTGGAAGCCATACCAAACCTTCTTTTGGAATTTCTTGGTGCTCCTCTTTTGGTGTAACTAGAAAGCGATCGTCCCCGCAACCAGTTATCATCCCAATAGCAATAAAGGGAGACAAAACAGCACCAACTGCATAGCCCGCAATTTTCTTCCATGTAGGAATTTCTTTTTTAACCGGTATGATTATTGGTTTAAACTTTTCTTTTTCTTCATCTTCTGGCCTCTTTAATGCAGCTTTTACCATACTTTAGCTATCTGCTAAACGATTTATATATTTAATCATCTAATAAGTTAATCATGGCAGGCATAAGAAAAGTAGTACTAGATGTTTTAATCCCTCTCCAGATTTCAAGCATAGACCTAGCGAAAAAACTAAGCAAGATGAAAGGAGTAGACGGTGTGGATATTAATATTCACGAAGTAGAGCGCAAGGTAGAAATTGCCAAGCTTACTATTATTGGAGACGAATTGGATTTTGATCTGCTTAAAAAATCAATTGAGGATACGGGCGCATCAATCCAAAGCGTAGATCGGGTTCTAGCTGGAAAAAATGTTGTTGAGTGGGTAGAGTAGTTGCTAACATTTGTTATGAAGTATGTAGAGCGCATTGTAAGATACGATAAGATTACTAGTATGAGTGAGATCCTAAGAAGATATTTTGTAATGAACGCATTTGATGGCGCGCTAACTACTTTTGGTGTTTTGATTGGTGCGTTTGTTGGCGGTATAAAAGATCCTTCGCTCGTAATTAAAGTCGGACTAGCAACATCTGTAGCAGTTGGAGTATCAGGATTCACTGGTGCATTCTTCACAGAAAGCGCAGAGCGCAAGCGCGAGCTAAAGCAAATAGAAGTAGCTGTTCATAGAAAACTAGATAAAACCGAGCTGCATAGGGCGTATTCATTTGCAAGTTTTGCTACTGCATTAGTTGATGGATTATCTCCTTTTACTGCATCTCTTTTTATATTATCGCCATTCCTGTTTTCATTTGGTGGTTTAACAATTGAGTCATTATATTACTATTCCTTTGGCTTTGCTATAATATCATTTTTCTTGCTCGGTGCATTCTTAGGAAAGGTATCAAAAGAAAATATTATTTTAACCGGATTAAAACTAGTTTTAGCAGGGGTAGTTTGTATGGGTATAATTATGCTTATTGAATGACCACGGTAATAGCTTAATTATAGTCTGTTCGTACAATATTGCTTATCTTCTTCAGGTGCATGCAAATTACATGATTCTCTAATCTGGTCCTTAGGTGTTCCAAGATTAATATTTAGATAACTAATTGCATCTCTATAACAATAATCTTTCAGCTCATTATCCAATTTAGAACAGAATGGAAATGCATAATATCCATTCCATGTATTATCAAGCAGCGCGTAAATCAATCCGCTTATATAGTCTTTTTTATATTCCTCATCAAGCTTTTTTAGATCTTCATAAGGTGCATCATTCTTAATTCTGATATAATTAGACCGATCTCTGCCAAGACTCTTAAAACAGGTATTGACGTGCTCACCTGCTTTTTTGCAAGTATCGCTCATTTTCTCAATATCCTCGCCAAATATTTCTATCATTACTGAAGTTTGCATTAAATAGCATTGGTATCTGTATTTGCTATCAATGCCATCACATGGGTATAATGGTGACTCGAGTCTGATCCATCTCGTTTCTTTATTTACTGATACAACATTCTCCATAAATATGCCGCCATAGCATGATTCTTTTTGGAAAGATGTATCGAGTGCATCGCAGATATCAAGAGAAAGCGTAAGATTATTATCTACATAAAACTGGATTGCATGACCCATACCATGCAGGCACTGGAAGTTTTCCTTGGTATCATCTTCAAGCTCTTTACATGCAACCTTTACTTTTTCTTTCATTTGAGCAATTGTGACATGGGGATCGTAATCGTCCTGATAGCTGTCACCTAAAAAGAATGCCTGAATTGCACCATGATAACATCCAGCATGGCAGGTTTGCACGCATTCGTTAAATGCATCTGGGATACTATTATTAAATTTTCTATAGGTTTCTCTGCCTATTGCATGTACAATATCATGACAGGATAATCTTAGGCTATTATCTTTGTTTGCTGCATCGTCAATTTCCTGAAGCGCTTGCTTTGCTGTTTTAAAATGCATTTTTTCTTTGATAAACTGATCGTAGCACTTTTCCTGCTCTTTTTTTGTTGGTCTTTCTGAACATTCTTTAATTTCTGACATTTCCCTTTCTTTTAGAGATTCGCTTTTTGTGTCTGAAATGGTTTCATTTTTTATTTTGTTTGTATCTTTTTTAGCATTAGCGCAACCAAAAAGCAGAAGAAGTACTATACCTAATAACAAAAACCAATATGGACGCATAGATGAATTTTTATCCGCTTAATTTTTTAATCTTATACTGCTATATACCAACATGCTCGGAAAGGCCGCCTACCTAAAAAAGCTAACATCAAAGATGCGCTTTCGCTCAGTTGAAGTTGGAGAGAAATTAGATGGGAGCAGCCCGCCTTCAGTCTTTATTGGTTCATACGGCTATCCAAATGTATATGTTGGCCCAATGCTCACGCCGCAATACGGAGATACTTCATTACTCGATTCTCCAGAAGAATGGATTCCAAGAGAAAAACAGCTCAGCGATATAGTTCAATTCAGATTACAATTAGTGCGCGGCAAGGCGCAGGTTTGCATTAAAGATTTTGATAACAAATTAGTTTCCAAGATGCAAGAAATCTCTTTATCTAAGAACTCCATTGACAGTGAGGCTGAGTTTAAGCATGCGCCGCGCGGCATAACATTTAACGAAGAACATGCACCTTTTGGGCCAAGCGCAGCAATAAAGAAATTCGATATTGATAATGTTAAATGGGAGCACAATTTTGAAAAAGTATACCATGATACTGACCTACTGGCTGGCGATGGGGTAGTTAATCTTTATAAACAAGGATATGATTTTACACAAATTCAGAAGGCATTCTCAACTGGTACAATGGGTTTGGGAAAAAACAGAAAACTTGTACCTACTCGCTGGAGCATTACTGCGGTTGACTCTATAATAGGCGAGCATTATCTTGACCAGGTGAAACATTTTGAAATAATAGATAGTTTTGAGGTTTATGAATTTACTGCCTTAAATAATTATTTCGCTATCTTGCTTACACCAACGCCATGGCAGTATGAATGGATCGAGGCATTTATCCATGTGTTAGAGGATGAAGAAGCGGTATTTAGCGATTATGAATTGTACCATCCAAAAAAAGAATATTCGAACGTTGGCGGATGTTATTACTCTGTTCGCAGCGAAGTTACACAAAAACTTGCAATGCGGCGCGCGCAAGCAGGCGCAATAGTTTTTAGAGAGGCATACCCAGGTTATATCCCGACAGGTGTTTGGCTTTGCAGAGAGGAAACAAAGCATGCACTTGCCCAAAAGCCTAATGAATTCTTTGATTTGAAATCTGCAATCTCTTACATATCATCAAAATTAAAATTGCCATTCTATAAATTCCATAGCCAAAGTGTTTTGCTTAAGGAGATAATAAAAAGGAGGCAGATGCTGCTTGCGAACTATTTATAAAAATTTACTATCAAAGTCATGTTATGGATTCTAACGAATTAACCAAAAGGATTAATACTGAAGGTTTAGCATTCTTATTCAATGCAGTGAAAAGCGACACTTTATTTAATTCTCTTTCGCAAGCGCTAGAAGATAACAGTGTAAAGGAAGCTCTAGCAAACATGCTTATAAGCGAAGGCGAGAAAACAAAACTGGACAATAAAAAATACTCAGTCTTATTCTCAATTTTAAATGATACTGTTTTTTCTGATAAACTTATTGAGCTTATGACAAGCAACGAAGGTATAGGGATACTAAAAAAGGTCGTTTCATCTGATGGTGGCGAAGCGCTTGTTCTTGGTGCAATGGACGCAAACTATACAAGTGCGCATGCATTTGTGAATAAACTATTGAAAAGAAGAATTGGCAGAAGATTAGTAGTAGAATTAGTTATAGCAGCTTCGCTTAATGATAATATAAAAGTTGGGGCATCCGAGATATCTCAATCTATGCTCTCAAATAAAGGAAAGGAATTTTTAAGCTTGATATCTGATATAAAAAATCTCCAACAAGCGTTTTCAGATGATACACAAAGTGAGAAAATCTTAGATTATTTAAAAGCAAATAGCCAAGAGGCGGCATTGGTATTATCAAATAAGCTCAATGATAAAGAATATACAATCCAACTTATTAGTGTCTTAACAAGCGAAAGTGGAAAAACATTCTGCAGTTTAATCGGTAAGAGTGGTTTTGGTAAGAAAATTGGAGGCGGCAAGCTCTGGCATACCAAAGGAGGGCGCGATTTTGTGCATGAGATGCTGAAAAAAGAAGATGGTGCTTATGCGATTTATGCAATAGTTACAGGTATGAGCGTTGCTGAATTTATTGCATATACTGCTAAGTTGGAAGGAGAATAATTATTTTTTCTTATTTTGTTTCTTAACTTCAGACTTACTCTCTTGTTTTTTGTAAACAAATGGAACTAGAATGCTAGTTAGAATGATAGTAAGGATAATTATATTAAAGGCGATTTCTGGAAGATTCGTAAGTTTTGAAATTAAATCTTGCCCATTTGTTACCTGTGCTTTTTGTAAATATGATTGCACAGTTGTTAACGGATAGGTAGCAAGAACTGCTGTTGCTAATCCACGCGGGCTTATTACAGTTATTATATTACTATATGGGGATAATTCAGAACTTCTGGTTACAAATTTTGTTATTAGGTATCTTATCAATAAGAAAGAAATAACTAGCCCTAGTGCAATTATAAAATTATTAATATTACTAAAATTTACAATAATACCTAAGAAGACAAAGAAAAAGGTTCTTATTATAAATGAAATTTCTGTATGAAACTCTCTTATAAAAATCCTTTCACTAGCCTCTTCTATTCTTATTATTTTTCTTACCAAGTTCTCATTACCAAGCATTATGCTAAATATTAAGACACCTATCGCCCCGCTACCTCCAAAAAACTCTGAGAGCGCATAAAGAATTAAGATTACCCCTAACATTACCATATAGCTATATCCTTTTTCAATCCTTGAGAAAATAGAGATAAATAAAATACCGCCAACTATGCCAACTAGCGTACCAACAGAAAAGGTACTTAATATACCTTGACCAATCATCTGCACATCAATAAAACCAGATAATAGATTTTGAGTCAGCACTATTGTAAGAATAATTGAGAAAATATCTGTTATTGAAGATTCTAATGTTAAGAATCTACCAACATCTTTTGGAAGTTCTAATCCTTTTAATATAGATATAGTAGTAGTAGACCCAATGCCTCCTGCAATTGCACCTACTATGGCACCTATAAGAAAATCAAAACCAAACCCTTGCATTAAAAATCCTGCTGCAAACATACTTGCAACAGTTATCAAAATCGACATTAGAAATATTCTGCCGCTTTTGAATAGAACATCTAGGATATTAAGTGTCAGTCCACCATCAAAAAGTAAAATTATCAGTGCAAGCGTCCCAAATAAGCTTTGTAGTCCTGTTAGATCAGCTACATCTACATAACCACTTACTTTTAGTAAATATCCGATTAAAAGAAGCATAATTGTACTAGGTATGCTAAATTTTTTTGAGAATAACTCTCCTATATACCCAATTATAATAATACCGCCAAATACTAAGAACGCACCTTCAATTCCTATTGCCATAAGATATAATGATACTTAAGGATTAAAAATTATGCGAGTGAAATTTATTTGGTGGTATATTGGTTCTAGTTAGCTCTAGATATGACATATTAAAAAAAGGAGAGAAGGCAGTGAATTTTTCTCTGCAAGGCATTGACGGAAAGACTTATTCGCTCGCAAGCTTTGCAAAAGCAAAGGCATTACTAATTATATTTATGTGCAATCACTGCCCATATGTAAGACCCAAGTTTGATTATTTTGTAGAATTGCAAAGACGCTACGCTTCGCAAGGATTGCAGATAGTTGGAATAAATCCAAATGATCCGACTAATTATCCAGATGATAATTTAGATGGGATGACACAAACTGCGCGAGAACAGGAATTTAATTTTCCATATTTAGTTGATGAAAAACAAAAGATTGCTATAAAATATGGTGCAATCTGCACACCTGACCCATATTTATTTAATGAGAAACGCGAGCTTGTTTATCATGGCAGGTTTGATGATGCGCATAAGCTTCCGCATGACAATGCAAAAACTAGCGAAATTGAAGACGCCATTAAGCAGGTGCTCGCTGGAAAAGAAGTAACTGTAGAAACAATGCCAAGCATGGGCTGCTCGATAAAGTGGACAAGGGGAAATGAACCCAAATATTACATTGATGCCCTACCGTCCTAGCAAAAGAATGATTGACAAGGAGTAGGAAAGTGTGCTAAAGCTTTTTTAAAATTTAACGGCAGAATTGTTGATTTAAATCATTGATGAGCTCCCTAATAACAATGTATTTAAATCACCTAAAAGAAGTAATGTTGGTGATCTCATGCGTATCCCATTGTATGCAGTGTTTATGTTAGTTATAGTTTTTTCAGTTCTTGTTTATGCTTCATCTAACTCTCCAGAAGGGGGCATGCCAGAGGAATACAAAGAGTACATGGAAAAATATGGCTCACCCCCAGAAGGCATGAATACACCTGAAGGTTTTAATCCAGAAGATATGAAAAAGTATGGTCAACCTCCAGAAGGTTTTGATCCTACAAAAATGGGTGCGCCGCCAGAAGGATTTAATTATAGTTATGGCACTGGGAACTCATATGGATATTCAACAGGTTATTCATCAAGTTATAGCTACTCGTATTCTGGCAGCGGTTCAACTGTAAGTTCTGAAATGGGCTTTCCAGAAGATTACGAAAAATATAAGGAGATGATCATGTCCAACGGTGGCCAGCCATTAGATAAGGATTTTTTCGATTCTAAAAAAGATGAATGGAAAAAGAATTTCGAAGGAATGAAAGACTTTAAACAAGGAACAATGGTTCTTCCTTCTTATGACAATCCCCACATGTCAGCAGGAACAACGCTAAGCGAGGATGAAATGAAAAAACTACAAGAAGATTTTATGAAAAGATACAATGAAGGAGAGGATAAAGAAAAATTAATGGAAGACTGGAGAGAAAAGGTTGAACCATTTATGTACGCAGCGAAGCCTGAAAAATCAACAATGATGGTAGATCCAGCAAAATATGGGGAGTATGAAGGCCGTTTTGGCGCAACAATAGATATGGTCTGCGCTGTTACTGCTGGAAGCGAGGGCAAGGCATGCGAGCGCTTACAAGAGATAGCAAGTGATCCCTGCTCTGGTAAAACTGGCGAAGAACAAGCAACCTGTGTTCGTGCAAAAGAAGAAATGGCTGAATGCATGAGCAGCGGGGTAAACATGGAAGAATGCGCAAAGGAATTCAGTTCATCTCCTGAATATATGAAATATAAGAAATATGAATGTCAAAGTGAAGAATGTACAAGAAGATACCAATCTGTTTCTACAGAATTGGTTGTTATTATGGATATGGACGGTGAGGTTCAAACATGCAGAAATGATGCACAATGCATAGAAGATGCAAAGAAAAAATACTGCGACCATATGAATAATAAATGGCAGGAATTTAAGAGAATGAGTAAAGAAGAGAAAAAGAAAATGATGGAAAAAATGAAAGAGGAATCAGTTAAATACTTTGATGAGATTAAGAAAAATGCAGCAGAAGTAGAACAAAAGTTTTCTGAGAATCAAAAACAGGTTTATAATAAACTAGAGGGCACGATGTTTGATGAGTACGCGCAATATATATCAAAGAAAGAGAAAGAACGTGATGAAGTTAAAGCACAAGGAAAGGACACGAGTGAATTAGATTTTATAATATCACAGATGAAGGATCAGTTAGATGCTGCTAGGAAGGCAATGACTGAAGAAAGATATAAAGATTCCCTTAAGCCGCTAAAATCAATAAATAACGATTTACATAAGGAATTCGAGGAGGCAATGAAGTTTATAGAAGATAAAACAGATTATGAGCCTCCAGCGGATGTACTGCAATGTAATGGCTAGGTGTTTACTATGAAAAACATTGTTTTTATTTTAGTTTTTGCGACAGTTTTAGTTTTATTATTTGGCTGTGCGCAGCAAAAAGAGGAGAAAAAAGATAGTGCTCCAGCGCCGCAACCAGCGCCTGCACCGCCTCCAGCAGAAAAACCCAAGCTTGGAGAAGGGGATCAGGCTATAGAAGAAGATGAAATACCTAAGCCACCAGAATAATCTATTTTTATTCTTTGTCTTTGATTATTTTATGATACTTATGCTTAAACGCGACCAGATTATAATTTTGTTAGATGCAGTAATATCCATAGGGCTAATTGTATTTATTCTAAGCTATGTAGGCATTAATGAGGTTATTGATCATTTACTAAAAGTTGATTTGTTTCTATTATTTCTTTCAATTATATTTTTACTGGCAATGTACATTGGTATGTCTGCAAGAATAAAAATCTTATTGCATGATTTAGGGATTAAGCTTGGCTGGCCTGCAATATTGCGCTCGCATTTTGTTGGTATGCTACTTGCTGATTTTACTCCTGCACGCAGCGGGTATTTTGCAACTGCTGCATCCCTGCATTATAACTACAAGGTTCCGAGCGAGAAAGCTTTGATATCTATTTTTGGTCCGCAGATATTTGATTTTGTTCTTAAGGTTACAGCAGGTATGGCGGGCGTGCTATTGCTATTATCTAAATTTTTAAAAGAAGGTGAGGGCGCAATACTATATATTGCAGGAGCAGGCATGAGTATTTTAGTCATTACAATGATTCTGCTTTTATTTTCTCAACGCTTTCTCGCATTATTTAATTTCACAATGCGATTGCCGCTTGTTGGTGGATTAGCTACAAAAGTAATTAGTATCTTTGAGAGAATGCAGGAAAGCTCGCATGTTGTAATCAAACGTACACCGCATTTAATCGTTCTTTTAATATTTACCTGGTCAATGAAAGCGATTTCATGGTATTTTGTTGCGAAAAGTTTAGGTATTACTATTAGCGGTATAGACTTCCATGAGGTTTTCTTTTATTTCTTTTTCCAGCCACTAATTACAATGCTTGAGTTTATGCCTTCGCCAACAATCGCTGGCGTTGGCTTAAGCGAAGGTGGCTCTGCATTAGTTATGGCTTTGTTTGGTGTTACACCTGCAGCTGCTACTTCTTTTGCAATATTAGCAAGGGGCAAAACAATTCTAATTAATTTAGTTGCAATACCAGATACAATAAAAATTATTCCGAAGTTTTTTGATTCAAAAGTGAAAACGCATTTGTGATCAAAGTAACTTTATTATATCTTCAGTTTTGAAAATCTTTATTCTGTTTTGCTTATCAAAATGTCCATCTTCTGAGAATATACCATCGGCTTTAATTGCAAGCGCACACGCAATAAATATAGAATCGGTCGGATCTATATCTTTCATTAATTCCTCAGCTTCATGCATAAATGGTTCAATGTCCTTCTTTTCAACCAATTCTAGATCCAGCAGTATAGAAGAATATAAGGTTTCTAACTCTTCGTCGCTTAAACCGCTTTTCTCCTTTACTAAGGCTCGATGCTTTAATACCTCTTCTAAAGCCCCTTCTGATGTGAAAAATTCGAATTTATTTGAATGGATTATCTCCCTTGTTGTACCGCTTCGTATTAGCGCGGCCAATAATCGATTAGTGTCTATTACTAATCTCATTTAGAGTACCTTTTATAAAGAGCCTTTTTTATTATGTGATCAAGTTCATCAATATCGCTTTCTTTTAGTTTACTTTTTTCTACTAATTTTTCAGTTAGTTGTATCAATCTGGCTTTATCTGTAATTGCCTTTCTAGCTAACGCTTCCCAATTTACCTCTGAATGTTTTTGAACAATTTTTTGCACTTCGACCGGAATATGAACATTTATATTTTCCATAATTTCACCTGTTTTATACTTTGTTTACGGGAATTTATAAATTTTTCTATCAGCACAGCACAAAATAAAATGTTCATAATTCTGTTTTTTATCCATTATTCCAACCTAATAACATAAGTAGTCCTATACGTTCTCTTTCCTTCCTTAAGCCCGAATAACTTTTTGCTGATTCCATAAGTATAACCAAGCTGTTCTATCAATTCAAGTGCAGCCTTATTGCTTCCAATATAAATATCAGTTCCTTCTTTTTTCTCATCAACCTTGCTAATAAACGTTGTTTTCTTTAACTCACTTTCGAGCGTATTTGCTAATTTAACTATTCTTTTCTCATTGCCTCGCAGTTGAATAATTGCTTCATAATACCCGCCACTTAGCCTAGTGCAATCCGAACACATATTTTTATTGAATTTTACATCAATCCATTTGTTTAGCGTTATTATCTTACCGGACTTTTTTATAAAAAAGGTTATTGCACCAGTACTACAATCGTACACCGCATTGAAGAACTCGCCTCTGCATTTACGTATTATATAATTATTAAACTCTTCCTCTTTAACATCCTGCCAACTGCCCCTAAACTTTATTTTTTCGCATCTTTTGCAGGTTTCAAAGATAAGACCTGTCGGTACCTTGACATCTATGTAAAGACAATCTACACAAAAGGCATCTATGAATTCCTTCTCATTACTGCTTTTTCCACATCTGGGACAGATAATACTCATGTTTTTAAACTATAAAAATAACTATATAAAAAGGCTGGCTATGGTAATGAACCATACGCCTTGGGCAGTGGACAATATGAAAGAACGAAGCGCTGAACGTGTTGTTGGGATTACTGATTATTTCGTATCGCTTCCGCCAACAAAATATCTAATAATAGCGATAGTTTTACTTGGGTTTATATTCGGATTAATTATTAACTTTGGAAAATATAATGATATAGACCTTATTCTCAAAGGATCTGTAGACGGTATACTCCTATTATCAATACCTGCGCTAGTCTCTTCCATAGTTATAAAACTCATGATTAAAAAAATTTCATTCAAGCGCGTTGTAGCAACAACACTTGTTGGAGAGATAATATATACTATTACATACGCAGCAAGCTTTTTTCTGAGCTCATACAACCCATCTTATGGAGAGATGATTGTTTTACTTGGGGCGGGCATTGCATTTATACTCTGGTATGCGGTTGCGCGATTAATATTTATTCTGCGCTTTCGCTCTATTTTATTTGCAGTCATTCAACTATTGTTCCATCTAATATTTTTATTGAGTAGCAGTAAGATCTATGTAAGTGATGAACCAATTTTCTCTATTGCAAAGTTTTATGTTGCTGCGTTTGTATTGCTTGTTGCAATGTTTATTTTCTTCTTCATAGTAAACAGGCCATTAAAAAAGAGCTTCGGCATAAGCAGCACAGATGCATTTAGTCATGTTGTAGGTCAATGGTTATACCAGGATAATGCCTTGGAAAAAACATTTGAATCTGTTGGCCAGGATGCAAAAACCCTGCTTACACTATTTTCTTTTAAAAGAAAAAATGATAACATATTTCTAGTTGTGCCAAATGTGCATTTCGGACCTTTTGGCACGTTAGGTGGAAGCGAATTCTCTCATCTAATTGCAAATGGATTATCAGCAAGATATAAAGCTAAGGCATTAGTGTTCCATGGAACTGCTACGCATGATCTGAATCCTGTTTCTAGCAAAGAGCTTGACAAAGTACTTGATGCTTGTGATGCATGCCTAAAAAATGCAAAATATGAAAACGCAAATATTGCATTTCTATCTGGAAATGAACAAGAATGCAATGCAGAGGCACTTCTTATAAATAATAATGTATTCGTTGGTTTAACACGCGCTCCGCTTGTAACAGAAGACATAAATTTTGGCGTTGGTCTATCTATTATTAATGAAGCTGAGAAAACCGTCTCTATTGCAGCAATCGCAGACCAGCATAATTCTGAGACTGGCGAAATAGTAAGCTTTGAGCCTGGCGATAAGGTAAGTTATAATTATATAAGATCAGTTAACAATGCTTTATCAAAAAAACCAAAGTTTAAATCACTTAAAATAGGTTACGCAGAGCGCTATTTTGATTACAAATTTATAGGAAAGGCAGGGATAAAGGTGCTTGTTTTTTCATCTATGCCCGAATATGTTTTAGTGCTGGTTGATTCAAATGGAGTAGCCCCTGATTTTCGTGATAAGCTTATTAGCGAGATAAAAGATGTTGGTAAAAAATATAATAAAAACTGGCAAGTAGGTGTTTATACTACGGACACTCATCAAATAAATGTTGTTCGTGGCGTGCGCAATCCACTTAGAGATGAAATCTCCTTAGTTGAAGAGATTAAGGCCGCAGTAGTTGAGGCAATGCTTGATATGCAATCCGCACAATTTTATGCAGCGAAAAAATGGTTCGACATCCGAGTAATCGGTCCAAGACAAAGTATAGAAATTGTTTCTACATTGAATGCAACGATCTCACTTGCGAAATTTATTGCACCCTTGATTCTTATTGGCGGCATAGCTGCAGTTTTACTTATTCTAAGAAAAATAGGCTAGATGTTATTTCCGAATCTTTTTGGAGATATTAATTCTAAAAATGGATTAGACTTTTCTTCGATAATGTCTACTATTTTTCTTCCAACTGTAAAACCAACTACTATCCCTTGATCACCCATAGCTATTGCAGCAAATACATTATCTTTTATCCTACCTGCAATTGGAAGCAAATCTTTTGTTTTTGACCAGGAATCCCCCCATGTATGTTCTTGCATAAAATCAAGATTCTCATAGTAATACTTTATCTTGTCCTTTGCCCCTTTGAAATAGTATAATTCTAAAATTGCGCGCGAATCATGCTCATATATTATGTCATATTTATCTTCCAAAGTCCAGATTATTTTATGCTCTGGCCAAATAGCCTTTATCTGTGCTTCACTAAGTTTTTTACTTGCTAATATTACACTATTTTCAATAAAGAAATTCTTTTCCAAACCAAAAAAT
>Ga0209343_10004435_pt1 | contig 17343 bp, 13 predicted proteins | sample RifCSPlowO2_02_FD_184026 | JGI IMG/M metagenome (GOLD analysis project Ga0209343, IMG submission 184026) | Groundwater microbial communities from Rifle, Colorado - Rifle CSP2_plank lowO2_0.2 (SPAdes) (version 2) | ecosystem: Environmental > Aquatic > Deep subsurface > Groundwater | place... | reverse complement strand
GCAAGGCCACATTCTTGTCACGTTTTGACATGATTTAACTTGTAAGTGTTGTAAGTGACTAAATCGACATCTGAAGCTTGCAGCTTAAAAAATACGTGTGTGAACTTATGAAACGAAGTACTAAGCCGATCACGGCCATCAATTTCCATTGAACATTTTTCCGGCTTTTCACCATCAGCCATCATATCGCGCCCGAATGACCGTGTGCCGGATCAGTGTACAGCCCGCGATAGCTTGAAAATCGGCAGTATCAGCGAGACCACGATCAAACCGACTACCACCCCCATGACGATCAGCATGACAGGCTCGACCGCCTTGGACAGCACGGTGATGCGCTTGCTGAGTTCCCGTTCGTAAAACTCCGCCACGCGGGTCATGACCATGCCCAGATTGCCGGTCTGCTCACCCGTGGCCACCATTTGCCGCACCATCGGCGGGATGATAGCCGATTCGGTGAAGCCGACTGCGATGCCGCGGCCTTCGTTGACATGGGTGCGGATGTTGTCGAGGAATTTTGAAAATATCGAATTGTCGACCACCCCCTGGCAGGCCTTGAGGGCAACGGTAATCGGTACCCCGTTGCTCAGCGACAGGCCGAGCACGCTGAGCGTCTGGCTCAGGTAGATCTGGATGTAAATATCCCTGATGACCGGCAGACTCATCCTGAGCCGGTCCAGCACCAGCTTGCCCGCTTTGCTGCTGATCCAGGAGTATGTTGCCCAGGCGCCGGCAGCCAACCCGAGCAGAATCAGCAACCAGTAATTGCGGACGAATGCAGACAGCGCCATCAGCAGGATCGTCGTAATCGGCAACTGGTCGTGTATCGAGGCAAACAGCGAATCGAACTTGGGGAAGATAACCACCAGCACAAAGACGACGACCGCAATCGAAAACACGATCAGAAACGCCGGATAAGACAGCGCGGAAACGATGCTGCTGCGCAGTTGGCTGTTTTTTTCATCCATCCTGAGCAGCTGCGCCAGTACCTGGGGTAGAAAGCCGCCTTCCTCGGCGGCAGCAACCAGGCTGATATAGGTGCTCGAGAACATTTCAGGATGTGTTGCCAGCGCCGATGAAAAGGTTTTGCCTTCGCTGATGATGCTGGCCAGCGATCCGATGATTTCAGCCAGCAGGGGCTCTTCGGTCTGCAGTTGCATCGTCTTGAGTGCTTCCAGCAGGCTGACTCCGGTTTCCAGCAACAGCGACAGGCGTTCGGTGAATACCATGCGCTGGTTGAGGCTGATTCCGGGTGCGCCAAAGCGGATTTCCATGTTCAGGTTGCGCCTGGCCGGCTTGCCGGTTTCATTTTTTTGCGCAGGTGCTTGCGGCTGGTTGATCTCGATCGCCATGATGGTCAGCTTGAGTGGATGACGCGTGAGACTTCCTCGATGGTCGTGCGTCCATCGAGCACGCGCTTGATGCCGTCGTCGAACAACGTCGGGTAACCTTCCGCTTTCATGAAGGCCTGCAATTCTTCCTTGTTCGGATTCTTGGCCATCAGCCGTTGCAGGCCGTCGGTGGACTCGATGATTTCATGGATGCCCAGGCGGCCACGGTAGCCGGAGTCGTAACAGGCGGAACAGCCGCGGCCTTTTGTCAACCTTGCCCCTTCGGGCCAGTTGAATTTTTCCACCAGTTCCGGCGGCGGCAGATAGGTGGTCTTGCAGGATGGGCATACCCCGCGGACCAGCCGCTGCGCGACCACGCCCGCCAGCGCGGAGGAAAGCAAATAGGGTTCCACCCCCATATCCATCATCCGGGAGAGCGCACCCACGGCATCATTGGTATGCAGCGTCGACAGCACCAGGTGACCGGTGAGGGCCGATTGAACGGCGATTTCCGCCGTTTCACGGTCACGGATCTCACCGACCATGATGATGTCCGGATCCTGCCGCAGCACGTGTTTGAGCATCTTGGCGAAGGACAGTCCGATCTGCTCGTTGACCTGGTTCTGGTTGATGATGTCGAGCTGGTATTCCACCGGGTCTTCAATCGTGACGATGTTCTTCTCGATGCTCTTCAACTGATTGATCGAGGCATACAGGGTCGTGGTCTTGCCGCTGCCGGTGGGCCCGGTGACCAGGATCAGGCCATAGCTGCGGCCGAGCAGTTTTTTCAGCAATGCCAGATTCGGCTTGCTCATACCGAGTTTTTCGACATCGAGGATGGACTGGTTTTTGTCCAGCACCCGCAATACCACTTTTTCGCCGTAGATGCCCGGCAGCGAACTGAAGCGCAAATCGACACTGCGCGCCTGTGTCATGACCTGCATGCGGCCATCCTGTGGAAGCCGCCGTTCGGCGATGTCCAGGTTGGCCATGACCTTCAGCCGGGAAACAATCGCGGGGTGAAGATCGGCACGGGTAGACAGCACCTCGTACAGCAGGCCATCGATGCGGAACCTCACGAATGAACGGCTGCGGCCACTCTCGATGTGGATATCGCTGACGCCGTCACGGACTGCGCGCTGGATCAGGCCATTGACCAGATTGATGACCGGGCTGCCGCCGGCCATCTCGTCAATGCGGGCATAATCGGTCTGTCCCTGCTCGACCAGCTCGATATCGGTGGCCATGTTTCCCACCAGCTCCGGGGCGAATTCATTGCCGCTATAGGCATCGATCTGATGCTTGAGGATCTCTTCACGCTTGGCGAGCACCAGGCGCAGCTTGCATTCGGAGATGTCATGTAATTCATCCACGGCCGGTATCGACTGGGGATCGGTTGTTGCAACGACCAGGGTGTCGTGTACCTTGAACATCGGCAGCACTTCCAGGCGGCGCGACACTTCTCTTGGAATCAGCTCCGTGGCCGCGCTTTCATAAAGGCCGGCGCGCAGCGCGATATAAGGGGTTCTCAACTGGCGGCTGAGCGCGGTGAGCAGATCGTTATCCGAGATCGTGCCTTGCTCGAACAGAATCTTCCCCAGGCGCTTGGTGCTTTTGGACTGCATGCTTGCGGCTTTTTCCAGTTGTTCCTCGGTAACCACCCCCATGTCCAGCAGAACTTCGCCCATCTTGAGCGCTGGTGCCGACGAAAACTCTTCGCCGACCGAAAGCAATTCACCAAACCCTGCCGATTCCAACGCATTCTGATCCCCCAGGCCGGTGACGATCAGGATGTCCTTGACCAGCGCCGAAGGGTTGACATATTTGAGCGAGCCTCCGCTGTGGGCGAGCCGGGTGTTCGCGTCCAGGATGATTTCAAGTGCACGGCCACCCATCAGGGATATCTGCTCCAGATCCAGAACCAGATGGATATGGTTGGCTGCGATGCACTCCGAAATAGCTTGTTCCAGTGCCTTGCAGGCCTCCTCGCCGGTGAGCGGACCTGCCGGTGCAAGGTAGGTCATCGTGCCGATGAGGCTGCGCGCGATTGCTTCCGCCATCGCCGTCAGTCCTTTTCCCGTCTGATATTGAAGCGTTGCAGCCATTCCGGTTCGGCGGCGACGAGTTCCCTGAATACTTTCACGATCGCAGGGTCCAGCTGGGTACCTGAAACCCGTTCGATTTCCCGCATCGCAACCTCGTGACTGCGCCCGGCCCGGTAGGCGCGGGAGCTGGTGATGGAATCATAGGTGTCAGGGACGGCAATGATGCGGCCATGCAACGGAATGCGCTCACCCTTGAGGCCATGAGGATAACCTTTGCCGTCATACATTTCCTGGTGATGCCGCGCGCCGAGCACGGCTCTCTCCAGATGCTTGATGTGGCGCAGGATTTCATAGCTGCGCTCGGGGTGCACGTTGATGAAGGTGCGCTCATCCTGGGTCAGCCGGCCGGGCTTGCATAACACGGCATCCGGGATGCCAATCTTGCCGACATCATGCAGCAATGAACCCCAGAACAAATCGTCCAGTTCGTCTGCCGGCAAGCCCATCGCCCTGCCGATCTCCATCGACAGGAAGTGGACCCGTTCGCTGTGGCCGCGCGTGTACGGGTCCTTGGCCTCGACGGCCTCGATCAGCGACTTGGCAAATTGTTGATTGAATTCGCCCATGCTTTGCAGCAGCAGGTAGGTGTTGCTCAGGTGGGATAACTGGTTGGCCAGCACCTCAGCCAGCTTGCGGTCAGCGTTGGTAAAGTCAGGCTTGTGCGCGTGGTTGAGCAAGACGACCATCGCATCGACTCTTCCATTGCTGCGGATTGGGCTGGCGATAACCTTGTAAGGCATATCCGTGAATATATAGACACGACGCGAATCATCCGGGGTGTTGAGGATGGCCGTTTCGCCCGAGGACTGCACGAATCGAAACAGGTCGCCGCGCATCTCGACCAGCACCAGATCGAGGTTTGGGATTTCCCTGCTCAGCGAAGTTGAGTATAGGCAGATGTCCCTGGATGGCTTCACAAAGGCAACGATATCGACATTCAGGTGTTCGGCGGTTGATTGCAGCAGGCTCTGGAACATTTTGTCATCCTGTTCCGTTTGACCATGAGAATGCTGATCTATGGAATAAATCAGGTGCAATTCTTCATAGCGTTCTCCGAGTTCCTCGGCCATCGCATCGAGGTCGTCTTTATATCTGTATTCGTCAGATATGCCTGCGGCCAAATCATCCATCGTTTCGGCCAGCTGGTCGATGTGCACCGGTGCGTCCTGCTTGCCGAAATGGTCGACCATCACTGCCAACCAACCCAGTTGGCCGATATTGGAGTTGCCTAGAGTCTGATAGAGGGCCGTCCTGCCGGCATCCAGATCGTGGCGATGCGGCCCCGCCGCATCCGTGCCTGCAGCTGCGATCGCCAGGCCCAGTTCGATTGCCTGCGGGGTGTCTTGGCCCCAGAGCGGGATGCCGGCCTTGTCGAACACCATGAAGGCGGCTTCTGCGCCAACCGCACGATTGAGCCAGCGCTGGTATCTGGAGAAGTCGATTCCCCGGAAGGTATTATTAGACATGGCATGCACCCCTGTCCGTCTCGGCGATTCCAAAATATTTATCGAGTGCGCGAGTCATCGCGCGCATGCTCAGCGGTTTTTCCAGAAATTCGAGATTGTCTATTTTCTGTGTCCATTCGCGGTGCTCGCGGTCGGTCATCGATGTCATCACGAAAATTGGAAAGGTGCGCTGCGGCAACTGCTCTTCGATGGCAAGGCATAGTTGCTTGCCGGTCATGATGGGCATCTGAATATCGGTCATCAGGGCGTCAGGCGCACTTTTCAGGATGTCGTCCAGCGCCGCCCGGCCATTCTGGGCAGCATCCACGGCATAGCCGGCCCGCTCGAGATAAAGCTTGAGCACGCGCGTTATGTGCGGCTCATCATCGACAATCAGGATGCGTTTCATCTGTCTTGTGACTCCTCTAATTGAAATGGCTGCGCCTTGAAAGTAATAATGAATTCCGACCCCTTGCCCGGTCCACTGTTAACCGTGAGCGTGCCGTGATGGAGCGAGACGATTTGCCTGGCAAGATACAAGCCAAGCCCGTGGCCGCTGCGCGAGGCTGTCTCGCTGTTGCTGGCCCGGTAGAACTTGAGAAAGATTTTTTCACAATCTTCAGGCGAAATGCCTATGCCCCGATCGCGCACGCTGATCTGCATCTGGTCATTATCCAGATTCTGTGCGCTCACGGTGACCTTGCCACCCGGGTTGCTGTACTTGATGGCATTGCCGAGCAGGTTGTCGATGGCAATGCGGAACAGGTCCTTGTCGAGCCGGACAGACCCGAGGTCTGGCGGGATCTTGAGTTCGAGCACGATGCCTTTGCCAAGCGCGTTGTTGCTCATGCTGTCAAAGGCATCCTGCATGAGATCGTGCAGCTTGACTCGCTTGCGCACCAGCTGCAGGGTGCCGGTGTCCATTTTTGAAATGTTGAGCAGGTTGTTGATCAGCCCGGTCATGCGCTCGACTTCGCCATGGATGGCATTGACTGCGTCCACCTCCTCGGTTTCGGTCAGGGACGCATGGTCGAGCAGCAGTTCACTATAGGCTGCAAGAATATGGAGCGGTGTTTTGAGCTCGTGGGAAACGCGGGAGACAAACTCCACGCCTGCCTGTCTGGCGAAATACTCCTTGCTGATGTCCCGGAAGATGACCAGCATCCCGAACAGCGTGGTTTGATCCCGCGGAGAAAAGAGCGGGTATGCCGCAACGGATATCCGCTGATCCGGATTCCCCTCGGATACGTATTCCATGTTCGCCGAACGCTTTGCCGAAGGACTGCTTCTGAAACGCAGCAAAAATGCGAGAACTTCCTTGTTTTTACACCATTCCTGCGGCTGCCGGCCAATGATTTCTTCCCGGCTTACGCCCAGTATCGGTTCCAGCTTTGCGTTGGCGAAAGTTGGAATGCATGCATCATCAATCACCAATACGGCATCCGGAATCGCGTTGAGTGCCGACTCGGCCTTCTCCTGCTTGTAGGTGATCAGGTGAGCCCCGGTTCGCGATGCCAGCGACTCATTATCCAGTTTATTTACCCTGGACTGGACCAGTTGCATGAACTGGTCGAATCGCTGAATAAAGTCAGCCAGATTAATATCATGCGCCGGCCCAGGCGTACTGAGTTGGACGCCATAGGAGAGCATTGCCTCTTCCATTCGCTTGCTCAGCTGGCCAAGCGGCCTGGTCTCGCGACGAATCAGGAAGTAGGAAAGCGTCGTCAGCAGGAAGATCGGCAGCGCCATCAGGCCCAGACTGGAAATCTGGTTGCTCATTATGGTGGCCTGCTGGTTGTAATAGCCTGCCCGGATGAATCCCGCCAGATGGCCGTCTTTCATGACGGGTGCGAAAAACTCCCTGATCTCGCGGCCATCCCCGGGCGATATGACGTTGTGCTCGCCAAACCAGGAATAAGGCTCGGTCGGCATCGTCGCCGTCGGCGTGATGCTGCCTGCCGAGGTCGTTTCGTACAGTTTTTCTCCGGACACATTGACGACTACAGCGTAGGCGAAATTCTCATTGCCCTGAGCATTGACCAGGCTCCGCACCAGGCTGTGCTGGCCGGTTTGCGGTACCAGCTGTGAATATTCAGCGCCGGACAAGGCACGGGTGAGCGCCACACCCTGCACACGAGTTTTTTCCTCGTGCAACTTGGTTTGATTCTTGAACAGCAACACGATTACGATCGCAATCACGACCAGCGTGGCCGTAATCATCAGTAATCCCAGTCGATCATTCTTCAAGAGAACACCCGGCGTTTAAGGTCATTTTTTACCGACTTTCCGCACGATAGATGTAGCCTGGTGTGAATTTTTCACCGAATTCTCCTTAGCTATCAAATCCGACTAAACAGGTACAGTATTATTCTATTGTCTTCTATGTAACCAATCCGAGTCAAAAGCGCGTCATTCATTTGAACTATATACAAGGCAATTTCACCTTAATTCAAGACCAAACTGCGCCAACCTGCACAAAAAATGGAATGAATGCGAGTTGGAAACATTCTAGACTAAACGGAATATTAGCATGGGAGATGGTTATTTTTTATTTGCAGCCTCAATCTATTTTGAACAGGTCGTACTTGCGCATATTGCCAAGTAAGGCGGATTCAACACTGGGGTGCAACTTAATGTAAGTGAATCCAAGCAAGTGTAGCCCGGATGGAGCTTGCGGAATCCGGGACGGTCGGGGTATGAATGTCCCGCATTCCGCTGCGCTTTATGCGGGCTACTTATCTTGTTTCGATGCGCAAGGCGTAAGCGTAATCCATTCACCCTACTGTATAATCCGCGACCATGAAAATATTACGCGGACTTTATCCACCAGGTACCCAGTTGCTCGCTAAACAGCCTGTTGCGCTTACCATCGGCAATTTCGATGGGGTGCACCTGGGCCATCAGGCGTTGCTGAATGAACTGCGCGCGGCGGCGCAAGCACGCGGATTATCAACGGCAGTGGTGATTTTCGAGCCGCACCCGCGCGAGTTTTTCGCGCCGCAGCAAGCGCCGACCCGGCTGACCAGTTTGCGCGAGAAACTGGAACTGTTCGAATCCATGGGCATCGACCGCGTGCATGTGTGCCGCTTCAATGCCCGTTTCGCGCAGATGAGTGCGGCTGAATTCATTCATGCGCTGCATGAAAAGTTGTCCGCGAGGTTCGTGTTGATCGGCGATGATTTTCGTTTCGGCAGCGGGCGCGCCGGCGATTTTGCGCTGATGGAAAAAATCGGTTTGCAGCATAATTTTGCAGTTCAGGCGGTGCATAGCGTGCTGCATAACGGCGTGCGCATTTCCAGCACGGCGGTGCGTGCCGCGCTGGCGGAAGGCAACATGCGCGTGGCGCAATCCTTCCTCGGGCGGCCCTACAGCATCAGCGGGCGCGTGGAGCATGGCGATGGCCTGGGCAAGCGGCTGGGCTTTCCGACTGCCAATATCCAGTTGAAACACAACAGACCGCCGCTGTCAGGCATTTTTGTGGTGCAGGCACACGCCGAGGGTATGGGGGTGTTGCAGGGTGTGGCGAGCCTGGGCGTGCGCCCGACGGTGCGACAGGACGCCAAGCCGGTGCTGGAAGTGCACCTGTTCGAATTTGCGCAGCAGATCTACAACAGGCACATGCGCCTGGATTTTCTGCATAAGCTGCGCGACGAGGAAAAATATCCCGATGTGGAAACGCTGACGCGGCAGATTGCGCTGGATGTGGAAAATGCAAAGCAATGGTTCAAACAACATGACTGACTATAAAGACACGCTCAACCTGCCCGATACCCCGTTCCCGATGCGCGGCGACCTCGCCAGGCGCGAGCCGCAGATGGTGGCGCGCTGGCAGGCGCAGCAGCGCTACCGGAAAATCCGCGCTGCCAGGCAGGGCAAGCCGAAATTCATCCTGCACGACGGCCCGCCGTATGCGAACGGCGACATCCACATCGGCCATGCGGTGAACAAGATCCTCAAGGACATCATCGTCAAGAGCAAGACACTGTCCGGTTTCGATGCTCCCTATGTGCCGGGCTGGGACTGCCACGGCCTGCCGATCGAATTGCAGGTGGAAAAGAAACACGGCAAGGCGATTCCGCCCGCGCAGTTCCGCGAACTGTGCCGCGCCTACGCGAAGGAACAGATCGAGCGGCAGAAGAAAGACTTCATCCGCCTCGGCGTGCTGGGCGACTGGGAGCATCCCTACCTGACGATGAATTTCAAGACCGAGGCAGACATCATCCGCGCGTTGGGCAGCGTCTACGAGCAAGGCTATCTGTATCAGGGTTACAAGCCGGTGAACTGGTGCCTGGATTGCCAGTCGGCATTGGCCGAGGCCGAGGTGGAATACGAGGACAAGACCTCACCCGCGATCGATGTGGGCTTCGAGGTGAAGGACAAAGGCACATTGGCCAAGGCGTTTGGCGTGTCGCTGCCGGGCGATGCCAAAGTGTATGCGGTGATCTGGACTACCACGCCGTGGACGCTGCCCGCCAACCAGGCAGTCTGCGTCCACCCGGAACTCCAATACGACCTGATCAAGACTCCCAGGGGCTATCTGATACTTGCATTTGACCTGGCAACCCCATGCCTGGCGCGCTTTCAATTGGGCGGGACCAATGACCGTGGCGACGGCATGGCGGCAACCTGCAAGGGAGCAGCACTTGAAGGATTGCTGCTGCAACACCCGTTCAATGACCGTTTGGTGCCGGTCATTTGCGGCGAGCACGTCACGCTGGAAGCGGGTACCGGCCTGGTGCATACCGCACCGGCGCACGGCCTGGACGATTACTTCGTCGGCCAGAAATACAATCTACCGACCGACAATCCGGTTGGCGACGATGGCAAATTCGCCGCCAACCTGCCGCTGGTCGGCGGGTTGTTCGTGTGGAAAGCCAATGACGTGGTGATAGCTGCGCTGCAAGCCAGCGGCCATCTGCTGCAACTGGAAAAAGTGCAGCACAGCTACCCGCATTGCTGGAGGCACAAGACGCCGATCATCTTCCGCTCCACGCCGCAGTGGTTCATCGGGATGGATAACAGGGGACAGATGACAGAGGACAGTGGACAGAGCCAGTCCCGGGCTGTGGAAAATCTGGTGCAGGAAAAGCGCGAGCACGGAATCGCGCAGGCGCAACGTGATGGTACCAGCCTGCGTGACCTTGCCAACCAGGCCGTTGAAGCCACTCAATTCTTTCCATCCTGGGGGCGCGCGCGCCTCGAAGCGATGATCAAAAACCGCCCGGATTGGTGCGTGTCGCGCCAGCGCAACTGGGGCGTGCCGATGCCGTTTTTCGTGCACAAGGAAACGGGCCAACTCCACCCGCGCACGCCGGAATTGCTGGAGCAGGTCGCGCAGCGCGTCGAACGTGATGGCATCGAGGCATGGTTCAGCCTGAACTCGGTGGACCTGCTGGGCGCAGAGGCGGAGCACTACAAGAAACTTACCCATACGCTGGACGTGTGGTTCGATTCTGGGGTCACCCATGCATCCGTATTGCAGCGCCGTGCGGAATTGCATACGCCCGCCGACCTGTACCTGGAAGGCTCCGACCAGCATCGCGGCTGGTTCCAGTCGTCGTTGCTGACCGGCTGCGCCATCAATGGCCGCGCGCCTTTCAAGGCCTTGCTGACGCACGGCTTCGTCGTGGATGGCAGCGGCCACAAGATGTCGAAGTCCAAAGGCAACGTGATCGCTCCGCAGAAAATTTTTGACACGCTGGGCGCCGACATTCTGCGCCTGTGGGCGGCCTCGACTGACTACTCCGGCGAGCTGACCATCTCCGACGAGATCCTCAAGCGCGTGGTGGAAAGTTACCGGCGCATCCGCAATACCTTGCGTTTCCTGCTGGCCAACATCAGCGATTTTGATCCGCAGCGGCACACCCTGCCGGTGGAGCAGTGGCTGGAAATCGACCGTTATGCGTTGGCGACGGTGCGGCGTTTGCAGGACGAAATACGGCAGGACTATGCGCGTTATGAGTTTCACCTGGTCGCACAAAAATTGCAGGCTTTCTGTTCCGAGGATTTGGGTGGTTTCTATCTGGATATCCTGAAAGACCGTTTGTATACCGCCGGGGAAAATTCCGCTGCGCGCCGTTCCGCACAGAACGCGCTGTACCACATCACCCACAGCCTGGTGCGCCTGATCGCGCCGATACTCAGTTTTACGGCAGAAGAGGCGTGGGAGGTGCTGGGCGGCAGGGATGATTGCAGTATTTTTATCGAAGAATGGTATGGCTTGCCCGATGCGCAACTGGATGGCGAGTCAATTGCCGCGTGGCTGAAAATCGGTGCCTGGCGCGCCAGGGTCAACAAGCAACTGGAGGAAGCGCGCACCGCTGGGCTGATCGGCTCGGCGCTGGCGGCCGAAGTGGACGTGTTTGTCGCTGGCAGGGATTACGACGTGCTGGCGCGCCTCGGTGTCGACCTGCGTTTCGTGTTCATCACCTCGCGGGCCACGGTGCATCGCGTTGCGACCGAAGGCGAACAACACATCGATGTTTCCGCCAGCCTGCACGACAAGTGCGAACGCTGCTGGCACTACCGTGAGGATGTTGCTGCGGATGCGCAGCATCCGACGCTGTGCGGACGATGCGTAAGCAACCTGTTCGGCAGCGGCGAGGCTAGAAAATATGCGTGATTTATTTTGCCGGACTCAAACCCTGACCCCCCTCTACCCCCTCGCAAGCTCTCCCCCCTTGCCAGGGGGGAGGCAGGCAGCTCCTCCCCTGACAAGGGGAGGCCGGGAGGGGTTTGGTTTTGGCTTGAAGCGGTGAATATGTCCCTCTCAAAATGGCTTGCCATGAGCGCGCTGGTCATCGTGCTCGACCAGTTGAGCAAGGCATGGATCACCAGCCACTTTGTCTATGGCGAACACCTTTACGTCCTCAGTGTGTTCGATCTGGTGCTGGCACACAACACCGGCGCGGCGTTCAGTTTCCTGCATGATGCGGGCGGGATGCAACGCTGGCTGTTCAGCACCATCGCCATCGTAGCCTCGGTGTGGATCGTCTGGCTGTTGCGCAGGCACAGTTCGCAAACGCTGTTCGCGCTGGCGCTGAGCCTGATCCTCGGCGGAGCGCTGGGCAATCTGATTGATCGCATTGCATATGGTTACGTGGTGGACTTTCTGTCGTTCCATTGGGACGTCTATTATTTCCCGGCCTTCAACGTCGCCGATTCAGCGATCACTTGCGGGGCATTTTTATTGATTTTCGACAGTTTCAGGGAGGCCAGGCGTGGAACTGCTGTTGGCTAATCCGCGCGGTTTTTGCGCCGGAGTTGATCGCGCCATCGAGATCGTCGAGCGGGCGCTGGCACTGCATGGGGCGCCGATATACGTGCGCCACGAAGTGGTGCACAACAAGTTTGTGGTGGATGGATTGCGCCAGAAGGGCGCGATTTTCATCGAGGATTTGGCTGACGTGCCGCCCGGCAGCATTCTGATTTTCAGTGCGCATGGCGTGTCGCAGGCGGTTCGCCGCGAGGCTGAAGCGCGCGGCCTGACGGTATTCGACGCGACCTGTCCGCTGGTGACCAAGGTGCATATCGAAGTATCGCGGTTGCGCGATCAGGGCAAGGAAATCATCATGATCGGGCACAAGGGGCACCCCGAAGTGGAGGGCACGATGGGGCAGAGCGAGGGAGGCATGTATCTGGTGGAATCCCCGGACCAGGTCGAGCATCTCAAGGTGAACGACGAGAACAATATCGCTTTCGTCACGCAAACCACGCTGTCGATTGATGATGCCAGCGCGATCATCGCCGCGCTCAAGCTGCGTTTTCCACTCATCACCGGGCCAAAAAAAAACGACATCTGCTATGCCACGCAAAACCGCCAGGATGCGGTCAAGCTGCTGGTCAGGCGATGCGATGTGGTGGTTGTGGTGGGATCACCGAACAGCTCCAATTCCAACCGCCTGCGCGAAGTCGCTGCGAATGTCGGTGTGCCCGCCTATCTGGTGAATGATGCGAGTGGATTAAAGCCGGAATGGTTTGCCGGCAAGGTGCGTGTCGGCATCAGCGCAGGGGCATCTGCCCCGGAAGTGCTGGTGGAGGGAGTGATCGCGCGCCTGCGGGAGATGGGCGCGGGCAGCGTTACCGAATTGCAGGGCATCCGGGAGAACGTCGTGTTCCCGCTGCCCAGGGAACTGCAGCCCTGAATGCGCTTAACGGACTCTTAAATTTCCCTTGTTGTAGCGCGTCCTCTATAATCGCCCCCGTTCATGCTGGAGTAGCTCAGTTGGTAGAGCAACGCACTCGTAACGCGTAGGTCGGAGGTTCGATTCCTCTCTCCAGCACCAATTTAATTCGGGGTTGAAGACCCTGATCTTCCTGTCAGCATCGCTGATCCAGTACGTGGGGAATTCGCATGACTTTTTCTCAGCACCGTGGACAACCCCCCCTCCTGAAATACTTTTCTTATTTCGCTGTGATGATCTTGCTGGGGGTTGCGGCCTGGTATTTCACGCGCCCCGCGCCGCTGTTTGTGCAGATGGCCAGGGCCGAGCACGGAATGGTGGAAGCGACTGTAAACAACACCCGTGCAGGAACAGTGAAGGCGTGCCGTCGCGCCAAACTGGCGCCTCCGTCGGGCGGACAAATCTCTCGTCTGCTGGTAAGGAAGGGGCAACGCGTAAAAGCCAATCAGGTTTTACTGGAATTATGGAACGACGATTTGCAGGCTCAGGAATGGCTGGCGCGGGAACAGCTCGCCACGGCGCAGACGCAGGAACAGCAGGCATGCGTGCAGGCAGACCTGGCTGAGAAGGAAGCAGACCGCGCGCGCCAGTTGCGGGAGCGCGGATTCATTTCTGCGGAGGCTGTGGATCAGAGAATTTCCGCCGCCAAGGTGAGCCGTGCCGGCTGCGAAGTCGCCCGCAGCCAGGTTGACCAAAGCCGTTCACGCATTGCCGTGGCCAGGGCCAGCCTGGAACGCATGGTTCTGCGCGCGCCGTTCGACGGTATCGTGGCGGACATCAGCGGCGAGCTGGGTGAATACGCTACGCCTTCGCCACCCGGTATCCTGACGCTGCCCGCGATCGACCTGATCGATGACCGCTGCATGTTCGTCAGCGCGCCGATCGATGAGGCAGACGCGGCGAACATCAAGGTCGGGCAGGTCGCCCGCATCACGCTGGACGCGATCAAGGGCAAGTCGTTTGCGGGCAAGGTCAAGCGCATCGCGCCCTATGTGCTGGAGCTGGAAAAACAGGCGCGCACCGTCGAGGTGGAGGTCGAATTTGTTGAAGCACCAAATGATGAGAACCTGCTGGTCGGCTACAGCGCCGATGTCGAAATCGTGTATGACTCCCGCGCCAATGTGCTGCGCATCCCCACGCAAACCCTGCTGGAAGGCAAGCGCGTGCTGCTCTACGGAGCCGATGGCGTGCTCGAAGAGCACACCGTGACGACAGGGCTGGCCAACTGGGAACAGACCGAGATCACCACCGGGCTGAACGAAGGCGACCAGATCGTGATGTCGCTCGACCGCGCCGGCGTGAAGGCCGGGGTGCGGGTGCAGCCGGAGGTTGGGAAACCGGTCAAATGATCCTGCTGTTCAGCCAGACAGCGGTGTAGGGTGCAATAAGCGCAGCGCATTGCACCAGATGTTTTGCGAGTTGGGTGACAAGTCCCATCCCTGTGAGAGCGATTTCATGCGGCGCAATGCCCTTTGGTTATTGCGCCCTACGCGGGTTGAGCAGCTCCCTTTAGTTTACGGTTTTTGACCAACGAATTTCAATGGAGCCAGTTTGAATGATCGAGCTTAGCCAAGTCAGCCGCAGCTTCACGGTAGGCGATCAGCAGGTCGCCGCGTTGCGCGGCATCGACCTGAGCATCGCGGCGGGCGACTATGTTTCGATCATGGGGCCGTCCGGCTCCGGTAAATCGACGCTGCTCAATATGATCGGGCTGCTGGACAGGCCTAGTTCCGGCACCTACAAGCTGGATGGCGGTAACGTCACCGCACTGGATGATGTGCAGCAGGCCAGGGTGCGCAGCGAAAAGATAGGCTTCGTGTTCCAGTCATTTCATCTGGTACCGCGGCTGACTGCCGCGATGAACATCGAGTTGCCGCTGATTCTGGCAGGCATTCCTCCCGCCGAACGCAAAACGCGCGTGGTGAAGTTGCTTGAAAATTATGGGTTGACGGATCGCGCCGATCATCGTCCCGACCAGCTCTCTGGCGGCCAGCGCCAGCGCGTCGCGATTGCCCGCGCCACCAGTATGCACCCCGCCGTGCTGCTGGCTGACGAGCCGACCGGCAATCTCGATCAGGCCACCGGCAAGGAGGTGTTGCACCTGCTCGAACAACTGGTCGAGCAGAATGTCGCCTTGATACTGGTTACCCACGACCCGGTGCTTGGCGGGCGTGCAGCCCGGCAGATAAACATGGTGGATGGGCAGATCGTCAGCGAGACCGGGCGAGCGGTAGGGCGGGTCCCACCCGCCGACGCAGAACGCCGGGTGGAGCCCGACCTGCGATGAGACTGATCGACGTCGCGCAGTTCGCTGCCTGCAGCTTGCGCGGCAGCCCGACGCGCACCTTGTTGATGATGCTGGCGATGTCCATCGGCGTGGCATCGGTGGTGGTGCTCACCGCGCTGGGCGAGGGCGCGCGCCGCTATGTGGTGGATCAATTCTCTTCGCTCGGCACCAATCTGGTGATCGTGTTGCCGGGGCGCACCGAGACGGCGGGCATCGGGCCCGGCATGCTGATAGGGCAGGTGCCGCGCGAGATTTCGCTGGACGATGTGCAGGCGCTGTTGCGCAGTCCAGGCGTCAAACGCATTGCGCCGCTGACGGTCGGTTCTGCCACGCTTTCGCGCGATGCGCTGAACCGTGAAGTGGTGGTGCTCGGTTCCACTTCCGAGTTGCTGGAAGTGCGTCACATGGAACTGGGTCTTGGAAAATTCCTGCCGCCGGGCGATATCCACGAAAGCGCTTCGGTATGTGTGCTGGGCAACCAGATCAAGCGTGAATTCTTTGGCAACGAGCAGGCCGTCGGTGCGTGGGTACGGCTTGGCGACCGGCGTTTCCGCGTGATCGGCGTGCTGGCGTCGCAAGGGGAATCAATGGGGATGCGCACCGACGAGCTGGTGATCGTGCCGATCGCATCCGCGCATCAGTTATTCAACACCTCGGGGGTGTTCCGCATCCTGATCGAGGCCAAGAGCCGCGATGGCATCGAGCAGGTCATGCACGATGCCGAAGAGATCATGTTCCAGCGACACAATGGCGAGAAGGACGTGACGGTGATCACGCAGGATGCCGTGATCGCCACCTTCGACCGGATACTCACCGCGCTGACGATGGCGGTGGGCGGCATCGCCGCTATCAGCCTCGCCGTGGCGGGCGTGCTGATCATGAATGTGATGCTGATTGCCGTGGCGCAACGCGTCAAGGAGATCGGCCTGCTCAAGGCCCTGGGAGCACCGCCCGTGCAGATACGCCGGCTGTTCTTCGCCGAAGCGGCTTTGCTCTCCGGCATAGGCAGCATGGCAGGGTTGCTGCTGGGCTATGCGGGCAGCACCATCATCGGGCAGATCTACCCCGCCCTGCCGGTCAGCCCGCCATGGTGGGCGGTACTCGCGGCCTGCGCCACCGCGCTGGGAACGGGCATCCTGTTCAGCGTGTGGCCGGCGCGCCGCGCGGCGCGGCTTGATCCGGTGGCGGCATTGGCGGGGCGGTGATGACTTGCCTGGCTTTCTGCTATTTTATAAATATGGTGCTTGAGTCGGCTACGATAACGAGCGTGGCAAAGGCGATCACAGGCATGCAGGCAAAACCGAGAAGCCATACGCATTCGTAGATGAAGCCAAACTGCTCGAAGATTTTTGGCAAGACGTGAAGGAGGTCGCAAAATGAAAACCAGCAATTCCATACTCCACCTGACCGTGGGCGAGCCGATGTCAGCCAGCCTTGCGCGCGCCAGCGCTGCGATGAAAGCCGCCATGCAAGGCAAATCCGTACCACCCTATTTTGGCGTTGGCTTCGATGACGTCGGCGAATTGTTCTCCGTATTCACTCCCAAGCGATGGGAATTGATCGGTGCGTTGCGCGAATGCGGCGCAATGACGGTCGCAGAACTCGCCCGCCAACTCAAGCGCGACTACAAGAACGTATACAGCGATTGCGAACGCCTGATCGAGTGGATGGCAATCGAAAAAAACGAGAACGGGCTGGTATTTGCACCCTACGACGAAATTGTCGTAGACCTGAAATTGCCGGACAGGCGCGCGGCGTAGAAAAACACCTTCACTAAGCTCAACAAGCCAAGCCTGGCAGGTGTGGCAACTTTGAATTGCCGCTTTCGGGTGATGATTCCAGCGAGTTAAAGGGCAGTAGGGTGCCAATGGACTAAACCGCTTTGCGGTACTGTCGCTCCGAACATCAGTATGAGATTGGTTTTAAGCGTGTAGGCAGTTGACAGAAATGACCTGTTCCCCATGTTGAGAAGTGAGGCAATCCGCCTCATTTTTC
>Ga0209343_10004428_pt1 | contig 17356 bp, 17 predicted proteins | sample RifCSPlowO2_02_FD_184026 | JGI IMG/M metagenome (GOLD analysis project Ga0209343, IMG submission 184026) | Groundwater microbial communities from Rifle, Colorado - Rifle CSP2_plank lowO2_0.2 (SPAdes) (version 2) | ecosystem: Environmental > Aquatic > Deep subsurface > Groundwater | place... | reverse complement strand
AGAAATGGCCCCCGCTGTTGTTGCAGGGCTTGATAAGGGAATGACCATTATCTGCGCCCTGCGCCTAACCGGGGACCATTTCTCGCAGCAACGCGGCTCGCGATGAAACGGGAACAGGCCCTAATTATTTTAGAATTAACTTGTAATACTTATTGCGCGCGGTGCTAGTGCGCGCGGCAATGTCGCGACGGCCAATTGTCGCGGTTATTCGCTGATCTTGCGTTGAACGGTGGATATTTGCCGGTAATGGCCTACAGGAGGGTCGTTGCGTGCCCTTCTCGAGCCTTTCCGGGCCATGGTGGCGGCCTAAAATTCACCTTTTGCTGCGTGCAGGGTGGCGCCAAAGGCCCGGTTTTGGCGGCTCTGGCTCGCGGGATTGGAACATTGCGACGGATTGACGCAGGATGCGCACAGGTTGATCCTGATCAATAGAATGAGGGGGCGAGGCAGTACCATGTGCGCATCTTCATTGTCGGCTTTAGATAAACCATGAATATCAATCGGCGTGTAGCGAGCAGTTATTTGTACGCATGGAAGAATGCGTGTTTGTTGTTGCTGGTTTTTGCCTGTGTCGCCCTGCAAAGTGTCCAGGCCAAGGATTATGGCGATATTGAACAGACACGCATCAATCTGGTATTTCCGGATGGGGTGACGGCCTCGCAGCCCGAGGGTGAGTTTAAAGTGCGCACCTTGACGCACGGCGACAAAGTCCTCGGTTATGCCTTTCAGACCCAGGATGTCGTTGATATTCCGGCTTATTCGGGCAAGCCGATCAATATGCAGGTGATCCTTGATGCCGTCGGGGTGATTCAGGACGCCTATGTGCTGGAGCACCATGAGCCGATCCTGCTGGTCGGTATTCCCGAGGCCAAGCTGCACGACTTCACCGCCAAGTACAAAGGCGTCAAGGTCACCCAGCGGGTAGTGGTCGGGCGTTCCGGCGACCCGGAGGCGGTCACCGTCGATGCGGTGACCGGCGCCACCGTGACCGTCATGGTGGTGAACGAGGTGATCATGCGTGCGGCCCTCAAGGTGGCCGTGTCCCTGGGCCTGGCTGCCGATGATGGCGGGGTGGCGCAGAAGCCGGCCACGGTGCGTGAGGATGTTTATCAGCCGGCCGACTGGACTCAACTGACCGGCAATGGCGCGATCCGTCGCCTGCACCTGACCCGTGGTCAGGTCGATGCGGCCTTCAAGGGCAGTGAGGCTGAGGGCTTTGATGAGGCCGCTGCCGATCAGGTCGACGAAACCTTTATTGACCTGTACGGCGCCCACCTGAATCCGCCGACCATCGGCCGTAACCTGCTCGGCGACAGCCAGTACCAGGCCCTGATGAAGACCCTCAAGCCGGGCGAGCATGCGATTGGCGTGTTCGGTAACGGCATCTATTCGTTCAAGGGCTCAGGCTATGTGCGCGGCGGTATTTTCGATCGCCTGCAACTGCGCCAGTTCGGTGAGACCATCAGCTTCCGTGACCGCGACTTCGAGCGTCTGAGCGATGTCTACGCCGAGGGCATGCCGGACTTCAGCGAGATGGCCATCTTTATCATGCGCGAGCCGGCCGGTTTCGATCCGGGTTCGCCTTGGGTTCTGGAGTTGCTGGTCAAACGTCAGACCGGGCCAACCAGCGGTATTTTCAGCAGCTTCGAACTGCCCTATCAGCTGCCCGAAGAGTACCTGGAGCGCCCGCTGCCGACGGCTGCCGAGCTGGCGGCGATCGAGGAGGCCAATCGGCCGCTGTGGCTGAATATCTGGTATCAGAAGAGCTTCCAGGTTGGCGTGATCAGTGTGGCCCTGCTGCTGCTCACGGTGATCCTGTTCCTCCAGGACAAGTTCACCCAGCGTCCGCACTTCCTGCACTGGCTGCGTCGCGGTTACCTGGTGTTCACCGTGGTGTTTATCGGCTGGTACGCCCTGGGGCAGTTGTCGGTGGTCAACGTTCTGACCTTCGTCCATGCCCTGGTGCAGGACTTCCGTTGGGAGCTGTTCCTCAGTGATCCGGTGATCTTCATCCTCTGGACCTTTGCCGCGGCGAGCATTCTGCTCTGGGGGCGTGGCGTGTTCTGTGGCTGGCTGTGCCCGTTCGGCGCCTTGCAGGAGCTGATCAACGAGGCGGCGCGCAAGCTGAAAATCCGCCAGTACGAACTGCCGTTCGCGGTGCATGAGCGGCTCTGGGCGATCAAGTACATCATCCTCCTGCTGCTGTTTGGCCTGTCCCTGGAGTCGCTGTCCACCGCCGAGCGTTTCGCCGAAGTGGAGCCGTTCAAGACCGCCATCACCCTCAAGTTCGATCGTCAGTGGTGGTTCGTGCTCTACGCTGTATTGCTCCTGGTGATCAATATTTTCACCCGCAAGGTTTACTGCCGGTACATCTGCCCGCTGGGCGCAGCGTTGGCCATCCCGAGCAAGTTCCGCCTGTTCGACTGGCTCAAGCGGCGCAAGGAGTGCGGTAGCCCGTGCCAGGTGTGTGCCAACGAGTGCGAGATCCAGGCGATCCACCCGGACGGTCAGATCAATGCCAACGAGTGCCATTACTGCCTCGATTGCCAGATGACTTACCACAACGACAACAAATGCCCGCCGCTGCTTCTCAAGCGTAAGAAGCGCAGCAAGAAGGCCCCCGACAGCGCCGAACTGATACCCGTAGTGCAAGTAGCAGTGCCTACCCAAGCCGGTTAACGGCGGGTGTGTAGGTGGTCGACAGACCGAATTTATTTAGCCAAGGAGCACAATTGATGAACGATAAAGAGTCCAACAACAGCCCCGTGATCGAGTCCAAGGCGGTTTCGTCAAAGACCGAAGCAAGCGGCCTGAGCCGTCGCGGTTTCCTCGGTGCCAGCGCCGCAACAGGTGCTGCTCTGGTCGGCGCCACGGCGCTGGGCGGTGCGGTGATGAGCCGTGAGTCCTGGGCAGCTGCGGCCAAAGAAGCCAAGCTGAAGGTCCACGTCGCCCCTGGCGAGCTGGACGACTACATCGGCTTCTGGAGCGGTGGTCACCAGGGTGAAGTGCGCGTGCTGGGCCTGCCGTCCATGCGCGAGCTGATGCGTATTCCGGTGTTCAACGTCGACTCCGCCACCGGCTGGGGTCTGACCAACGAAAGCCGCGCGATCATGGGCGACAGCGCCAAGTTCCTCAACGGCGACTGTCACCACCCGCACATCTCCATGGTTGATGGTAAATACGACGGCAAGTACGTATTTATCAACGACAAGGCCAACACCCGCGTTGCGCGTATCCGTCTGGATATCATGAAGTGCGACAAGATGTTGACCATTCCGAACTGCCAGTCGATCCACGGCCTGCGTCTGCAGAAAGTGCCCTACACCAAGTATGTGTACGCCAACGCCGAGTTCGTTATCCCCCATCCTAACGATGGCAAGATCTTCGATCTGCAGGATAAGAACAGCTACACCATGTACAACGTCATCGACGCCGAAAAAATGGAGATGGCCTTCCAGATCATCGTCGACGGCAACCTCGATAACACCGATGCCGACTACACCGGGCGTTTCGCCGCGGCCACCTGCTACAACTCGGAAAAGGCCTACGATCTCGGCGGCATGATGCGCAACGAGCGCGACTGGGTCGTGGTATTCGACATCCACGCCGCGGAGAAAGCGGTCAAGGCCGGCAAGTTCATCACCCTGGGCGACTCCAAGGTGCCGGTGCTGGATGGTCGTAAAAACGGCGACAAGAACAGTGAGTTCACCCGCTACATTCCGGTGCCGAAGAACCCGCACGGTTGCAACACTTCCTCGGACGGCAAGTATTTCATTGCCAACGGCAAGCTGTCGCCGACCGTATCGATGATCGAAATCGCCAAGCTGCCTGACCTGTTTGCCGACAAGCTCAAGGACCCGCGCGACACCATCGTCGGTGAGCCAGAGCTGGGCCTGGGCCCACTGCACACCACCTTCGACGGTCGTGGCAACGCTTACACCACGCTGTTTATCGACAGCCAGGTGGTCAAGTGGAACATGGCCGACGCGGTACGCGCCTATAAGGGCGAGAAGGTCAACTACATCAAGCAGAAGCTCGATGTGCAGTACCAGCCGGGGCACATCCACGCCTCGCTGTGTGAAACCAGTGAAGCCGATGGCCAGTGGCTGGTTGCCCTGTGCAAGTTCTCCAAGGACCGCTTCCTCCAGGTTGGCCCGCTGCACCCAGAGAACGACCAGTTGATCGACATCTCCGGTGAGGAAATGAAGCTGGTACATGACGGCCCGACCTTTGCCGAGCCCCATGACTGCACCATGGCCCGTCGTGACCAGGTCAAGACCAAGAAGATCTGGGACCGTGATGATCCGTTCTTCGCGCCTACCGTGGCACGGGCGAAGAAGGATGGCATCAACCTGGAGACCGACAACAAGGTCATCCGTGACGGCAACAAGGTGCGCGTGTACATGACCTCCATGGCGCCGTCCTATGGCGTGCAGGAGTTCAAGGTCAAGCAGGGCGATGAAGTCACCGTGACCATCACCAACATTGACCAGATCGAAGACGTGTCCCACGGCTTCGTCATGGTCAACCATGGTGCGAGCATGGAAATCAGCCCGCAGCAGACCTCGTCGATCACCTTTATCGCCGATAAGCCAGGCCTGCACTGGTACTACTGCAGCTGGTTCTGCCATGCCCTGCACATGGAAATGGTCGGTCGCATGCTGGTTGAGCCGGCCTAACGGCCCGCTTCCCGCCCCAGGCGTTTCTGGGGCGGGGCTTTAGGTATCAAACTCGTGGTCTGCAAACCTTCGGCAAGCGCTTTGTAAGCGGCTTGCGGCGGGCTTGCGGGCTACGTCCCCATTTAGTGCTCGAGCCCCTTGGGGGTCGAGAGGCAAGGTATACGCAGTGCTCAGACCTCAGGCCATTGTTTCGCTTCACGCCCGTGCGCTGTGGCTGTTGCTGATTTTCACCGGCGCGGCCCAGGCCGCAGTGCAACCTATCACCGCGCTGCCGCTGCAGGCCGAGGGCGAGAACCGCTGGCGGCTGCCGGCCGGCGATTACCAGGGTTCGTTCAGCGTCGATCAACCGATGCATATCCGCTGCGAGCCAGGCGCCGTTCTGCACGGGCAAGGCCAGGGCAATGGCCTGCTGATCAACGCGCCTGAGGTGACCGTCGAGGGCTGCACGCTGCTCGATTGGGGTCGTGACATGACGGCAATGAACGCCGCCGTGTTTATTCAGGCCGCTGCGCGTGGCGCGGTAATCCAGGGCAACCGCCTGCAAGGCCCAGGTTTCGGCATCTGGGTGGATGGCGCGGCGGATGTCCGCCTGCTCGACAACAACATCCAGGGTGATCCAGGCATCCGCTCCCAGGACCGCGGCAACGGCATCCATTTATATGCCGCCCATGGCGCCAAGGTGATCGGCAACCAGGTGCGCGATGCCCGCGACGGCATCTATATCGACACCTCCAACGGTAACCTGCTGCAGGGCAATACCCTGGAAGATGTGCGCTACGGCGTGCATTACATGTTTGCCAACGACAATCAGTTGCTCGGCAATATCACCCGGCGCACGCGCACCGGCTATGCGCTGATGCAGAGCCGCAAGCTGACGGTGATCGGCAATCGCTCCGAGCAGGATGAGAACTACGGCATCCTGATGAACTACATCACCTATTCGACCCTGCGCGATAACTTCGTCAGCGATGTGCGCAGCGGCACCACCGGCGACAGCATGATTTCCGGGGCCGAGGGTAAGGCGCTGTTTATCTACAACTCGCTGTTCAACAGCATCGAGCACAACCACTTCGAGCGCAGCGCGTTGGGTATCCACCTGACCGCCGGCTCCGAAGACAACCGCATCGCCGGCAACGCCTTTGTCGACAACCGCCAGCAGGTCAAGTACGTGGCCATTCGCACCCAGGAGTGGTCGCAACAAGGCCGCGGCAATTACTGGAGCGATTACCTGGGCTGGGATCGCAACAACGATGGCCTGGGCGACATTGCCTATGAACCCAACGACAACGTTGACCGCCTGGTCTGGATGTACCCCCAGGTGCGCCTGTTGATGAACAGTCCCGGCATCGAGATGTTGCGCTGGGTGCAACGGGCCTTCCCGGTGATCAAATACCCTGGCGTGCAGGACAGCCACCCGCTGATGCAACTGCCGACTACCGATTTGCTGCCCGCCAGTCAGGAGCCAAAACCATGAATGCCGTCGAAATCGAAGGCGTCAGCCAGCACTACGGTGCCATGACCGTGCTGCACGACCTCAATCTGTGCCTGGGCGAGGGTGAGGTGCTGGGCCTGTTTGGCCATAACGGCGCCGGCAAGACCACCAGCATGAAACTGATTCTGGGCCTGCTGCAGGCCAGCCGTGGACGCGTACAGGTGCTTGGGCGCAACCCCAGCGACGCGCAGGTCAGGCGTCAGTTGGGCTATCTGCCGGAGAACGTGACCTTTTACGCCCAGCTCAGCGGGCACGAGACTCTGTGCCATTTCGCTCGTCTCAAGGGCGCGGCGCTCAATCAGGTGGACGCCTTGCTGGAGCAGGTCGGCCTGGCGGCGGCCATGCATCGGCGCGTCAAGACCTACTCCAAGGGCATGCGTCAGCGTTTGGGACTGGCGCAGGCATTGCTCGGTGCGCCGCGCTTGCTGTTGCTCGATGAGCCCACGGTCGGCCTCGACCCGATCGCCACCCAGGATCTCTACCAACTGATTGATCGCCTGCGCCAGCAGGGCACCAGCATCATTCTCTGCTCCCATGTGTTGCCGGGGGTCGAGGCGCATATCAATCGTGCGGCGATCCTCGCCAACGGTCGCCTGCAAGCCGTCGGCAGCCTGAGCAGCCTGCGCGAGGATGCCGGTCTGCCGGCGCTGATCCGCGCCAGCGGGCTGCAACACAGCGAGCAACTGTTGCAGCGCTGGCATGGCGAGGGGCACAAGGCCCGCACGATCGGTGCCGATGGCATTGAGGTGGTCGCCATCAACGGCCACAAGCTCGACCTGCTGCGCCAGTTGCTCGGCGATGGCCAGGCGCAAGACATCGATATCCACCAGCCGTCGCTGGAGGATCTGTACCGCTATTACATGGATAAGGCCCGTACCACCCAGGCCGCGGAGGGCGTGGCATGACGCAAATCTGGAATATCGCCCGCAAGGAACTCAGCGACGGCCTGCGTAACCGTTGGTTGCTGGCCATCAGTCTGCTGTTCGCCGTATTGGCGGTGGGCATCGCCTGGCTCGGCGCAGCGGCCTCCGGGCAACTGGGCTTTACCTCGATTCCGGCGACCATCGCCAGCCTGGCCAGCCTGGCCACCTTTCTGGTGCCACTGATCGCCTTGCTGCTGGCCTATGACGCCGTGGTCGGTGAGGACGAGGGTGGCACCCTGATGTTGTTGCTGACCTATCCCCTGGGGCGTGGTCAGTTGCTGCTCGGCAAGTTTGTCGGCCACGGCCTGATTCTGGCGTTGGCCACTTTGATTGGCTTTGGTTGCGCGGCCCTGGCCATCGCCGTGCTGGTCAAGGATGTCGAGCTGGGCCTGCTGGTTTGGGCCTTTGGCCGCTTCATGCTGTCCAGCACGCTGCTCGGCTGGGTGTTTTTGGCCATGGCCTATGTGCTCAGCAGCAAGGTCACGGAGAAATCCAGCGCCGCCGGCCTGGCCCTGGGCGTGTGGTTTGCCTTTGTTCTGGTCTTTGACCTGGCCTTGCTGGCGCTGCTGGTGCTGAGCCAGGGCAAGTTCAGTCCGGATCTGTTGCCTTGGCTGCTGTTGCTCAACCCGGCGGATGTCTATCGGCTGATCAACCTGTCCGGCTTTGCCGACAGCGGCACTGCCGCCGGGGTGATGGCCCTGGGGGGCGACTTGCCGATTGGCGGCTGGTGGCTGTGGCTGTGCCTGCTGCTGTGGGTCGGGGTGCCGCTGCTGCTGGCCTATTGGGTGATTCTGCGCCGTCCAACCTAAGCGCCTTGGCCTGGCACGCTATGTGTCAGGCCGGCCTGGGCGCCCGGTTTTTTAAGCATTGAGGAGTAACCATGAAACGCCTGTTCAAACACAGCACGCAAACCTTGCTGGCAATGCTGCTGGGGCTTGGCCTGATGGCCTGCGCCGAACCTGAAAAGGAGCAGAAGAGCCTCGATCCGGTGGCCTTTCACGCCACCGATGAATGCCATGTGTGCGGCATGATCATCACCGACTTCCCAGGGCCCAAGGGCCAGGCGGTGGACGCTTCGGGGGTCAAGAAGTTCTGCTCCGCCGCGGAAATGCTCGGCTGGTGGTTGCAGCCGGAAAACCGCATCGGCGGCGCCAAGCTGTATGTGCATGACATGGGCCGCAGCCAATGGGCCGCGCCCGACGACAGCCATCTGATCGATGCGACCCAGGCCTTCTATGTGGTGGGCCTTGCCAATAGCGGTCTGAAGGGCGCCATGGGCGCGGTGCTTGGGGTGTTTTCCGAGCAGTCGGCGGCGCAGAAACTGGCTTCCATGCACGGTGGCCGCGTGCTGCGCTTCGCCGAGATCGACCAGGCAGTGCTGCAACAATCCTCGGCCTCCCAGCATGCCGGCATGCACGGCGCCGGCAGCCACTGACCGGCCGCACTCGCGCACGGCTTTTCGGCTGATTTGACAAAACCAGGCTGCCAGGGCGTTACCGCGCTGGCAGCCTGGTTTTGTTCTGTGCGAATAAAACCGCGCCGCGCCAACGGCGCCGCATCACCCAGACAGACACTATTGCTTGTGCGGCACGCACGGTTGCTCCGCCCAGACAAGAGGTCGATGGGGTTCGCGTTACGCGTTAGATGGGCTGGTACAGGGGAGGACGACCTGGATCAGGTCAGTAGCGCCGCAGAAGGCCGCGCCGAGGTGCGAGGGCGTCAGTCGCCTGACGCCCTGCGTTGGATCACTTCAGGCTCAGCACCCATTCAGCCAGAAGCTTGGCTTCGGCTTCGGTCACCGGGTTGGCTGGCATCGGCATCTGGCCCCAGGTGCCAACGGTGCCATTCTTGATGCGCCCGGCCAGCAGGTCAGCAGCGCCTGCGGTGCCGGCGTACTTGGCGGCTACCTCTTTGAGGCCTGGGCCGACCATCTTCATGTCGAGGTTGTGGCATGCGGCGCAAGGCTTGCTCTTGAACAGTGCTTCAGCGGCGGCGGTATCGGCGGCCAGGGAGGACTGCATGCTCAGAGCGGCGCCCAAAGCCAGCAGCGGAGTGAAAAACTTCTTCATGGTGTTTCCTCAAGGCGAATGATGCGGTCGGTGTCGGTATGGCTTGGTAATCGTGGTACCTGGCTTGTAGGTTGAATCAGTGCGAAATCAACGTTGGCCGCCATCAATTTAATCGTCGCAAATAATCCTGCGAGAGCAGTTTATTGCAAGCGAGCGAGCCTAGCTTGAGGCCGTTGCGCATTGCTTGATTTGAATCAACTGCCTGCCGAGTATGCGCGCGCCCCGTGTTGTTGCTCAATCTGTTTTAGCGCTTCAGACCGCCTGGTCTTGTGCTGTGCAACAGATTAGGGCGGATGCTGTTCAGTCGAGTTGGCGCGCCTCGCGCTGCACTTGATAGACAAAACGCTCAATGCTGCGTTGAGCCAGGCCGTCCATGCGGTAAAAACGCAGACCGGCAAAGGTCATGGCGACTTTGTCTACATAACTGAGGTGGCGTAGTTCGACGGCGGTGGTAATGCTGCCGAAGGGCAGCTTGATGCTGAGCCGCTCATAGACTTGGCCGGCTTGCAGGCGGCTGCCCAGATCACCAGGAAAGCGCAGGCGGCACCCGGTGGCGGAGATGTCCAGCAACTGGCCCTTGATGCCGCTGCCAAGCTTGTCGCCGGCCAGCTCAACGCCCAGCAGTTGGCCTTGCTTGAGCGGGGCGCGAAAGGCGTTGCGGCGCTGATGATAAATGACCTCGGCGGGCAGCCCGCTCCAGTAACAGCGGGCGCCGTCCAGCTCGCCGATTTGCACGCGCTGCTGGCATTCCCAGGCGATCCGCACGCCGTCATGGAAGCCCTCGACCTTGAAGCTTTCACCGTTTTGTAAAAAACGCTCGCCATCGTTGGGTACCAGCTCATCCAGGGCCAGCAGGCCGCGCTCGCGATTGATCGCCACCAGGTAGCTTTGAAAGCGCTGGCTGCGTTCGGCAAAACTGATGATCAGCGGGTCGTGATGGTCTTGCAGGTGGCGCAGGTTGGCGAAGATTTCAGCGGCAGTTTTCAATACCTTGGGTGGCTGTGGGCCGCCGTCTTCGGTGAATGGGGTGGACACGATCCGCGACTCTCCAAACGCAAGTTTTGCGCACTAGCATACTGGCATTGTGCCGGCATGTCCTTTGCGCGCGGTTCAGGCCTGACTAAGCGGGCGCTGTTGCGCGATTCTAGCGGTACTGCCGCGGCTGTCATAGAGATTGGGGGTTTCCGCGCCACGCAAAATGCCCAGCACACTGCTGGTTGCGCTCTGGTTGCTGCGAATTACCCGGCCATTGAGGAGATTGGCCGTGCGGCATTGCTCAAGCTGTGCGCTCAGTTGGGCGCTGCGGCTGAGCAGTTGATCGCCGTGTTGGGAGTCTGCGGCCAGTTGCTCCAGGCCTTGCTGGTCGGCGCTTAGATGCAGGCTCTGGAGCAGCTCGCTGCGCTGCCGGCCGTGTTGTTCAAGCAGGCTCAGGAGCGGCAGCTTGCGGCTGAGGAGGTGTTCGAGTTGCGGCAGGTCGCGTTCACCCAGGGCCTTGAATTCATCCTGGATCAGCATCAGCAGTTGCTGGCTGGTGTCGATGTCGTCACTTAATAGCTGCAGCAGGGTTATGTCGTGCATAGCGTGCTCTGGGAATTGGGCGTCCAGCTTCCCCGGCGCGGCCTTGGGCTTTAGCGGCGGGATTCAAAATCTAGCAATTTGCTCGCGACCCGCTGGCTGTCCACGGTGTAGCTGCCGTCGCTGATGGCTTGCTTGAGGCGTGCCACGCGCTCTTTATCGACGCTTGGCAGGTCGTTGAGTTTGTTGGTGGCTTTTTGCAGTTGCTGGGCATCGCTGCTCAGTTGCACGGATTCGCCAGCCTTGCTGGTCGCTGCGGCAACGCTGCTCGGTGCAGTCTGGCGCGCGCTCTCGGCATCGCTGCGGGCGGCTGTTTGCGCAGTGCCGGTGCGCCCATTGGCCGCGGCGGCGGGGGCGTTGTTTAACCGGTTGATGTCGATGACCATGATGCGAAACCTCGAAGACTATGTGGACGCTTGCCTGTTTTTCGGCAGCACCGAGAGAAACTTTAGGGCATTCGTTCATGTGTTATTGCCAGTGTAGAAAAACCTTGCCGGCAGATGCCAGGTAAATCTGCCTTACATGGCGACCTCAACCTGTCCAGGGCCGGTTACGCGGGCCTTGATCACCCGTTCCGAGCGCTGATTGCGCACGCGAATCTGCTCGCCCGTGGCGCCATCAGATAGTGCCTCGCCGGGCATGCGTACGCTGACGCTGGCGCTGCGGGCGGTGATCACCACCTGGTCGCCTTTGTGGATGACCTCGGCCTGCTCCAGGTGGGCGGCGGTAAGCACCTGATCAGGCAGCACTGGGCGCGTCAATTTCTTGCCGGCGGCTTGTTCGCGGGCGGTTAAAAAGCCCTGATTAAGCAGGCCGATGTCGCGTTCGACCAGTACCAAATCGGCGGGGCTGAGGATGGCTTTGCGCTTGAGTGGGCGGTTGACGACAACCACGTGCCGATAAATATGTACCTGCCCCGGCACAAACACCGTCCACGGACTGCTGCCGGCGCAGCGTACCCGCACGGTAACCCGGCCGATCGGTTGTGCCGGGCTCTCCAGGCTTGCGCTCAAGGGCTGATCGCAGGCAGGCAGACGCAGGCGCGGGTCGATTTGTTGAATTTCAATCCCATGCCGCGCCTGGATTTCGCTACGCTCTAAATGCGTGGTGACGGCTTGCTCAAGAAACGCCTGGGTTATGCCGATAAGTTGCTCAGGCAGGGTTGTGGCGGCCGCAACAGGCAGGCTATAGCCTAACCCGAGCAAAGCAGGTAAAACACGCAGCAGCTGAAGGCGCGTTGCCATCAGGTGTCGAATAAATGTCGGTTTTGCGTTCATGGCAATTGAAAAGCAAGGCTCGTGCCGCCTGCTACGCTAAGCGGTGCAGACGGTGACTTAGATAAGGAGTCGGGGCATGGCCGGTGTAATGGATTCGGTTAACCAGCGTACCCAGCTGGTAGGGCAGAATCGTCTTGAATTGCTGTTGTTTCGGCTCGATGGCAGCCAGTTGTACGGGATCAACGTGTTCAAGGTGAAGGAGGTGCTGCAATGCCCCAATCTCACCATCATGCCCAAGTCCAGCCCGGTTGTGCGTGGCGTGGCGAACATTCGGGGCGGCACTATTCCCATTCTCGACCTGGCCATGGCCACGGGTCGGGTCGGTTTGAATGATCTGAAAAACAGTTTTGTGATCATCACCGAATACAACACCAAGGTTCAGGGTTTTCTGGTGCGCTCGGTGGAGCGCATCGTCAACATGAACTGGGAAGAGATTCATCCACCACCCAAGGGCACTGGGCGCGACCATTACCTGACGGCAGTCACGCGCCTGGATCAGCAGTTGGTGGAGATCATCGACGTTGAGAAAATCCTGGCTGAAGTCGCGCCCACTTCCGAGGTGATTTCCGCCGGGGTCATTGATGTCGAGACCCAGGCCAAGGCGGTATCCAAGCGGGTGCTGATTTGCGATGACTCCTCGGTGGCGCGCAAGCAGGTGATTCGCTGCCTGGAGACGGTCGGGGTCGAGGTCGTGGCGCTCAATGATGGTCGTGAGGCTTACGACTATCTGCGCAAGATGGTCGAGGAGGGCAAGCAGCCGGAGCGCGAGTTCTTGATGCTGATCTCGGACATCGAAATGCCGGAAATGGACGGCTACACCTTGACCGCTGAAATACGCTCCGATCCGCGCATGCAGAAGCTGCACATCATCCTGCATACTTCGCTCTCTGGGGTGTTCAACCAGGCCATGGTGAAGAAGGTGGGTGCGGATGACTTTCTCGCCAAGTTTCGCCCAGACGAGCTGGCTTCGCGGGTGGTTGAGCGTATTAATGCAGTAGATGGGAGCTGAGGGCCTGGCCTTTGGCAATGCACATGAACGGTGAGGCGGCTTTAGTGTCTTCAGGTAACCTGGATTTTGAGCAATTTCGTATCTTCCTGGAAAAGGCCTGCGGGATCTTGCTGGGCAGCAATAAGCAATATCTGGTGTCCAGTCGCCTTAACAAGTTGATGGAACAACAAGGCATCAAGACCCTGGGTGAGCTGGTGCAGCGCATGCAAGGACAGCCGCGTAGCGGCTTGCGCGAGCAGGTGGTGGATGCCATGACCACCAATGAAACCTTGTGGTTTCGCGATACCTATCCATTCGAGGTGCTGAAGAATCGGGTATTCCCCGAGATGCTCAAAGCCAACGGTGGGCAGCGCTTGCGCATCTGGTCGGCGGCTTGTTCTTCCGGCCAGGAGCCCTACACCCTGTCGATGACCACCGACGAGTTCGAGCGCAGCAACCTTGGCCAGCTCAAGGCCGGTGTGCAGATTGTGGCCACCGACCTTTCCGGCTCCATGCTGGCGACCTGCAAGTCGGGGGAGTACGACAGCCTGGCAATGGGCCGGGGTTTGTCCCAGGAGCGCCTGCAGAAGTATTTCGATGCCAAAGGCGTGGGCCGCTGGGTCGTCAAGCCGGCGATCAAGAGCCGGGTCGAGTTCCGCGCCTTGAACCTGCTGGACAGCTACGCCAGCCTGGGCAAGTTCGACATCGTGTTTTGCCGCAATGTGTTGATCTACTTCTCGGCGGAAGTGAAGAAGGACATTCTGACGCGCATCCATGCCACCCTGAAGCCGGGCGGTTACCTGTTTCTGGGTGCCTCAGAGGCGCTCAACGGCCTGCCAGATCATTATCAGATGGTGCAATGCAGTCCGGGGATCATCTACAAGGCTAAATAGTCGGATCATCCATGCTGTCAGAGAGCGGGAGGCCTTAGGTCTCCCGTTTTTTTTTGCGGCAAAAATTCTGGATGGATTGCCGCCGGCAGGCATTTGAGCGGAAGACGCTTGCCGCTGTTATCGCATCAAGCGTTCTGCATTATTTCTAACTCATTGAAATATAACGATAAAAAATAATGGCATAGGCTTTGCTTTGTCCTTTGCAGGCAAATTTCTGCACAGGTTTATCGATCATGAGCATCAGCTTCGAACGCGCCCTCAACGGTCATGATAAAGCGCTCGGCTTTCGTGCCCAGCGCGCCGAAGTCTTGGCCAATAACATGGCCAATGCCGACACGCCGAACTTCAAGGCGCGGGATCTGGATTTTGCTGCGGTACTGGCCGAGCAAAATGCCAAGGCCAAGGGCGGCGAGTTTCAGCTCAGCCGCAGCAACAGCCAGCACCTTGATGGCCAGGCGCTGGCGTCGGCAGATGCGGCTCTGCGTTATCGCATGCCGGCCGAGCCATCGCTGGATCAGAACACCGTCGATCTGCAAATCGAGCAGTCGAACTACGCCGAAAACTCGGTGCAATTTCAGGCCAGCTTCACCCTGCTCAATAGCAAATTCAAAGGCTTGATCAGCGCCCTGCGCGGCGAATAACGGAGAACCACGCCATGTCCCTCGCCAGTGTCTTCAATATCGCCGGAACCGGCATGAGTGCCCAGAGCACCCGGTTAAATACCATCTCCAGCAACATCGCCAACGCCGAGACCGTGTCATCGAGCATCGAGCAGACCTACAGGGCCCGGCATCCGGTGTTCGCCACCGTATTCCAGGGCGCGCAACAGGGTGCCAGCGACTCCTTGTTTGCCGAGCAGGATCAGGCCGGCGCCGGGGTTCAGGTGCTCGGTGTGGTCGAGGAGCAGGGCAGCCTGACGCCGCGCTATGAGCCCGATCACCCGGCTGCCGATGCCGATGGCTATGTGTATTACCCGAACGTCAATGTGGTTGAGGAAATGGCCGACATGATCTCTGCCAGCCGGGCCTTCCAGACCAACGTTGAAATGATGAACACCGCCAAGCAGATGATGCAGCGCGTATTGACCCTGGGCCAGTAAGCCGCCAACGAGGACAACAGCATGAGTAGCAGTAGCGTCAATGCGGCAGGCACGGTTCTGGATCAGTATCAGATCAAGGCGCCGGCCGCCAAGAGCAAAGAGCTGGGCAAAAACGAGTTTCTCAATTTGTTGGTGGCCCAGTTGAATAACCAGGACCCGCTGTCTCCCCAGGACAATGGCGAATTTATCGCCCAGTTGGCCCAGTTCAGCACGGTGGAGGGGGTCGACAAGCTCAACACCAGCATGGAGTCGATGCTCTCCGGTTATCAGTCGTCCCAGGCCTTGCAGGCCTCGTCGCTGGTCGGGCGCAAGGTGATCATTCCCACCGATAAGGCGGTGGTGGATACCAGCGAGACCTTCAAGGCCAGCCTGGTGCTGCCGGCAACCAGCAGCAATGTCTACGTCAACGTGTATGACAGTGCCGGCGCGGTGGTCAATCGCATCAACATGGGCCAGCAGGCCGCCGGCAATCACAGCTTTATGTGGGACGGCAAGGATGCCAGCGGCAAGCTTTTGCCGCCTGGCACTTACAAGTTCGAGGCGCAGGCCAGCTACGGGGCCGAGACCAAGGGCCTGACCACCCTGCTGCCGGCCAACGTCGACAGCGTCACCCTGGGGCAGAACGGCGGCGAACTGATGCTTAACCTGGCTGGGCTGGGCAGCATCGGGCTCTCCAAGGTTCAGGTCATCGGTCAATAATTTTGCGGTTGTAGGCGCCGGGGTTACCGGCAAAGGAGTACAGCATGGCGTTTAACATCGGTCTTAGCGGTCTGCGGGCAGCCACCAGTGACCTCAACGTCACCGGCAACAACATCGCCAACGCCGGCACCGTGGGCTTCAAGCAGTCACGTTCGGAGTTTGCCGATGTCTATGCGGCCTCGGTGCTCGGCGGCGGCGCCAACCCACAGGGTAGCGGTGTGCTGCTCTCGGATGTGTCGCAGCAGTTCAAGCAGGGCAATATCAACTACACGCAAAACGGTCTGGATTTGGCCGTTAACGGCAATGGCTTCTTTGTTACCAGCAACAATGGCGATGTCAGCTATACCCGCGCCGGTTACTTTGGTACCGATAAGGAAGGCTTTGTGGTGAATAACTTCGGTTACAAGCTGCAGGGCTATGCGGTGGATGGCAACGGCAATTTGCAAAATGGCGTGGTCAGCGATATTCAAGTGCAGACGGCCAGTCAGGCGCCCAATGCCACGACCCAGGTTGATCAGACGTTCAATTTGAACTCAACCAATACGGTGCCGACGACGCTCCCGTTTAACCCTTCCGACCCCACCAGTTACAACTCGGCCACCTCGACCAATATCTATGATTCGCAGGGTAACTCCCATGTGATGACCCAGTATTTCCTCAAAACCGGGCCCAATGCCTGGCAGATGAATGTGCTGATTGATGGGCGCAACCCGGCGACGCCGGCCACTTCAACGGCGCCTTACACGGCGGCATTGGCGTTTAGTGCGTCCGGTCAGTTGCTTACCCAAACGCCGGGGGTGGGCTTGGTGGCAGGGGCCAATGGCACCCTTGATCTGGCCGGTTGGGTGCCGGCCGCTGCGGACACCTCGGTGCCGCCAGTCTGGACGCCCAATGGTGCGGCTGCCAGCCCGACCGGCATCAACTTGGATTTGCGCCCCTCGACCCAGTTCTCCAGCGCCTTTGCCGTCAGCAGTGTCAGCCAGGATGGCTATACCACGGGGCAGTTGGCAGGCCTTGAGGTGGACGACACCGGGATTATCTTTGCCCGCTACACCAATGGTCAGTCCAAGGTGCAGGGCCAGGTGGTGCTGGCCAACTTCGCCAACCAGCAGGGGCTGACACCGGCCGGCAAGACGGCCTGGACGCAATCCTTTGAGTCCGGCGAGCCGGTGGTGGGTACGCCGCGCAGTGGCACCCTGGGTGCCTTGCAGTCCGGTGCGCTGGAGGATTCCAACGTTGAACTGTCTGACCAGTTGGTGAACCTGATCGTGGCCCAGCGTAACTACCAGGCCAACGCCAAAACCATCGAAACCGAGAGCGCGATCACCCAGACCATCATCAACCTGCGTTAAGGCCTAGCGGCGTGTCGCACGGTTCGCGGTAAATCCCGCTCGCCGGCGGCAGATAACCGCCGCGGCGTTTCTCCTAAAGCCCCCTTGTGGGGCTTTTTGTATTTAAATCCCTTAATTATCAATTGCTTGGGTGTGTGTTTTGGCCGTGGCACGCGGTTTGCTGTGTAGTCGGTAATTGAGGGCCTGGCGTCAAGCATCTGGCCCTCTCAGCCCATACCGCGGAGCAATGCCATGGACAAGATGTTGTATGTCGCCATGACCGGCGCCAGCCAGAACACCCTGGCCCAGCGCGCCCATGCCAACAATCTGG
>Ga0209343_10004427_pt1 | contig 17356 bp, 16 predicted proteins | sample RifCSPlowO2_02_FD_184026 | JGI IMG/M metagenome (GOLD analysis project Ga0209343, IMG submission 184026) | Groundwater microbial communities from Rifle, Colorado - Rifle CSP2_plank lowO2_0.2 (SPAdes) (version 2) | ecosystem: Environmental > Aquatic > Deep subsurface > Groundwater | place... | reverse complement strand
TGGCGCTGGCGCATGGCATGACCATCCTGATACCGCATCCCATGGGCGCGCGCGACAAGAAGTTCATCGCCAATTACTGGAAGTTCGTCGAGAAATTCCGTGTGTCTCTCATGTCCGGGGTGCCGACCACGCTGTCGGTGCTCGCCAAGAACCCGCCCAGGGGCGAGGATGTCAGCTCGATGCGCAAGGTCATGTGCACCGGCTCCACCGCCATGCCCGCCGAAGTGGCCAAGGAAATCGAGGAGGCCACCGGAGTGAGGGTATTGGCGACCTACGGGGCGACTGAGTTCACGCAGAATGTCAGCCAGGGCCCCAAGGATGGCGACCCCAAGTACGGATCCGGGGGGCTGCGCATTCCGTACACACAGATTCGCACCGTGATCCTGGATGACAACGGCAAGATCGCGCGCGATTGCAAAACCGACGAGATCGGCGCGGTCATCATCAAGGGCCCCAGCATCACCCCCGGCTATGTCGACGAAAAATTCAACGAAGGCATGTTCGTGGACGGCTGGATCAACAATGGCGACCTCGGGCGCATCGATGCGGACGGCTACCTCTGGCTTACCGGCCGCGCCAAGGACCTGATCATTCGCGGCGGCCACAACATTGATCCGACCATGATCGAGGAGACGCTGCGCCGTCACAAGTCGGTGCTGCTGGTCGCCGCGGTCAGCAAGCCCGATGCCTACGCCGGCGAACTGCCGGTTGCCTATGTGCAACTGGTCAAGGGCGCAACGGCAAGCGGCGAGGAAATCGCCGAATTCGCGCGTTTGCACATCACCGAGCGCGCGGCGGCGCCCAAGGAAGTTTATGTGCTCGATGAGATGCCGCTCACCGACGTGGGCAAGCCTTCCAAGGTGCATCTTCGCCACGATGCGGCCAGACGCGCTTTCAGCGACGCGTTGAGGGGGGCACTGCTCGCGGGGCAGTCGTTCGAGGTCACGGTGGGGACCGATGCAGCGCACGGAACCTCGGCGGCGATTGGCATCGACGCGCCGCCGGCGCGGCGCGCCGCACTGGAGAAAACGATTCATGAAGTGATGAAGGCCTACGCCATGCATTATTCGATAAGGTGGGCGCGATGAGGCCGGGCCCCGCGGCACGTTTGACGGGATGCGCATGAGCGACGATCCGCAATACATTGTCGAGGTGCGCGATCTGCATTTCGGATATCCCGGGCGGCCGATATTGAAGGGTCTTTCGCTCAGGATCCCGCGCGGCAAGCTGGTCGCGATATTGGGCTCGAGCGGTTGCGGCAAATCAACGCTGCTGCGCCTGATCGGCGGGCAACTCCGGCCTTCGCAGGGCGAGGTATCGGTGACCGGGAAAGTGGTGCACAGCCTGGGTAACGCCGAGCTCTATGAACTGCGCAAGAAGATGGGTTTGATGTTCCAGGCCGGCGGCCTGTTCAGCGACATGTCGGTATTCGAGAACGTCGCGTTTCCGCTGCGCGAACACACCAGCCTGCCGGAGAACATCATCCGGCAGATGGTGCTGATGAAGCTCAATGCCGTGGGTTTGCGCGGCGCCTGGCAGCTCGGCACCAACGAGTTGTCCGGAGGCATGTCGCGCCGCGTCGCGCTGGCGCGGGCCATCGCCATCGATCCGATGCTCGCGATGTACGACGAGCCGTTTGCGGGCCTCGATCCGATTTCCATCAACGTGATCGCAAAGCTGATCCGGGTGCTGAACGACGAGCTCGGTACCACCTCGATCGTCGTGAGCTACGACGTGAGCGAGTCGCTCAAGGTCGCCGATTACGTGTACGTCATCGGCGACGGCGTGCTGGCGGGCGAGGGCACGCCAGCGCAGATGGCCGAATCGCGGGACCCTTTCTTGCGGCAGTTTTTCGATGCCCTGCCAGACGGTCCCATCCAATTTCACTACCCCAGCCGCGCCTACAATCTCGATTTGGGCTTGTAGTTCGGCCACGCCGTTCGTTGCCGAATTCCGGTCCGAATTTCCGTCACATTTTTCGGCGCCACTTCAAGGCAGGCGGCGGCGCGGCGCGTTGCCGTGCCGCGCATTGACTTCCTGGTGGCCCGGGGTAGTATGTTTTCATCGCCCGTTCGCGCCAGAACCAAACTCAGGAGGCAGCCATGCAAGTGCGTGAGGTACTCAGAGTCAAGCCCGGAAGCATTTTCTCGGTATCGCCGGAGGCCAAGCTTTCCGAATGCGTGATCACCATGTCGGATCGCGATATAGGCTCAGTGGTGGTCATGGAAGGCAGCAAGCTGGCGGGCATGCTGACTTTCCGCGAGGTGATTTCCGTGCTCGCCAGGCGCCAGAAAGAGCGACGCGTCGGGCCGACGCCGCCGATCGCGGATATCAAGGTCAGCGAGGCCATGGACAGCAATCCCTTTGTTTCCAATCCGGGCATGGAACTCGATGAGCTGCGCAGCAAGATGCTGGAGCACCACGCCCGCTATGTACCGATATTGGATGGCGAGACGCTGGTGGGCATCATTTCATTTCACGATGTCGCCAAGGCGGTGCTTGAGGAAAGAAACTTCGAGAACCGGATGTTGAAGGGCTACATCAAAAACTGGCCGGCGGAGGAGAGTATCTGAGCGCCTGCGAATTCAATGATTTTGCGGCGCTGCAATATCGATCGAGAATGCTGGAAGCGTTGCACAAGAAAGGGGGCCGCAGCCCCCTTATTATCGTTCGCGGAGTTTGATTAGAACGACTGTTCCAACTCGTGGGCGGACTCGTCGTCGCCGAGCTTGCGCACCAGCCGGGCCTTGCCGGCGGGAAGGGCAATCGCCGTGGGGCCGACCTGACGCAGCAGTTCTGAAAAGTCAAAACGCCCGTCGCTCGCCTTGAAAGGCTCGATCTGCTCGGGTGTTTCGACGGCAGCGTAGCGGCGCGCGGCACGGACGCCGTCCTGGACCACCGGTTCGCCGGCAATCACTGCATAACCGCTGCGAACCGCGTTCTGGATGCGTGGATGGACTTCCTTGGGGGGAAGGCTGGTTGCCGCGCAGATTTCCGCTACGGTCAGCGCCTTGCGGCTGATAGCCGAAAGAATCGAACGGGTCTTTGGACTGAATTTTGGCGTGCGTTGCATAGACCTCTCCTATTTAAAGGTTTGTGTACCTAGGTCTCCACACCCGCGTGCCCCTTGCTGGTATTAACCTAGGGCTTTCTTATAGAACACATAATGCCAGATAAAGTTCAAAAAAGCACGATAAAACCGCTCGATATTGCCAATAAGTCACAATTTGTCACAAATTTTCTGCATAAACCCTAGGAAAAATAGGTAATTTCGGGGCAAACACCCCTAAATTGCCCCGTATTCCTCCGTCTTTACAACTTTGGCGGCTGCCTGAGCGCCGCTGCTTCGTCGATATCGGCCCCCATTCTGGTGTATGGGGAACAATAAGGTGGGCTTTTTTGATGATAGGAGGGTGGCCAAGCAATTCGTCCTCCCAGGGAACATCGCCGCCATTCAGTTCCATGGTCCGGAAGTCGGGTACTGCGGCGCAAAAACCAGTGCGTTTAAGCGTACTCGGCTGGCCGCATAAACCATGCGGTGCAACATCCGCTGTGAAACTCAGGCGCTGGCGAGCCAGCGCACACCCTCTTCACGCAGGGCGGCCTCGCCCGGGCTGTCGCCCAGCGCGATGCCCGGCGGCACGGTCCTGCCTTTTTTTGTTTGACGAAAACGCATGAAGGCAAAGCCGCTTTCAATGCCGGCAAGCGGCACGGCGTCGTAGAAGGACGGTGGCACCGAGCCCGGTATCACCGGATCGAGCCGGTCCTTGTCGTAGATGCATGACATCTTGAAAATACGCCACACGCCGTCGCGCTTCTCGAACAGGTCGTAGAAGCGCGACCAGGCGAGGTAGTCGAACAAATGGCCGTCGAGGTATTCGCGAATCACGATGTTGACATCGGTCTCCAGCGTGGCCCGATGGCCGCGCACCTCGGCGCGCATGTTGCCCAGCCAGTGCTTGTTGCGTTCCTCGGGACGGCGCGCATTGCCCATTTCGCGCGAGCGTTGCACGAATCCGCCGGCCGGGCCCGAGTACCAGGACACGGTGATGGCGGCATCGTCATGAAAACACTGCGCGAGCCGGTCCCACTCGCCCAGGTCGCGCGCGAATGCCCACGCGCGCCGGACTTCACGAATGGCTTCCTTATCGTGCTCAATGCTGCCTTCGTTTGACATGCCGCCTCCTTGATTGCCTCGGGTTTCTAGGGCTTGCGTCCCGGGCCGCCGCTGTACCAGGCGCCGGCGCCCAATAACGTGGCGATCACCCAGAATACCGGAGCCACGCCAATGGCAGCGCCAAGGGCGCCAAAAATCATCGGCACTCCGGTATGGGTGATGTTGTTGCTGGTGAGCCGCAGGCCCAGGGCTTCGCCCGAGCGTCCCGCCGGGGAGCGGTTGTAGATGATCGACATGGTGAGCGGCTGACCGCAGCCCATGCACAGGCCGAGCGTGAATGCGATCGCCCCCAGCAACCAGGGATTCTCAAGGAGAGGAACCAGCAAATAGCCCAGCGCGCCGAAGGCAAGGCAGCGTGTCAGGAGTTGCTCCTCGCTTTTCCAGCGCACCAGCTTGGGAATGGCGGCGCGCACCACGAAGGCCGCCACCGAGTACATGCTGACAATCATGCCGATGACGGATGCCGAGTGGCCGATGCCGCGGGTATAGACGGGCATGTAGAACTCAAAAATATCGATGCCCGTAAGCAGCACGCCGCCGGTGATGACGATGCGGCGCAGTTCGGGCACGCGCATCAGGTCCATGGCGTTGCCGGGCGCGGCGCCTTCTTCGCGCTTGGCCGGTCCGGGCTGGTTGCGAACAAAGAATGCGACGGCGATAAACGCGGCAAGCGGAAACAACATGCATATCAGATACGCGCCTGCATGGCCAACGCTGTCAATGCCGAAGCCCGCGATGATCGGTCCGACGAAGGAGCCCACGGAAACGCAGGTGGCGTAGTTGCCGAAATTGCGGGTGCGCTCGGTGGGGCTGTTGCCCAGCAGCCCGATCCAGCTTTGCATTGCCAGCGCGAAGAATATGTTCGCGGTTCCAAGCAAGGCCGCCGAGAGGAAAAGGCCCAGCAGCGTGGGCATGAAATACGGCACCGCCATGGCCAAAGTTACGCCGGCGGCACCCAGAACCAGAGGTCTGCGCAGGCCCAGGCGATCGGTAAGCCGCCCCGCATAAATGGAGAGAAACAGCGGGAACAGCGAGATGCTCGCCACTAACAAGCCGATCACCGACACACTGGTCCCCAGTTCGAGCGCAAATAGTGACAGCAGCACCCGGCTCGAGCGCATCGCCACCATGTTGCACATTGCAACCGCCAGCGCGGCGGCGATGGGTTTCACGCGGGCTAAAAACGAATCACGCCAACATCACCCTCGATGTCGATCCTGGTGCCCAGCGGTGCCGACAGTTTCTGCATGAAGGTGAGCACGTGCCGGGCAACCTCGCCCTCGGCGAGCACCGGGCGCCCGCGTTGCGGAATCGGCCGCTTCCAGGCCAGATCCACCGGGTAGAGCTTGATCTCTTTGAGTTCGCGGCCCTTGAACTGGCATATCGGCAGCAGCGCCTCCCAGAACACGCGATCGGCGGGAAAGCCGCGCGTGCCGCCATCGGAACGGTCGTGGAAATAATCGCCGGGAACGTTATCGGCGCCCAGGCCGAAGCGGCGGTAGCCTTCATCGGGCACCCAGGGCATGGTTTCATTTTGAAGGATGAAATTGCCCAGGCTGTAGAAAATCGGCCGGCCCTTGTAGATCTCGATGCCGCGCAAATAGTGCGGACCGTGCCCGGCGATCACATCGCAACCCTGGTCGACGGCAAAGTGGGCAAAGTCCACCATGAACTGCGGCGGCGAGGTGCGCGAGCCGCCATGATAGTCACCGTCCACGCCGGACTCGTGCGTGTGCACGCCATAGACCAGCCAGTCGGCCTGCTTCTTCGCCCCGCGTATCCAGCGGCCGATGCCTTCGATGTCTTCCTTGTGGAGGGTGGTTTCGGCGCGGCAGGCATCGGCCACGCGAAAGTCTTCGCCCATGAATTTCAGGATCGCGTTCTTGTCGTAGGGTTTGGCGCGGCCGGTGAAACCAAAACGCGCCTGCGCGTCCGCGTGCGCCTCGTAGCCCAATTCCTGATTGGCGCGGCGCAGCGCGTCGAACAGTTCGCGCGTCACGTAATTCACCGTCTGCTTGCGCAGCGCATTGATCCCCGGACGGCCGGGAAAATCGCTGCGGCCGTAGCCGGCGCGCGACACCTCGGTATAAGTGCTGGCCGCGGACATCACGGCGACCCGGCCGCCGGGTGAATCCACATAGCCCGGCGCGCGCGCGTGATCCAGGTCCTTGCCGCCGCCGCCATGCGGAATACCCAGTTCATTGAGATATTTCAAGGTGGTGAGGAAACCGCCCTCGGAGAAATCAAAGGAATGATTGTTGGCGGTAAATACCGCGTCGAAACCCATCCACTTCAGTTCCTCGAGGTTTTTCGGATCGGAGCGGGTATAGGTGCCGTGTGACCAGGCCCAGGAACTCTCGTAGTCGTGAAACAGCAGCTCCAGATTGGCGACGCTGACATCGGCCGAGCGCACCAGTTCCACCAGCTTCAGGAACGCGGGCTCGCGGAACACACTCATGCGCCGCGAAATCATGGCGTCGCCGACGACCGAAATGGAAATGTCGCCGCGCTCGGCTTCGTAAGTCATTGAGTCCTCCTGGGGATTGGATTGCAGCGGAACTGTCGGGGAGACTTGAGCGGAATTCTAAGCCATTGCCATTTGACCCGGTTTTTGTCACGACTCCCAAGTCACTTGCTAAGAAAAGAGATTATTTTTTTCGCTTTTGCGAAATGGTCACAAAGACTACGAAACAGGTACGAAAGAACCTGGTGCGAAATGCTTCGGCGACGGCGCGGATCGTCGGCCTTGAGAAAACCCAGTTCCGCCAGCAGCAGCAGGCTGGCATCCAGCGTATCGCCTTCGAACGCGGCCACAAAGCTCGCGCGCGCCGCGGCAAGAATGGCCGAGCCATAGACATCGTTCTGCACCTGACGGTATGCCTGGTTGCCCACGCGCACCGGCCCCATGCCGCGATACCCCTCCAGCGAGAGGGTTTCGCGCTTGCCAATAATGGGTCCCACCCCAAGGAAGAGGAGATCAGATTCAAATCCCACACCCTGAAGATTGCGGCGCGCTGGAATCTGTCCGGGCACTGGACAAAGTCGGCGGACCCGCCACCGAACCAGTCGCCATGGCCCGCAAAATCTGGCAGCCGCGCGGCTAGTCGTCCTCTTCGACGAAGACTTCTTCGCGGCGTTTGCTGACGTTGGGCAGCAGAACAATGACCACCAGAATCGCGGTGCAGAAAAGCAGCGCGGCGCTGATCGGGCGTGTGAAAAAGATGGAAAAGTCTCCGTCTGAAATGATCATCGACTGTTGCAACGCCTCCTCCAATCGCGAGCCGAGGACCACGCCGAGGGTCATCGGCGCCGGTTCGAAACCGAACTTGCTCATCGCGTAGCCCAGCAAGCCGAATACGGCCAGCAGCACGATGTCGACGGTCGAACCGCTCAGCGAGTACACGCCGATGCAGCACAGAATGATGATGGTCGGGAAGAGCAGGCGGTATGGGACGGCTAGCAGCTTGACCCAGATGCTGATCAGCGGCAGGTTGATCACCAGCAGCATCAGGTTGCCGATCCACATCGACGCGATGAGCCCCCAGAACAGCTCGGGATTTGAGCTGATCACCCGGGGACCGGGAACAATGCCGTGGATGGTCATCGCGCCGACCATGATCGCCATGACCGCATTGGGCGGGATGCCCAGCGTGAGCAGCGGGATGAACGACGCCTGCGCGCCGGCGTTGTTGGCCGATTCCGGGCCTGCGACACCTTCGATCGCGCCGTGACCGAAGCGCGTCGAGTCGCGGGCGATTTTCTTTTCAATCGTATAGGAAGCGAAAGCGCCCAGTACCGCGCCATTGCCCGGCAGGATGCCGAGCCCCCCCCCGACGATGGTGCCGCGGATGATCGGCCAGGCCGACTCGCGCAGTTCCTTCAACCCCGGCAGCAGCCGCCCTATGGTGCTCTTCAACACTTCGCGCGACATCGAGGTCTCCAGATTGCGGAGGATTTCACCGATCCCGAACAACCCCATGCCGAGGATTGCGAAATTGATGCCGTCGGCGAGTTCGTTGACGCCGAAGGTCATGCGCAACTGGGCAGTGACCAGGTCAGGCCCGACTGTGGACAGCAGCACGCCGAATATGATCGCGATCACGGCATTGAACATCGACCCGTGGGCAAGGGCGGCGGCAAATACGAGACCCATGACCATCAGCGAGAAAAACTCCACTGGACCGAAGCCCAGCGCGAACTTGGTCAGCGGAATGGCCAGCGCGGCAACGAAAATGGTGGTGACACTGCCGGCAAAGAAAGAGCCGATGGCGGCGATGCCGAGCGCAATGCCGGCGCGGCCTTGCTTGGCCATTTGATGGCCATCAAGGCAGGTCACGGTCGAACTCGTTTCCCCCGGGATCGACATCAGGATGGCGGTCGTCGAACTGCCGTACTGCGCACCGTAATAGATGCCGGCCACCATGATCAGCGCGCTCACCGGTTCGAGGCCGAAGGTGGCGGGCAGAAGGATCGAAATGGTGGCGATCGGTCCGATGCCCGGCAAGACGCCGACCAGCGTACCGAGCATGGCGCCGACAAAGCAAAGCACGACGTTCTGAAGGGAGAGGGCAACGGAAAATCCCAGCCCGAGATGCGAGACTAATTCCCCCATCGAATCAGAACCGGATTCCCGTGCCGGGAATGATCAGCACGGGAATCGATACCTCGAGGATGTAGCGGAACAGGACGACGCACACGATTGTAACCAGCGCAGAGAACGCGATCACTGCGCGCGGACGCGCACCCTCGATGCCGAACCCGCTCACCACGAGAGCAAGCATCCCGGCGACCGCCAGACCGAAAGGGCGAAGCGTCAGCGCAAACAGCAGAATCCCGACTGTCACCAGCACCAGGCCGCGGATTGCCCATCGCTGCAGCGGCTCACCCTCGAGCAGGAAAGACTGGACGACCTGGACGACCCCGCTGATTCCAAGCAAAACGGCGAGGCCACGCGGGAACATGCCCGGGCCCATCGCCGTGGCCGTGCCCTGACTGAGATCGGCGACCGCCCACAATACGAACAGGCAGATGCCGATCAAAACCAGGCCGGCAAAGAATCTCTGCGGCGAACGCACGTGAAGCGGCCCATCCGTGTACTTGCGACGACTGCGCTAGTTGACCTCGGCACCGGCAGCCTTGACGCGTGCGCCCCAGGACTCGATCTCGCTCTTGACGAACGCGGCAGTTTCGTCGACCGACAGCGCGCTCAATTCGCCGTTGCGTTTGAGGTTGTCGGCGGCCTTCGCATTGCCGTCAATCGAGTTGATCGCCTTGTTGAGCGTTGCCACGACGTTGGCCGGCGTTCCCGCAGGCACCCAGAAACCTACCCAGGACGATGCTTCGATGCCGGGAAACCCGCTTTCGGCCAGCGTCGGGCAATTGGGAAGATTGCGGTAACGCTTGGCGGCGGCAACCGCCAGACAAACCAGACTGCCATTCGTGACCTGGGACACCGTGTTGCCCGACGCTGTCGCGGCGAGGCCGTCAATCTGACCGCCAACGGCTGCCTGATTCGCCAGCGCGCCGCCCTTGAACGGCACGTGGGCGACGTTAACCTTGGCCGTGACTTTGAAGAACGCGAACCAGGTCAGGTAGGAGCCCGACCCGACCCCCGCGCTTCCGTACGTAAATCGTTTTGTCTTGGCGGCTGCGAGAAATTCCTTGAACGTGCCTGGCCGGCTCGGATTCACCGAAAATTGTTCAGGCGCCCGCACCGCGATGGCGACAGGTATGAAATCCTTCACCAGCGAGTAGTCGATTTTCTTGTACAGCGTCGCATTGACCGTGAGCGACGTGGTGCTCACAAGTACCGTGTACCCATCGGCGGGCGAACTGGCGACGGCGCGGGCCGCTATGTTCGACGCGGCACCGCCACGGTTCTCAACGATGACGGGCTGATGCAGCACATTGCCGACATGATCCCCGACAATGCGCGCGACTGAGTCGGCGAATCCGCCGGCCGCAAAACCGACTAAAAACGTGATGCGCTGGTTGGGATACTGCTGCGCCGACGCCTCGCCGATTGGGCCCAGAGTCACGATGGCTGAAGCTATCGAGACCGCAAGGATTGATTTATTTCTGAATGTGAGCATGACAGTCCTCCTCCTGGTTGAACCGACAAGAAAACCCCTCTGCAAGGCCGCCGCCAGCGACCGGAAAAACCTGGGACATGCAGCGCATTTTCTCGAGATTGATTTCTTTTTCTGCACGACGTAGTGAACACTGCCCGCGCGCCACAAAGGGTGCTGCGGCTGACTTCCTGGCGTACCGTTTTCTCCGCTCAATCGCGCCGCCTGCTGCCGGCGCCGCATTAAACCTGCCGCGCCGGCCAGCCTCCCAATGGCAGGGGCGATTATATTTGTTTAAATTATTCTGGTTGATCAATTTCGCGATAAATATAAAAAAGGCGTACGTATATTCATCTCAAGCAGTTCACCGGCGCATCCCCGTACTTGCCAAAGATCCGGCATCCTCCCCAAATTCATCCCGACAACTGAAAGTGTCTAAAAGTTGAGCGGACACTACGGGGTTCAATTGAATGGTCAGCTTGCTGACGGCTGTGTTCAATCGGTGCCGAAGTGGTCGAGCAGCGAGGGGTCGCGCAATGTGGTGTCCTGTCCAGGCGGGGCATTGGCGATCGCACCGCGGAAGGAGCCTTGCTGCCGCCATTCTTCCGGCGGACGTACGCGCCCGTCGCTGCCCACCTGGTCCATCGCCCAAAAGAGCTCCAGCGTATGGCCGTCCGGATCAAGGAACTCGACGGAGACCTGTGACCCGGCGCGTCGGCGCCCTTCGAAGGCTATCTCCACATTGTTGTCGCGGAGATGCTTCGCCGCGCGCAACACCTCGTCAATCGTCCCGATTTCGAACGCAATGTGGTGTAGCTCGTGCCGCCGTGTTTTGCCGGGTGCCGCACCAACGAGGCCAAGACCGTGGTGGTCGGAATTGCAGCGCATAAAAACGATTCCACCCTTCGACATGCTGTCGGGATAGACGTCGGAGACCTTGAAACCGAGCATTTGCGTGTAGAACTTCACCGAACGGTTGAGGTCCTGGACCATCATCAGCACATGGCCAATTTTGTTGATGCTGAATGGCAGTCCGGTGGGCGTTTGCAGATTTTTCAAAGCCTGCACCTGCGGGCTCGCGAGACCCTCCATATCAATCAGTTCTCTGGGCATGATTGTGCTCCTGCGCTCAAACGGTTCTGGCTGGAACAGCGCGCAGCATCATAGCGGAAAGCAGTAATAAAGAAAGTCCGCCGTTTTGCCGCCGGGTGTCAACACGGGAGTTTTCACGGAGAATCCTGATCGCGTTCACCGGAGAATGGTGAAGTTCGAACCGCCGGAATGAGTCCGCCGCGCCGCCTGACCGCAACGGCTTGCCAAAAGCCGGCTGTGCGGGCGTTTCCCGGGAATGTCACTCTTCGATCTGCTCGATTCGGCTACTTGTAAAGCCCCGCATCCATCGCCCGCTGTGCCAGCAGCGCCAGCACCGCGTCGAAATGCGGGGTCGGCACCTTCGCCGCGCGCGCGAGGCGGTGAAACGCAGTGAGGATGGGGTCGATCTCGAGCATCCTGCCGCGCTCGAAATCCTGCGCCATCGAGGGCTTGTGGTGGTTGGTGAGTTTGGCGGGGTCGTGCGCGCCTTCGGGTTCGAGCGGCAGGGTCTGCCCCCAGGCCGCGGCCACGGCCATGCCTTCGCGCAGGATATTGCGGCTGAGCGTGGCGAGTTCCGCGTTCTGACTGAACACCGCCAGGGGCTTGTCCAACAGCGTGCAGACGAGCATGGAGGCGAGGTTGCTGCCCGCCAGTTTTGTCCACACGGCCTGGCGGATATCCGCGGCAATCGGCGCCTTGTAGCCTGCGCCTTCGAGCATTTGACTCAGTGCGGTGATGCGCTCGCTTTTTGATCCGTCGGGCTCGCCTATCGCGATCGTTCCCGCGGTCGCTGCGGCGCTCAGCACCACGCCGGGTTCGAGCAGCGCGTTGCCGGCATAGACCACGGTGCCGATTACACGTTCGATCCCTAGGGAACGCGCGAGAACGCCGCCGGGGTCGAGAAAGCCGAGGTCGGGCCAGGGGTGCGGCAGGCGCGCGTTGCCCAGCGGATACCACCAGGGGATGCCATTGATGAGGAACACCACCGGCGTCTGCTTTGCGCACAGTGCGGGCAGATCGGCAGCAATCTCGGGGATGGAATGTCCCTTGAGTGCGACGAACACCACGTCCTGAGCGCCGGCCGCGGCCATGTCGGTGCAGACGTGGGGACGCGCGGTGAGCGTGGCGCCGGGGGTCTTGAGAACCAGGCCGCGCTCGCGGATCGCCGCGGCATTGGCGCCGCGCGCGATCAACGTCACGTCATTGCCGGCATTGGCCAGGCGCACTGCCAGGTTGCCGCCCACGGCGCCGGCGCCGACGACGCATATTTTGTTCAAGAACGATCCTTTCCGAGGGCCATTTATATCTTATTTATGGAATTTAAATAATCAAAATATACATGCTGATCCTTTAAACTCTAAACTGAATGTTTGACATTTTCAGCCAACCACCGGCCCATGCGGCGCTTGCGCTCAGCGTCCCGGATAAAATCCCTTGATCCCCAGCCCCAGGCGCTCGCGGCTGTACATCACCGCGTTGCGGTCCCAGGCAATGCCGAGGTGGCCGCCCGCGGCATACACGTCGCGAAAGGTTCGCTGCAGATGGTTGTCGAGAAACATGCCGGTGCCGCCTGATGCTTCGAACAGGCGCGCCACGGCGCGCTGCGCGAGCTTCACGGCATAGGCGGCGTTGCGCGAGGCGAGCGCCAGGTCGTGCTCGTCGGTGTAAGCACCGGCAGAGAGTTTCGCCATGATTTCGCGCGCGGTACCCAATATCAGGCGCCGCGCAGCTTCGCTTTCGGCGGCCGATTCGGCCAGGCGCAGCTGCAGGTTTTCCGCGTCGGCCATGCGCTTGCCACGAACCGCCGTGGCGCGCATCTTCTGCGCAAAATCTTCCACCGCGCCCTCGGCGGCGCCCACTGGCACCGAGGCAAGCGCCATCTGCGCAATGCCGCGCTGCGGCATGCGATAGACCGGCGCCTTGTTCACCTGTGCGCCGGGCGTCCGGCCTTCGAACACCAGGTTCTCGTCAAGCACCCGGTGTTCAGGAACGAACACGTGGTCCAGCTCGAAATCGCAACTGCCGGTGGCAGCCATGCCCACGGCATGCCAGTTATCGATGATGCGGCGGTCCCTGGCGGGAATCAGCATCAGGGCAGGGTAGGGCGGGCCATCGTCGCTCGGCACCATGCCGCCGACGAAACTCCATTGCGCATGGTGCACGCCGCTGGAGAAATGATAGCGGCCGGATACGAGCAGGCCGCCCGCCACTTTTTCCGCCTTGCCGCTGGGCGCATAGGAGGAGGACACCAGCACCTGCGGATTTTCGCCCCAGACTTCCTGCTGCGCCTGCTCCGGAAAAAGGGCCACCACGCAAGCGTGTTCGCTGTAGACGTTGCTGACCCAGGCCTGCGAGGCGCAGCCGTGCGCCAGTTCCATCGATACCGCGCAGATGCTGTCCAGGCCGAGTTCCAGTCCGCCGAAGCGCGCCGGCTGGCAGATGCGCGGAAATTTTGCCGCGACGATGTCGGCTATGGTTTCCTCAGGAACGCGACGCTGTGCCTCGGCGCCCGCCGAGCGCTCGCGCCACAGCGGCGCGAGTGCGCGGGCACGCGCGACCAGGGCGTCGCCGGGCACTCTAGCGTGCAGCGAAGCAGTAGAACAGTCCGTTGCCGCCCGAACTGCGCAGCGCTTCCTGGCTGCAGCCGCGCGAAGCGTGCGAATGATTCCAGGACTTCGCGGCAAGGTGCTCGGAAAGCCCCGAGCGGTCGGAATGTCCCACATTCGCTGAACCGTCGGCCGTGCTCCTGGTCCAGTTGCCGCAGGTGGTGTCCGCGATCATGTGGAAGGCGCGACCCTGGGAATCCGAACCTGTGAGGATGTCGTGCATGTTCGGCTTGTCGCCGCGCCCGTTGACCATCTGCCCTCGCTCGGTGAGGACGGTTTGCTTGGTGAGCTTGGCCTGATCCGAGTGCAGGTCGTCCAGATTTTTCGCGACCAATTCGCCTTTGGCGTTGTACCAGGGGCCGTTGCCGATGCGGTCGCGCGCATTCACCGCCTTTTTGCCGCCGCTTTGAACCGTGCTCAAGTATGCGCGCCAGTTGCGATTGCCTGCTCCAGCGGCTTTGGCCAGGTTCTGGCAATGCTTGTCGGCGCCTGCCAGGCCGCCCAGGTCGGCACCCTTGCCGGATCCCGCGCTGGTGGCGAAAAAGTTCATTTTCTTGTCCGCGCTGCCTTGCTGCGCCCAGCCGGTGCCGCTGAACCCTGCTGCGGCGAGTGCGACCAAAGCCCACGCTCCTTTATTGATAGGCATATTTTGACCCCCAAAGTTTCAGTTGATTTGATTGCCCCTGCCGCGCATAAGGCTAGCAGGAGTGTTGCCTGCGGTAAAGGATCAGGCAGGATAGAGGGCCCTTCTGATTCATCCGGTGTTTATCAGCGGGCGTTGGTCAACGAGCCGCGGTGCCAAAAATGCTCGCGCCATGAATACGCGATCAGTACGGCACTGGCGAGGCCGAGAACGCAATAAATGGTCGCGGTTGGCGTAAAGCCCAGGCTGGTGACCAGCGGCGCGAACAGCAGAATTCCAGGCATGTTGCTGTAGATCATCAGCATGCGAATGCCCATGACCCGGCCGCGGTATTCGGGCTCGGTGTTTTTGAGCAGGATGACTGTCATGGGCACGAGGCACGATGCCTGCGACATGCCGGCGAAGAACAGCGCCGCCGCTCCCCACAGCGGGTCGGTCATCTGCGCAAAAACGATCAGCATGACAAACCAGCCCGATGCGCCGACTATCATCAGCCGGGCCGGATTGACCATGCTGCTGAAGCGGCTGACCAGCATCGAGCCGAGCAGCGCCCCGCAGGAGCCGCTGGCCACCAGAAAGCCCAGCGTGGTCTGGTCGGCCTGATAGACCTCCTTGGCCACGTAGGGCAGCAGGGCCATGAAAATCGGAAACGCGCTGGCGTTGAGCACCAGCGCCAGGCACATCACGCCCTTGATATGCGGCGTTTTCCACGTATAAACCATGCCCTCTTTGAGTTCCTTCCAGGGTGAAGCGCGCACGATTTTCGCCGCGCCCGCCTGCAGCGCGATGCGCACCCGACCAGCGTGCCGCGTCAGCATCGTGCTGGCCGCATACAGACTGCAAATCGCGATATAGGCCGGCGCCATGCCCAGCGCCGCCACCACCCCGGCGCCGGTAATCGCGCCGAAGATGCGTGCCAGGTCCTGGGTGGTGCGCTGGATGCCCGCGGCGCTCATCAGATGATTGGGCGGCATGATTTCGCTGATCACGGCATTGCGCATGCCGATATCTGATGGGCGCACCATTCCCGTCACCGCGGCGATGATCAGCACGATGATCGGATTGAGAACACCGGTCAGCACGCACACCAGCAGGGTTGCCGCGGTGCAGGTGTAGATGCCGCGCATCGCACAAAGCGTGTTGCCCTGGCCGACGCGGTCGCCGACCACACCGAGAATGGGCCCCAGCAGCGTGCCGAGGTGGTGCATTGAAACATAGAGGCTCAGCATGAACACCGACCGGGTTTCGACCAGAACGTACCAGGCCAGGATGATGCTTTCCATTTCGAAGGCGAACGAAGCGCACAGGTCCGCCGGCCACTGAAAGCGGAAGCTCCTGACCTGGAACGGGGCGAGCGCCGAGGCGCGCTGCGCGGCGCTCAAGGCTGCGCCCGATATTGCAGAACCCGGCGCGTCAAATCTGCGGCTCCTTTATTCGATTCGATGCAGGCGCGGCGCATTGTACTTCCGCCGCTGGTGAACTGTGCTGGAGGAAGGCATGCAGGCAGCAAGCATCCCCCTTGCCGGTCGCGGTTAGAATGCCCCCGCACTGTATCGAACATGAAACCCGGACATGAAATCAGGAGGGCGAATGGCGGCCGCGTTTACGCATGAAGTCATCGAGATCTCGGGATGCAAAGTCACGCTCAAGCGCGGCGGCGCGGGCCCGACGCTGCTGTACCTGCACGGGGCGGGCGGGGCAGGGATCGTCGATCCGTTTCTGCAGGACCTCGCCAATGATTACCAGGTGCTGATTCCCGAGCATCCGGGCTTTGGCGGATCGGACGAACCCGCCTGGCTCGACAATATGCATGACATGGCCTACTTCTACCTGGACCTTATGGAGAAGCTCGAGGTTCGCGGCGCGCACCTGGTCGGGGCGTCGCTGGGCGGCTGGCTGGCCATGGAAATCGCCATCCGCGATGCCTCGCGCATCCGCGCCATGACGCTGATGGGGCCTTCGGGTATTCACGTGCAGGGCCTGAAGAAGGGCGATCTGTTCATGTGGTCGCCCGAGGAGCGCCTCCGCAACCTGTTCTTCGATCAGGCGATCGCCGAGCGGCTGCTGGCAATGAAACCCACGCCCGAGATGCAGGACGCCCTGCTCAAGAATGCCTACACCACGGCGCGCCTAGGCTGGGAGCCGCGCCTCTACGACCCCCATCTTTACAAGTGGCTGCATCGCTTGAAGATGCCGGTGCAGATCATCTGGGGGGAGAACGACAGGATACTGCCCGCCGGCTATGCGCCGGAACTGGCAAAGATGATCGCCGCCGCGCGCCTCAGCATCGTCGCGCAATGCGGCCATCTGCCGCAGGCGGAAAAGCCGCAGGAATTCCTGCGCCTGTTCCGCGAATTCGCCGCCACTCTTCCGCGCTGAGGTGCGCTCATGAACATACTGCTGTTCCACCTCATGCCCTACGCCGACCTCGACATGGAGGCTACCAGGGACTACAAGACCCCGTGGGTGACGCTGCCCAACAGCTTCTACGATCCGAACAAGGGGCATCTGCTCTACAACCGCTACCTCGATGAACTGGAGTACGGCGAAGAGCTCGGTTTTGACGGCCTGTGCGTCAACGAGCACCACCAGACCGCCTACGGGATCATGCCTTCACCCATCGTGACGGCAGCGGCGCTGTCGCGGCGCACCAGCAAGGCGAAGATCGCGATCCTGGGCAGCGCGCTGCCGCTGCGCTCCAACCCGCTCACGGTGGCCGAAGAGCATTCCATGATCGACAATATCACCGGCGGGCGCTTGATCTCGGGCT
>Ga0209343_10004426_pt1 | contig 17357 bp, 14 predicted proteins | sample RifCSPlowO2_02_FD_184026 | JGI IMG/M metagenome (GOLD analysis project Ga0209343, IMG submission 184026) | Groundwater microbial communities from Rifle, Colorado - Rifle CSP2_plank lowO2_0.2 (SPAdes) (version 2) | ecosystem: Environmental > Aquatic > Deep subsurface > Groundwater | place... | reverse complement strand
CGAGGCAGCCGGCATGAGCGTGCGTCTGCAGTTGCCCGTCGACAAAGTGCCGGCCCCCGGCGGTCGCGCCCTGTTCGAGCAGGATGGCAGGAGCCTGGCGCTGTTCAATGTCGCCGGCCAGTTTTACGCCATCGATGACAGTTGTCCGCACCAGGGCGCTTCGCTGTGTGGCGGCAAACTCGAAGACAAGGTGATCCAGTGCTGCGCCCACGGCCTGCGCTTCAATCTGGCCAGCGGCTACCTGCTCAACTCGACCCAGCTCAAGGTCGCCAACTACCCGGTCGAGCTTATCGACGACCAGGTATTCATTGTTATCGTCCCCGAGGAGTCCGCGCCATGAGCGCCATCGCTCTCGTCAGCATTCAAGACCGTGTGCGCGAACTGACGCCGGGTTTCGTCGTCAGCCTGATCGTCGCCGCAGCGGCGACCTTTCTCTCCGAGCACTATGGTGCGCCGGTGATGCTGTTTGCCCTGTTGCTGGGCATGGCGCTGAACTTCCTGGCCGCCGACGGCAAGTGCAAGGCCGGCATCGAATTTACCGCACGCACCGTGCTGCGTATCGGCGTGGCCCTGCTGGGCATGCGCATCACCCTGGAGCAGATCGCTGGCCTCGGCTGGAAGCCGGTGGCGCTGGTGGTGACCCTGGTGGTGGTGACCATCCTGGTCTCGGTGGTGGCGGCCAAGGCCCTGGGTTTCCAGCGCCTGTTCGGCATGCTCACCGGCGGTGCCACTGCTATTTGCGGCGCCTCGGCGGCACTGGCGCTGGCCGCCGCACTGCCCAACCATCCGCAGAAAGAGCGCGCCACCCTGTTCACCGTTATCGGCGTGTCGGCACTGTCCACTCTGGCGATGATCGTCTACCCGATGATTGCCAACTGGTTCGCCCTGTCGCCGCAGGAAGCCGGGGTATTCCTCGGCGCCACCATCCATGACGTCGCCCAGGTGGTCGGCGCCGGCTACAGCATGTCGTCGGAGACTGGCGACACCGCCACCGTGGTCAAGCTGATGAGGGTGGCCATGCTGGTGCCGGTAATCGTCGTCGCCGCCATGATTACCCGCATGCAGGGCGCCGACCCGACCGGCAAGCGCCCACCGCTGCTGCCCTGGTTCGCCGTCGGCTTCATCATCCTGGCCTGCGTCAATAGCACTGGCTGGGTGCCGAGCCTGGTGCAGGGCGGGGTCAACGAGCTGTCGCGCTGGTGCCTGGTGGTATCGATCAGTGCGCTGGGGATGAAGACCCAGCTCAAGGAATTGGCCTCGGTCGGCATCAAGCCAATCCTGCTGATGATCGGCGAGACCGTCTTCCTTGTTGCCCTGGTGCTGGTGCTGCTGCGTTGGGCCTGGTGACAACAGTCGCCTACGCCCGCCCTGAACTACTGTCTTGACCCTGAGAATTGCCATGAGCAAAGCATCCGATATCCCCCCACAAGCAATCCCCGCCAAGCCTCGCGCGGCAGCCCCTGCTGGCCGCCGCAAAGCGAAGCCTGCGGTCGCGCCCCAGGGGATGGAGTTGGCCAGCGTAGCCGAAAAGCACACGCTGGCTGGCACGCCGCTGCTCGGCGTGCGCCCGATCGATCTGCTCGGTGCGGCCGGCTCCCTGCTCAAGGCCGTCGGCAGGACGCCGTTCAAGGCCGGGCTGCACACCGGTAATTACCTCAAGGCACTGTTCGACATCGCCATCGGTGATTGCGCTGTCGCACCGCATCCGAAGGACAAGCGCTTCGCCGATCCAGCCTGGCAGGACAACGCCTTCCTGCGCGCCCTGATGCAGAGCTACCTGGCTGGCGACAAGGCGCTCGGCGCCTTTATCGAGGCGGCCAATCTCGGCCCGCTGGACAAGGGGCGCGCGCGTTTCATCGCCTCCTTGCTGGTCGATGCGCTGGCACCGAGCAACCTGCTGCTGACCAACCCGGCGGCGCTGCGCAAGCTGGTCGATACCGGCGGCATGAACCTGATCCGGGGTGCGCGGCAGTTCTCCAGCGACCTGTTGCACAATCGCGGCATGCCGTCGCAGGTGGACAGCACGCCATTCAAGCTCGGCGAGAACATCGCCACGGCCAAGGGCGAGGTGGTACTGCGCAACGAGATGTTCGAACTGCTGCAGTTCGCCCCGACTACGGCAAACGTGCATGCGCGGCCGCTGGTGATGTCGCCGCCGCAGATCAACAAGTACTACGCCATCGATCTGGCGCCGGACAAGAGCCTGATCAAGTGGATGCAGGACAGCGGCGTGCAACTGTTCGTCATCAGCTGGCGCAACCCGACCAAGGAGCATCGCGACTTGGGACTGGCCGAGTACGCCCTGTGCCTCGATCAGGCAGTCGAGTCGGCGCGGCAGATCACCGGCAGCGCCGATGTGAACATGTGGGGTTCCTGCTCCGGCGGCCTGACCCTGGCCGCCTATCTCGGCTGGCTGGCGGCGCGCGGCGAAGGCAGCAAGGTGGCCAATACCAGCTGGGCGGTGTGCGTACTGGACATGCCGACGGTGCTGGACGACACCACCCTCGGCCTGTTCGCCACCCCGGCGGCACTGCGTGCGGCCAAGGCCAGCTCCTGGCGCAAGGGCGTGCTCAGCGGCCAGGACATGGCGCGGATGTTTGCCTGGATGCGCCCCAATGACCTGATCTGGAACTACTGGGTCAACAACTACCTGCTCGGCAACAAGCCGCCGGCGTTCGACATCCTGGCCTGGAACAACGACACCACGCGCCTGCCGGCGCAGCTGCACGCCGACTACCTGGATCTGATCCAGCTCAACCCCTTCAGCAACCCGGGCGCGCTGCAGATCGCCGGCGAGTCGATCGACATGACTCAGGTCAAGGTCGGCGCCTACGTGATCGGCGGCACCACCGACCACATCACGCCCTGGCAGGGCTGTTACGGCACCGCCCGGCTGTTCGGCGAGGACAGCACCTTCGTCCTCTCCAACGCCGGCCACCTGCAGAGCCTGGTCAATCCGCCGGGCAATCCCAAATCGCATTTCTACGCGGCCGCGGCGAGCGCCAACGACCCGCAGGAGTGGCTTGAAGGCGCCGGCGAGCGCCACGGCGGCAGCTGGTGGCCGCACTGGCGGCAATGGATCCAGGCGCGCTCGGGCGACAGCCGGCCGGCGCCGAAGAAGCTCGGCTCGCGCAAATACCCACCCTTGTGCGCCGCCCCCGGCACCTACGTACTGCAGCGCTGACGCAACTGGCTTAGATCAACGCAGAGGAACTTCATGAACAAGATCTACCCAGACGCCCATGCCGCCCTGGCCGGCATCGTTCACGACGACATCACCATCGCCTCCGGCGGCTTCGGCCTGTGTGGTATTCCCGAGGCGCTGATCGAGGCGCTGCGCGAAACCGGCAAGCGTGGCTTCACCATCATCAGCAACAACTGCGGGGTGGACGACTTCGGTCTTGGTCCGCTGCTGTTCAGCCGGCAGATCAAGAAGATGATTTCTTCCTACGTCGGCGGCAACAAGGAGTTCGAGCGCCAGTACCTGGCCGGCGAGCTGGAGCTGGAGTTCACCCCCCAGGGCACCCTGGCCGAGAAGCTGCGCGCCGGCGGCGCCGGCATCCCGGCGTTCTTCACCCGCACCGGCTACGGCACGCTGATCGCCGAGGGCAAGGAAACCCGCCAGTTCGATGACGAGTGGTACGTCATGGAGCGTTCGCTGACCGCTGACGTGGCACTGATCAAGGGCGCGGTGGCGGACAAGGCCGGCAACCTGATGTTCAACAAGACCGCGCGCAACTTCAATCCGTTGTGCGCCAAGGCCGGACGGGTGTGCGTCGCCGAGGTCGAGGAGATCGTCGAGGTCGGTGAATTGTCGCCGGACGAGATCCACCTGCCGGGCATCTACGTGCAGCGGCTGGTGCTCAATGTCCACCCGGAAAAACGTATCGAAGTACGCACGGTGAGGAACTAATCATGGCGTGGACCCGTGAAGAAATGGCGCAACGCGCCGCCCAGGAATTGCAGGATGGTTACTACGTCAACCTCGGCATCGGTCTGCCGACCCTGGTCGCCAACTACATCCCCGAGGGCATGGAAGTCTGGCTGCAGAGCGAGAACGGCCTGCTCGGCATCGGTCCCTTCCCCGGCGAGGAGGAGATCGACGCCGATCTGATCAACGCCGGCAAGCAGACCATCACCACCCAGCCGGGCAGCAGCTTCTTCGACAGCGCCGAGAGCTTCGGCATGATCCGCGGCGGCCACATCAACCTGGCCCTGCTCGGCGCCATGCAGGTGTCGGAGCAGGGCGACCTGGCCAACTGGATGATCCCCGGCAAGATGATCAAGGGCATGGGCGGCGCCATGGATCTGGTGGCCGGGGTCAAGCGTGTGGTGGTGCTGATGGAGCACACCGCCAAGGGCGGCGCGCACAAGATTCTCTCGCGCTGCGAGCTGCCGCTGACCGGCGTCGGCGTGGTCGACCGGATCATCAGCGACCTGGCCGTGCTGGATATCAGCGAGGCCGGCCTGCAATTGGTGGAGATGGCGCCGGGCGTCAACTTCGACGAGTTGCAGGCGGCCACCGGCTGCACGATTTTACGTTAAAAGACCGTTGAAAAAACGTAGCGAGCGAAGGCCAGGCAAGGCGAAATCAGCCGAAGAAGCGCAGTTTACGAGCTGTAAATGAGCTTCTGAGGCTGATTTCAACGCAGCATGGCCGAGCGCAGTAGTTTTTCAACGGCCTGTTAAGCGCCTTACCCCGTTACTCCATGCGGGGGCAGGGCACTTTATCCGGGGAGCGGTCCCCGAGTCCCTTTGCGGCGGCTGTTTTGGCAGTCGACCGCTTTTTTAACGCTACTTGCCGTGACACCTTTTTCCCAGTTCCGGACCCTCCCATGGAAGCCAGATTGGCGCCCCGAATGCGTGACTTCTACCTCTTCGTCGTTCGGATCGTCAGTCTGGCTCCCATGGGCCAGTTCGCCCGCCGCACCTTGCGGGCCTGCAGCGTTAGTGCGCCAGGCCCGGCAGAGACACCACAGGATCTGACATAACAACAAGAACCGAGGGTAGGGAAGATGCGAACCACTGTGCTGTTGTGCTTGCTGTATCTGCTGTGTCAGCCAGCCTGGGGTGACGGGCGTAGCGCCCAGCAACTGAGCGAGCTTGACAGCCGTAGTCACCTGCTATGCGCCAGCGCCATGGTCTATTTCAACCCGCAGGATCGTTCCCCTGACCCGCGCAGCCTGACGGCGGTCTTTCATCATCTCAATATGCTGGAAACCTATGTCTTGCAGCTCGGCCAGCCGCCACAGCTACTGCAGCCAGTCACGGCCATGAAGCGTGTATTCGCCAAGCTGGATGGCTTGTCACGGGCTCAGAGCGGGCGTTATCCCGAGCTGGTTCAGCAGCTGCTGGGCCACCACCGGCAACTGCAACTGGCCGCCGCAGATGCCTACGACCGCGCCCAGCAGGATCCGACGCTGAGCGCATCGGCACTGCTGCTCAATGCGCAGAGCCAAGCCTTGGCCCGCCTGTTGCTGGACTACCAGCTGCGCCTCTATCCATTGCCAGACAAGGGCGGATTCGTCTTGACGCCCGCGCAACTGCAGGCCCTCGACAGCGCCATCGAGCAGCGCTTCGACAGCCTGCTGGCCGCGTATTCGACCCACGCCGAGGTGCTGCTCAAGGTCAGGAACAACTACCGCTTCGTGCGCGCCGAACTGCAGCAGCGTAAAGGTTGCACCCAGGGTGGCGCCGAGTTCTATCTCAGCCGCGCGGTGCTCGATCTTGACGAGCTGGCGATGACGCTGTGAGCGGTTGTAAAAAACTCTCGCCTGTTGCGGCCGTCTCCAGACGTCCTATGTCCGGAGCAATTGCATCGTGCAATCCACTATCGGGGTGTGTCACTGGCCGCAGGCAGTGCACCGCCGCTCACCAGTAAGAGGTGATTGAGCGAAGCACTGAATGTCGTCCCGCAAGGTCAAGTGAACGCGCCTGCTGGCGCCTGTAGTGACCCGCTTTGGCCGTTCGATGGTTCTGGCAATTAGTGCCAATGCCCTGAGCCGGTTGAATGTAGGCGGCAGTCGTCTGCTTGAACAAAACGGCAGTGGGGCAGTGTTGCCCAGCTGCCACGCAGTGAGCGTGAAAGACCCCAGCGATGGGATGATCTACCAGGGGTGATGAGTCCCGGTCTTTGCGGCGACTGTTTCGGCAGTCGACCGTTTTTTTACTGCTTGCGGTCGCGGCGACGCTCCTCACGGACGGCCGGGGCCGTCCACGGAGAGCGGCTAGCGGCCTAATGCGAAACTCCTACTTGTTTGTCCTGCTGGTCGCCAGCCTGGCCTCCATGGGCCAGTTCGCCATTGCCACCTACATGCCGGCGTTCGCGGCCATCGCCGAGGAGCTGGCGGCGACGCCCGTCCAGGTGCAGCAGACGCTCACCGCCTATCTGCTGCCTTTTGCCCTGGCTCTGTTCTGGCACGGCGCGATTGCCGACGCCATCGGTCGCCGGGGCTTCCTCTTGTTCGGCCTTGGCCTGTTCTTCGGCGCCTCGCTGCTGTGCATGCTGGCGCCGAGCATCGAGTGGCTGTTCGCCGGGCGTGCCCTGCAAGGACTGAGCGCCGGGATCGGCATGGTGGTCGGGCGGGTGATGATCCGCGACCGCTTCGACGGCGTGCACGCGCAGCGGCAGATGGCGCTGGTGGCTATCGGGTTTTCCCTGGCTCCGGCAATTGCTCCGTTATGCGGCGGCTGGTTGCTGCCCTGGTTCGGCTGGCGCGGCATCTTCGCCTTTCTCGCCCTGCTCAGTGCGCTGCTGTTGTTTGGCTGCTGGCGCCACTTGGCGGAGACCCTGCCCATCGGCAAGCGCCAGTCGTTGCATCCGCTGGCGCTGAGCCGCGCGTTCGCCGAGCAACTGCGCGATGCTCCATTCGTGCTGATCTGCCTGGCCAACGCCGGGGCCAATGCCGCGATCTACCTCTACGTGCTGAGTGCGCCGACCTTCGTTATCGAGCACCTGGGACTGGGTGCGCAATCCTTCGCCTGGCTGTTCCTGCCGATTGTCGGCGGCCTGCTGGTCGGCGCCTTCGCCGCCCATCGGGTGGCCGGCCGCATGAGTGCCGCACGCGGTGTGCTGCTTGGCAGCGCCGTGATGCTGCTCGCCACCTTGCTCAATATCGGCCTCAGCCTGTGGCTGCCGAGCCACGTGCCCTGGCCACTGCTGGCCCTGCCGATCTTCGCCCTGGGCCTGATGCTGACCCAGCCGGGCCTGCAGCTGCTTGCTCTCGATCGTTTTCCCGAGCGCCGCGGCCTGGCCTCCAGTGGTTTCATCACCGTCCATCAACTCGTCACCGCGCTGTCCTCGGCGCTGCTGGTGCCGTTGCTGCAGGACAGCACGCTGAGTCTGGCACTGGGTATGGCTGCGCTGCAGTACCTGGCCCTGCTGGCGTTCTGGTTTTCGCAGCGCGGTCCAACTGCACGCCATGGCACATCTCACAAGGAACAGAACACATGAAGTCTTTCGTCCTGATCACCGGCGCCTCTTCGGGCATTGGCCTGGACAGCGCTCGCCTGCTGATCGAACAGGGTTACCGGGTCATCGGCACGGTGCGCCGTGAGGAGGACGGGGTGCGTGCCCGCGCCATCCTCGGCGAGGCGTTCCTGCCGCTGCGCCTGGACGTGAGCGACAGCGCCGGCCTACCGCAAGCGGTGCGCCAGGTCGAGCAGTGGGTCGGCGCCGACGGTTTGGCGGCGCTGGTCAACAACGCCGGCATCGCCTCGCCCAGCGGCCCGCTGATGCTGCAGCCGCTGGAGGAAATCCGCGGCATGTTCGAGGTCAACCTGTTCGGCCTGTTGGCCGTCACCCAGGCCTTCCTGCCGCTACTCGGCGCGCGCCAGGACAGCACGCGGCCGGGCAGGGTGATCAATATCGGCTCGGTATCCGGGCGGGTGGCGACGCCGCTGACCGGCTGCTACGCCGCCACCAAGCATGCGCTGGAGGCGGTCAGCGACGCGTTGCGGGTGGAGCTGGGCATCTACGGTATCGCGGTGGTAGTCATCGAGCCGGGGCCGATTTGCACACCGATCTGGAGCAAGGCGCAACCCGACACGCGCTACGTGGACAGCGATTACGCGGGCGCCATGCAGGCGCTGTTCGGTCTGTTGGCGCACAACGGGGCCAAAGGGGCGCCGGTGGCGACGGTCAGCCGGGCCGTGCTCAAGGCCATTGACGCGCCCCGGCCCAAGCCGCGCTACCCGCTCAACCCGATGTGGTACCTGGCCGCGCTGCTGCCGACCCGGTTGCTTGATCGGCTGCTGGCGAAGCGGATGGCGTTGCTGCGTCGCCCGGCTCGCTGATTGCGCCGCTCGCGCGGGGGGCCTGCCTGCGCGTACTGCGCCAGGCGGCAGGCGGCATGCCGAACTGGGCGATGAACCAACGGGTGAAGGAACTCGGCATGGAGTAGCCGAGCATGTCGGCGATGCGCCCCAGCGAGTAGTCCGGGTTCTCCAGGTAGCGCATCACCAGGTCGCGGCGCACGTCGTTGATCAGCTCGTTGAAGGTGCTGCCGCCTTCCTTCAGGCGGCGCTGCAGGGTGCGCACGTTCATCCCCATGGTCTGGGCGATTTGCTCGATGGTGGCCCGGCCCATCGGTAGCAGCAGGTAGATGGCCTTGCGCACCTCGAACAGCATCGACTCGCCGTTACTGCTCTGCAGGGAGTCGAGGTAGCGCTGGGCGTAGCGCGCCATGGCCGGGTCGGCATGGGGATTGGTTGCGTCCAGGTCGGCGTCGGGGCAGACGATGCCGTTGAACTCGCTGCCGAACTCCAGCATGCAACCGAACAGGCGGCGATGCAGTTGCAGGTTGCTCGGCGCCTGGTGGGTGAAGTTGACGCTGTAGGGGTGCCAGTGCGTGCCGAGCAGGGCGGCGCACAGGCGGAACATCACGCCGATGGCCAGCTCATTGGCCTGGCGGCAGACCAAGTGCGACTCGGTCACCACCTCTTCGCGAATGATCACCATCTTGCCTGCTTCTTCGACGTAGATGGCCAGCGAGTCGTTGAGCAGATGACGGTACTGCACCACCACCTGCAGCGCTTCGCGCAGGGTGCGCTGGTGGGTGAGCAGCAGGCTGACCGCGCCGAAGTCGGAGAGCTGGCGCGACTCGGCCATGCTCAGGCCGAAGTTCTGACAGCCGCTGGCGGCTGCCGAGTCCTCCAGCAGACGCACCGCGGCATCGACCGGGATGCGCTGCTCGGGATCCTGCAGCATGGTCTTGTTCAGGCCGACCCCGGCCAGCAGATTGTGTGGATTGAGGCCGAGGTGTTGGGCTGTTTCCAGGTAGTTGGTCAGGACGGCGGCGCGTACCAGTTTTGTCATGTGCGGGCATTCCTGGGGGAGGGCTTGCGCTGGGCAGCGGCCCCGGCAGAAAGGAAATTGACATGGATCAAGGCTGTTCTGCAAGTCATGAAATGAAAAGTTTTTGACGTCAAATGTGCCGTGCAAAGCGGCTTGCTCTAGTACTTTCCGGACCCTTAACTCCCTCCACTAACCTTCCGCCGATGCCCCCCCCCGCGGCCTTCGGCTGCGTGGCCAGCCGCTGGCGTGAGGGCGCGGACAAACCGAGCAATCCGAAGGAGCACCTATGCGAGTCAATACGCCGATTACCGACCGGGAGCGCAGTTTTCCAGCCGAGCAACGGCTGATCTCCGCGACGGACGAGCAGGGCAACCTGAGCTACTGCAACGACGAGTTCGTCGCGGTCAGTGGCTTCACCCGCGAGCAACTGATCGGCAGTCCGCACAATATCGTGCGCCATCCCGATATGCCGCCGGCGGTGTTCGCGCACATGTGGAGCCACCTCAAAGCCGGCAAGAACTGGATGGGCATCGTCAAGAACCGCTGCCAAAACGGTGACTTCTACTGGGTCAGCGCCTATGTCACACCCATCAGGCAGAATGGTCGGGTGGTGGGCTACGAGTCGGTGCGGGTCAGGCCCAGTGCCGAGCAGGTCGGGCGGGCCGCCGCGCTCTATGCGCGCCTGCGCAAGGGGCAGCCGGCGGCCAGCGGCGGGGAGCGGTTGCGCACGCTCAGCCGCTTTCTCCTGCTGCCGCTGCTGGGCGCCCTGCTGGGGCCGCTGCTGGTGAGCCAGGGGCAGCCGGGATGGGCGGTCGGCTGCCTGCTGGGCTTGTCGTTCGGGCAAACCTGGCTGTCGCTCTGGTACGTACGGCGGGCGCTGACAAAGGTCCACGAAGCGGCGCCGCTGGCCTTCGACAGCGAACTGGTGGCGCGCACCTACAGCAGCGAGTCGGGGGCGGTTGCCCGCCTGCAGATGGCGCTGATCAGCGAGGGGTCGCGGATCCGCACCGCACTCGCGCGCCTGGGCGATTACGCCGACCAGACGGCCGTGCTGGCCACCCAGAACGGTCAACTGGTCGGGCAGGCGGAAACCGCGCTGCAGGTGCAGCGTGTCGAAACGGACATGGCCGCCACCGCCATGCACGAGATGGCGGCGTCGATCGCCCAGGTCTCGGTGCATATCCAGCAGACCGCCAATGGCGCGCGCGAGGTCAATCAGTTGTCGGCCAGTGGTACCCAGCAGGCGCAGCAGAGCCGTCGGGTGATCGAGAAACTGGCCGACACCGTGGACAACATCGGTGGCTCGGTGGACAACCTGGCCGCGCAGACGCAGTCGATCCAGCAGGCCGCCAACCTGATCCAGGCGATCGCCGAGCAGACCAACCTGCTGGCCCTGAATGCCGCCATCGAGGCGGCGCGGGCCGGCGAGCAGGGCCGCGGTTTCGCCGTGGTGGCCGACGAAGTACGGGCGCTGGCCTCCAAGACCCGCGACTCCACCGAGGCGATCCAGCAGATCATCGGTACCTTGCAGGATGTCGCCCGGCAGGCGGTTGCAATTGCCCGCCAGGGCAGCGACGAGGCGCGCGCCGGGGTGGAGCGGGTGATCGAGACCGAGCGCGCTCTGGACGGCATCACCAGCGCGGTCGGCGGAATTCACCAGATGGCCGAGCAGATGGCCGCCGCGGCCGAACAGCAGACCCATGTCGCCGAGGACATTTCCCGGCAGATCACCACCATCTCCCAGGCGGCGGAACGCAACGCCGAGATCACCGGCCGCACCTCGCTGCTTGGTCGCGACCTGGAGACCACCGCGCATTCGCTGCATGCGCTGGTCGAGCGTTTCAACGTCTAGCGGTGATCGGCTGAGGGCGGGCAGGGCCGACCTGTCGATACCGGCGCTGCTGCTCCCCGCGATGCGACACAGCCGCGAGTAATCCACCCATCCCCTGTTGTCACTGCGTGGTCACCTTGTCATCAATAGAAAAGTGACTGACGCCAAATGCGAAGCGCTGCCGAGGGGGGGGCTTTAATGTCGACACTATGAAAAGTGCTGGCGGATTGGCCGGCCGAATCATCGAGAAGGCGAAGGTGCTGACGTGGATAAACATCAAACAGCCGCAACAGTTCTGATCGTGCCGGGCCTGCGTGAGCATGTCTCCGAGCATTGGCAGACCTTGCTCGAGGCCAGGTTGGCCAAGGTGCGCAGCGTGCCGCCCCTGGAAACCGACAAGCTCAGCTGTGCCGCTCGGGTCGAGGCCATCCAGCGCGAGCTGGAGCAGATCGACGGGCCGGTGATCCTGGTCGCGCACAGCGCCGGCGTGCTGATGGTGGCGCACTGGGCGGCGCGCTACGAGCGTTCGATCAAGGGCGCGCTGCTGGTCGCACCGCCGGACCTCGAGGCCAGCTGGCCGGAAAACTACCCGACGCCGGACAGCCTGCGGGCCAACGGCTGGAACCCGCTGCCCAAGGGCAAGCTGCCGTTTCGCAGCATCCTCGCCGGCAGCTCCAACGATCACCTGGCCAGCCTGGACGCGGTTACCCGCATGGCCCGGGACTGGGGCAGTGCACTGGTCAACCTCGGTGCGGTCGGCCACCTCAATCCGGCTTCCGGCTACGGCGAATGGCCGCTGGCCGAGGATTTCATCGACGAGCTGGATCTCTAGTCGGGGATGCCAGCGTATGCGCTGCGTGCAGCAAACAAGTTTGCGCCGAGGGATGGGCCGAATAAGTACAACTCGCATCGCTGCTATACATGATGTGAGCCGTTGTTAGATCAACAATTACAAGAAGCGGAGACAACATAATGCACAACAACAAGAGTCACGATTCCAGCCCCTTGCGTCGCAGCCTGCTGGCCACCGCCATCCTAGCCGCCTCGATGCCGGCCGCCCAGGCCTTCGAGGTGGATACGGGTAGCGAAGACTGGGCAGTGCGCTTCGACAACACGGTCAAGTACAACTACGGCGTACGCACCGAAAGTGCCGACAAGCGCATGCTCGGTACGCCGAACAACAACGACGGTGATTACAACTTCCGCAAGTCCGGCACCAATATCACCAACCGCGTCGACCTGCTGTCCGAGTTCGACGTGGTCTACCAGAATGCCATGGGCTTCCGCGTCAGTGCCGCGAGCTGGTATGACAAGGCCTACGACAACACTGGTTCGAACTCCAATCCGTTCGTCAACGGCAATGGCGCCGTGAGCGGCATGGTCGGCCAGCACCCCTTGGTCGGCGGCTTCACCGGTCTCGACGGCGTGGGCAACGGCAGCCCGCACCTGAGCAACTATGCCCAGCGCTACTACAGCGGGCCATCCGGCGAGATCCTCGACGCCTTCCTGTTCTACAGCAGCGAGGTCGGCGAGGAGTCGCTGTTCAGCATCAAGGCCGGCCAACACAACGTGTTCTGGGGCGAAACCATCCTCAACCCGGTGCATTCGGTGAGCTACGGCCAGTCCGGCCTGGATCTGGCCAAGCTGGCCGCTTCGCCAGGCACCGAGGCCAAGGAACTGTTCGTTCCGCGCAACCAGATTTCCACCACCTTTACCCTCAATCCCGAGCTGACCTTCGGCGCCCAGTATTTTCTCAAGTGGGACGAGGCGCGCCTGCCCGAGGCCGGCACCTACTACGGCACTTCCGATGTGCTGGGCGAGGGCGCACAGTCCTTCCTGCTCGGCCATACCGCCACGCCGCCCGGCTTCCTCGGCCAGGACGCGCTGACCAACGTGCGTCGCGGCGATGACAACACCCCCGATGATCGCGGCGACTGGGGCCTGATGGTCAAGTGGTCGCCGGAGTGGCTGGACGGCACCCTGGGCGCCTACTACCGCAACACCTCGGACATCCTGCCGCAGGCCGTGCTGGATGCCCGCTCGCTGACTGTCGTGGGTAATAGCTGCGGTTTTGGCGGCCTGGGTGGGGCGGTCTGTACTCTGGTCGACTCCCTGGCCGGCACCAGCTACAACCTCAGCTACGGCGACGACATCGACATCTACGGCCTGAGCCTGTCCAAGAGCTTCGGCGACGTCAGTGTCGGCAGTGACCTCAACTTCCGCCAGAACATGCCGCTGAGCAGCATCCCTGCGATCCTCAGTGCGACTGGTCCTCTCGGGCTTGGCTCTGGACTGGGCTTGTTGCCGGCGCGCACCCCGGGCACTGGCGTGGTTACCGACGTGCCAGGCGAAGGCGACAGCATGGCAGCCACCGGCGATACCTTGCACTGGACCGTCAACGGTCTGGTCGCCATCGGCGATACCCCGTTGTTTGATTCGGCCACCCTGCTCGGCGAGCTGTACTACAGCAACCTGATCAGCCTCGATAGCGAGAACGAGGCGCTCTACAAGGGCAAGAGCACCTACCGTGGCATCGACAAGCCGACCCGCGACAACTGGGGCCTGGCGGTCAACTTCACCCCGACCTGGTACCAGGTGTTTCCGGGTGTCGACCTGAGCGCGCCGATGTCGATCAACGTCGGCCTCGATGGCGTCTCCCCGGTCGTCGCAGGCGGCGCCGAAGACACCGGCAACTATGCGGTAGGCGTCAGCGCGGCCATCTACAGCAAGTACTTCGTCGACCTCAAGTACGTCGACTCCTTCGGCGAGACGGAGAAGTGCAACGACGGCGCCACCGACGGGGCCACGCCGAACGCCCTGGATGGTCCAGAGCGCTACACCTGCTACGGCGGTGGCTACTCCTCCTTCTCCGGCGGCGGTGCCACCGGCGAAGACCGTGGCGCCATGTACCTGACCTTAAAAACCACCTTTTGATCCGCGAATGACCTAGCCACTAGGCAGGAGTACAACAAGATGAAATTCGTGACTATGCTACTGGCCGCCTCTCTGGCCGCCGTGATTTCAGGTGCCGCCCTGGCGGCGGTATCGGCCGAGGAAGCGGCCAAGCTTGGCGCCAGCCTGACTGCGGTCGGCGCCGAGCAAGCCGGCAATGCCGACGGCTCCATTCCGGCCTTCGACGGCGGCCTGAAGACTGCGCCAGCCGGGTTCAAGGCCGGCGACACCTTCCGTCCCGATCCCTTCGCCGGCGAGAAGCCGCTGCTGGTGATCGACGGCAAGAACCTCGAGCAGCACAAGGACCAGCTGACGGCGGTCACCGCCGAGCTGGCCAAGCGTTTCCCCAGCTTCCGTATCGATGTCTACCCGAGTCATCGCACGGCGACCCTGCCCCAGGCCCTGCTGGACAACACCCTGAAGAACGCCACCGGCGCCAAGTCGCTGGAAGGCGGCAACGCCATCGACAACGTCCTGCCGGGCGTGCCCTTCCCGATTCCGCAGAACGGGGCGGAAGCCATGTGGAACCACCTGCTGCGCTACCAGGGTGTGGCCTACAGCTCCAAGTACGACTCCTGGAACGTCGACTCCGCAGGCACCCCGACCCTGGCCACCACCGGTATGGCCTTCAATGCCTATCCGATCTACGAAGACCTGAACAAGGTCATCGAGGCCAAGGACATCTACTGGCAGACCAAGCTGTACTACAGCGGTCCGGCCCGCCGCGCCGGCGAGTCGCTGATGCTCAAGGACGCCGCCAACCCGCTGGCACAGCCGCGCCGTGCCTGGCAGTACCTACCCGGTGTGCGTCGGGTGAAGCTGGCGCCGAACCTGGCCTACGACACGCCGAACCCAGGCACCGCAGGCTCCGGCACCTACGATGACGTCTATGTGTTCAACGGTGGCCTGGACCGCTACGACTGGAAACTGGTGGGCAAGCAGGAAATGGTCGTGCCGTACAACACCTACGCGCTGACCTACATCAAGGATCCCAAGCCGATGACCACGCCGAACCACCTGGCGCCTGAGTTCGTGCGCTGGGAGAAGCATCGCGTGTGGGTAGTCGAAGGCACCCTCAAGGATGGCGCCCGCCATATATACCACAAGCGCCGCTTCTACCTGGACGAGGACAGCTGGGTGGCCTTGGCGTCCGACGAGTACGATGCCCGCGGCCAGCTGTATCGTGGTTCCTACGCCTTCTTCACCCAGAGCTACGACGTGGATACGCCCAATACCGCGCCACACGTCATCTATGATCTGGTCGGTGGCAACTACAACATCAACGGCGTAGTGGGCCCGTACGGCGGCATCAAGTACATCGAACCGCTGTCCAACGTGCAGTGGTCGCCGGAGGCCCTGGCGGGCGCCGGTATTCGCTGATCGCGCTATGAAAAAAGCCCTGGCCGGAACGCTGCCGTTAATCACGACAGCGTGACGTGCTGGCGGTCGGTGTAAGTCGCCGATCGTCCGGGGCTGTTGATTCCCACGCCGGGCTGCTTTCGCGGGTACCCCGGCGCTGTTTCCCTTGAGGACGCGGTATGTGTTCTTTCAAAAAGTTCATGCTAGTGACACTCTGCGCCACGTTGACGCTGGTGCAGGCTGTCGCTCAGGCAGCCAGCTATGTCGATGTACTGGACCTGCCGGCCAAGCCGAGTGCCCTGGCCGTGCGCAGTCCCTTGCTGGACGTGACCCGCGCGGGTGAGCGTCTGGTCGCTGTTGGCCAACGTGGCCACATTCTTTATTCCGACGATGCCGGTGCGCAGTGGCAGCAGGCCGCCGTGCCGGTCAGCGCCGATCTGAATGCCGTGCATTTTCCCACCGCCGAGCTGGGCTGGGCGGTGGGCAACGATGGCGTGATCCTGCACAGCAATGACGCCGGCGCGACCTGGAGCAAGCAGCTCGACGGCCGCGCGATCGGCGCGTTGCTGGTCAAGCATTACGGCGCCCTGGCCAGTGCCGAGCCGGCCAACGAGCAATGGCCGCTGCTGGTGGCCGAAGGCGAGCGCCTGACGGCCGACGGCGCCGACAAGCCGTTCCTCGACGTCTGGTTCGCCGACGCCCAGCGCGGTTACGCGGTCGGCGTGTTCAACCTGATCCTCGCCACCACCGATGGCGGCCAGAGCTGGACGCCGCTGCAGGATCGCACCGACAACCCGCAGGGCTTGCACCTGAATGCCATCGCCTTCACCGGTGACGCGCTGTACCTCGCCGGCGAACAGGGCCTGCTGCGCAAGTGGGATGCCGAGCAGGAACGCTTCGTCGCCATCGCCACCCCCTACCAGGGCAGCTACTTCGGCGTCATCGGCAGGCCCGGCGAGGTGCTGGTCTACGGCCTGCGCGGCCACGTGTTCCACAGCCGTGACGGTGGCCAGAGCTGGACGCAGCGTGATACCGAGCTGCAGGTCAGCATCACTGCCGGCGTGCTCGATGACGGCGGCCGCTACCAGCTGTTCACCCAGGCCGGGCACCGTCTGCTGGCCAGCAACGGACAGACGGCCCTGCAGATTCTGCCGCAGCAGGGCCAGTCGCCGGTGGCCGGCGCCGTATTGGCCGGCGCTGGTGCGCTGGTGCTGGTGGGCGCCCGTGGCGCGCGCACGCTGTCCGCCGAATAACAGAACAATTAGAGCGAGTACCCTGACATGGGCAATATGAAGCAAGACACCATGCCGGTGATCGCCCACCTGCGTGACTTCGACACGCGCACCGGCAACCTGCTGGAACGCCTGGTGTTCAACCACCGTCCACTGTTCGTCGTGCTCATGGCGCTGGTCACCCTGCTGTTGGGTTACATGGCCGTGACCCGCCTGGAGATGCGCCCCAGCTTCGAGAAGATGATTCCGCAGAGCCAGCCGTACATCCAGAACTACCTGGAAAACCGCGCCTCGCTGCGTGGCCTGGGCAACTCGGTGCGGGTGGTGGTGGAAAACACCGAGGGCGACATCTACGACCCCGAGTACCTGGAGGTGCTCCGGCAGGTCAACGACGAACTGTTCCTCACCGCCGGCGTCGACCGCGCCTGGATGAAGTCGCTGTGGAGCCCGGGCGTACGCTGGACCGAGGTCACCGAGGAAGGCTTCCAGGGCGGGGCAGTGATGCCCGACACCTACAGCGGCACGCCGGCAGACATCGAGCTGCTGCGGCAGAACATCAACCGTGCCGGCATCGTCGGCAGCCTGGTGGCCAGCGATTTCAAGTCGAGCATGCTGATCGTGCCGCTGCTCGACAAGGACTCGGCCACCGGCCAGGGCATCGACTACCACCAGTTCTCCCGGGTGCTCG
>Ga0209343_10004423_pt1 | contig 17358 bp, 8 predicted proteins | sample RifCSPlowO2_02_FD_184026 | JGI IMG/M metagenome (GOLD analysis project Ga0209343, IMG submission 184026) | Groundwater microbial communities from Rifle, Colorado - Rifle CSP2_plank lowO2_0.2 (SPAdes) (version 2) | ecosystem: Environmental > Aquatic > Deep subsurface > Groundwater | place: Rifle... | reverse complement strand
GCTTTATACGTCGCAGAGGGTTCCATTTGTTGTCGCCGTACAAAGCGAGCCAAGCTTTTGCGCGCAACAGCCAGCCGATCCTGCCTGCGCGCCGAAGCAAGAAAAAAAGTCCGATGAAACATTGCCCGGCCAAGAAGAACCAAAGGAGCAACCAAAAACTTCTCTACTTGGTACGCAAAATACTGCAGGGCAAAATGCAGTGGGAATTCCTACAACGATCGAGAATACGCAAGAGACCATCTTGAGCGAGAGCGGCAACGAGGCGCCAGAGACGGATACCTCATCCGAAGAATTGGCGGATACACAAAAAGTGAAATCGTCAGCCACGTCTACTGTTCCGTCGGCTTTTTCCAATCCTGTCACAGCCGTATTGACCGTCGCAAAAAAAGGAATACAAAAAGTGCAGAAGGTTGCGGATGATCCCAAAGTGGAACAAGCGGCAGAGTTCGTGGTCGCCCCGGCAACCGTCGTGGCGGGAGCCGCAAACGTGGCGCTTGGGTTTACCTTACCGCAGGTATTGGCATATATTCATTTTCTCTTTGGCCAGCCCCTTGTCTTGTTGCGGCTTCGAAAACAAAAATCGTGGGGAGTGGTGTATAATAGCCTGTCGAAACAGCCTATTGATCTTGCGGTTGTGCGCCTTCTCGACGCGAAAACCAATGCCGTCGTGCAGTCCCATGTGACAGATACTCGCGGCCGCTATTTCTTTATGTCCGAACCTGGGGAATATCGGCTGGAGGTGACGAATGAAGCTTTTGGGGGCTTTAGCAAACACCTCGCCCATGCGTCTGAAGATCATGCCTATTTGGATTTGTATCATGGTGCGGCGTTTATGGTGACCAAAGAAAATCAATTGGTTGCATTGAACGTTCCCCTTGATCCAAAGGGAAAAGTAATTCCTGCGACGCAGATCGTTCGCGAACATTCCATGAAAATTGTCCAGCGCGTCTTGAGCATGTTTGGTATTATCATCGCGGCAGTTGCGCTCTTGGTTTCTCCGACGCCGATCATGGCTGTGTTTTTGGCGCTTCATCTGGTGTTCTTTATCATTTTTTATAAATTTACACACATTCGATTCGGCAGTGTGTTTGGGGTGGTCCTTTCATCAAGGGGCAAATCAGCCCTTCATAATGTGGTTATCCGTATTTTTGACGCGCAATATGATAAATTGATTGATACCCACCTTACGGATGCCCAAGGCCGGTATGCCGCCTTGGTCGGCCCCAGTGTCTACTACGCGACGTATGAGAAAGCAGGATATGAACCCAAAAAGAGCCCAGCACTCGATTATAGTTCAGAAAAAACAAAAGGGCTTGGCGGCGTGGTTGCTCGCGATGAAATACTTGAACCCGCATAGAAATAGGAGACCAACGATATTCTTTTTTATTTATCTTTTTTCATTGTATGATTCGTATTGCCATTAACGGCTTTGGCCGTATAGGAAGGCACGCCCTTAAAGTTGCTTTGCAAAAAAAGAATGTGCAGATTGTTGCTATTAACGACCTCACAGATACCAAGACCTTGGCGCATCTGCTCAAATATGATACGGCATATCCAGATATCACGGCGCGCGTAACGTTTGATCAAAAAAATATCATCGTCAATGGCAAAAAAATTACCATCTTTTGTGAAAAAGATCCTGTTGCACTTCCATGGAAGAAGATGAAGATCGATGTCGTGATTGAATCAACGGGTCGATTTACAAACGAAGCTGGCGCAGGCCTTCATCTCAAGGCCGGAGCAAAAAAAGTGGTGATATCCGCCCCTGCAAAAGGTGGATCCATTGCAACATATGTTCGCGGGGTGAATGACAAAACATACGATGGCGCGGCCATTATTGATAATGCGTCCTGCACCACGAATTGCACTGCCCCGGTCATGCTCGTCCTCGAAAAAGAATTTGGCGTGGCAAAAGCCATGCTCACGACCATCCACGCATATACTGCGGATCAAAATCTTCAGGATGGGCCGCACAAAGATTTGCGCCGCGCTCGAGCCGCGGCGGAAAATATCGTCCCTACCTCAACCGGCGCCGCCATTGCCACAGCCAAAGTCATTCCGTCGTTGAAAGGGAAGTTTGATGGTCTTGCTATTCGGGTACCGGTCGTCACGGTGTCACTTTCTGACATGACCGTGCTTTTGAAAAAGAATGCGACGATTGACGCGGTGAACAACGCCATGAAAAAAGCAGAAAAAACATATCTGAAAGGCATTCTCGCCACAACCGACGAGCCGCTGGTTTCGAGCGATTTTATTGGAAATTCTTTTTCTTCGATTGTTGATCTCCCCCTTACCAATGTTGTTGATGGCAACCTCGTCAAAGTTATTGCATGGTATGACAATGAATGGGGGTACGCGAACAGGCTGGTCGAGATGGTGATGATGGCAGGGAGAACATAAGCATATCTTCAAATATCAGGCTCTATGTCCATGCGATCAGTCAAACAACTGAAGAATTTTAAAAACAAAAGCGTTCTGCTTCGTGTTGACTTTAACGTTCCTCTCGAGAAAAAAAAGGTTGTGGACGATACAAGAATCAAAGCGGCGATGCCCACTATTCTCTATCTTCTCAAGGAAAAAGCAAAAGTTATTCTTATAACGCATTTGGGCCGTCCAAAGGGGAAAGTCGTTGCCTCCTTGCGCGTCGCACCTATTGTTCGCCGGCTTTCGGTATTGATAGGGAAAAAAGTTCGGTACCTTCCCTTTTCCACAGGAAAAAAAGTGCAAACCGCCATAACCGCATTGAAACCAGGAGAGATTTTGTTTTTGGAAAATATTCAATTTGAACCCGGGGAGACAGAGAATGACGCTCAATTGGCGCAGGTATTGGCATCGTATGCGGATTATTATGTGACCGACAATTTTGCGCAAGCGCATCGGGCGTATGCGTCTATTGTGGGCGTGCCCAAATATCTTCCATCGTATGCCGGCCTTCTTCTCCAAAAAGAAATCAACGCGCTTGATACCTTGCTCAAAAAACCAAAGCATCCGTTTGTGGGAGTTTTGGGCGGAGCGAAAATTGAAACAAAAATTCCTATCATGAAGCATGTGGTGCCGAAGGTGAATTATTTGTTGTTGGGCGGGGGCTTGGTGAATACGTATCTTTTGGCAAAAGGATACGGCGTGGGGGATTCTTTGACCGATCCTGAATATGCAAGACAGGCGCTCATATATTGCGGCAATAAAAAAGTAGTGACACCGCTCGATGTGGTGGTCGGGAAAAGGGACGGTTCGGTCTATGCGGTTGTGGATATTCAAAAAAAACCGCATGAAATTTGCGGGGATGGATACGGCATTTTTGATATTGGGCCGCGCACCATCGCGCTTTTTTCTTCAATTATCACAAAGGCAAGGACGCTTGTTTGGAATGGGGCTATGGGGTACTTTGAACAAAAACCGTATGACGTCGGGACACTATCCATTGCCCGCCTGGTGGCCACTCAATCAAAAAATGGCGCGTTTGGGGTTATTGGCGGCGGCGAAACACTCCAGGCAATGGAAAAAACACGCATGGGTCGGCATCTCGATTTGGTGTCAACCGGCGGCGCCGCCATGCTTGATTATTTATCAGGACAAAAATTGCCCGGCATTGAAGTGTTGAAAAAATAATGCACAGCGTTTTTCTTTTTCTTTTTCTTGTGGTATACTGAAAAACATTTAACATTCATTTCATTTATTTTCTATGCCTGTCACAAAAAAAAATACAGCTCCCAAAATTGAAACATCAAAGGCCTGCGGGGAAACCGCGGTTCATTCCCACACGCATGGCTGTGCCGCCCTGTGGCAGTGCGGCCATTTTTCTCGAAAAATTTTATGGACGCTCCTCGGTATTTTTTTAGCGTACCTTATCGTATTTCTTGGAACACTTATTCGAAACAATCTTGAAAAGTTTTACTATATTGGGCAGGCCGATCGTTTGGAAAAAACCATTACCGTTGACGCGGAAGGAAAAATTACCGCAAAGCCGGACATCGCCATGACCACGCTTGGCATGGTGACGAGCGCCGCAACCGTTGCGGAAGCGCAGGCAAAAAACACCGAAACCATGAATCAGCTCATAGCAAAAGTGAAAGGACTGGGCATTGAAGACGCGGATATCCAGACGACCAATTACAATATCTATCCCCAATACGATTATACCGACGAAGGGAGAAATTTGCGCGGCTATGAAGTGAACCAAAATGTAACCGTCAAAATTCGAAATCTCGACAACGCAAATGCAGTCTTGGCGTTGGCAGGGGAATTGGGCGTCAACAGCGTGAGCGGTCTTACGTTTACCATTGACGACAAAGATGTCTATCTCAATCAGGCGCGTGAAATGGCGCTTCAAAAAATTCAGGCAAAAGCCATGGCGCTTTCTCGATCGCTCGGCGTGCGCATGGTGGATATTGCGTCATACGATGAATTTGAACCCGGAAGCGATCCGTCATTATATGCGTACAAAGAGTATGGGTCAGTCGGCGGCACTGCTCCGTCGGTTGAGTCCGGGAGTATGGATGTAATTCTCCGCGTGAGCGTCAGCTTTGAGATTCGTTAAACTATGAAAATCACCCAGATCAGCGCCAGAGAAATTTTGGATTCTCGGGGGAATCCAACGCTCGAAGCGACCGTTGTTCTTGCCGATGGTTCTGTCGGTGTCGCCGCCGTACCGAGCGGTGCTTCGACGGGGACGCATGAGGCCGTCGAGTTGCGTGATAATGCCAAGCGCTTCGGGGGAAAAGGAGTTCTCAAAGCGGTCAAAAATGTGAATACGGAAATTGCCAATCGTCTCCGCGGCCAGGATGCGCTGAATCAGCGATCCATTGACGAGGCGCTGATCATCCTTGATGGCACAAAAAATAAAAAACGATTGGGCGCAAACGCCATTGTGGGCGTTTCGATGGCAATAGCGAGAGCCGCGGCTGTGTCTTCTCACATGCCGTTGTATCGGTATATTCGCACCGCGTTTCGGATCAAAGAAACGTCGTGGCGGCTTCCGGTTGCAACCATGAATATCGTGAACGGCGGACGGCATGCGGACAATGGGCTGAGCATCCAGGAATTTATGATTGTGCCCATTCACAGAAGCATGGCCGAGCGCGTTCGCATGGGCTCGCAGATATTTCATACGCTTGCCGGAATTCTCCACCAAAAAGGATATACGACCGGGGTGGGAGATGAGGGAGGATTCGCGCCGGAACTTTTAAATAATGAACAAGCAATCAAATTCATTCTCCAGGCAATCCAAAAGGCCGGATTTGTCCCGGGGAAACAGGTCTATCTTGCGCTTGATATCGCGGCGTCTGAATTTTATCGAAGCGGAAAATATTACTTTGAAAGCCAGAAACAAGGTAGCCGCCCGGATAAATTGCTTCGGATTCTTGGGGAATGGATAAAAAAGTATCCAATTCTCTCCATTGAAGACGTCTTTGCCGAGGATGATTGGGAAAATTGGGTTAAAGCGACCAAAGCCCTCGGGAAAAGGATTGTGCTCGTTGGGGACGACATTTTTGTCACGAATGTTGAACGCATAGAGCACGGTATAGACCAGCATGTGGCGAATGCGGTTCTTATTAAATTGAATCAGATTGGCACGCTCTCCGAGACTATTGACGCTATTCTTCTCGCGAGGCGGCATGGATATAAAGTGTCCATTTCTCATCGCTCCGGCGAAACCGCGGATACGTTTATTGCCGATCTTGCGGTGGCGGTCAACGCGGAATTTATCAAAACAGGTTCTTTATCTCGTTCAGAGCGGACCGAAAAGTACAATCGGCTCATGATGATTGAATTGGAGGTGGCATAGCAGGAAAGGGTGTGGATAAATGTTTTTGTGTTTCATACTAAAGAATTTCTATATATGATATACTCCATACAGTTTTGTTTTTTTTCCCATTAAACCAAGATGGAAAATTGTAATTATATCAAAATTGTGATGTCACGTATCACAATCATTGCAGGATGAGGAAATTTTTTGTCCTCTTTTTTATTTTTTATTGCGATTTTTCTTTTGTCTTCATGTGTCGTGGCTTTTGAGCCATCGTCACACGGTCGGTAGACAAAGGAAAGATCGCATGGCGATTTAATCTTTCATAATACTATGGCACACACTATTACCCAACATCTTATTCGGCAAAAAATTGCGTACATCCTCTTTCTCGCCCTCGCTGGAATGAGCATTGGCGTTTATGTTTCTTTTTTCAGTCATGTCGAAACACAGGCCGCGGTATCGGCGCTCGCTGTTGTCGATAGCGACACCGGCGCTTCTGCAGGGTTCGGTATAGACGGACGCGATTTTAGTCTTTCTTGGACCGTTACGGGGAGCGCGCCGGAAGGATTTCAAGGCTATGAGGTTTTTATTTTGCCTTTTGGAGTCATTGAGTCGGCGGCCACTTCAACCATCAAAACAACGGCATGCGGAGGCGGTCCATGTCAATCCCTTGGTTTTTTTCCAGAATATTTGCAAAGTGCCTTTATTCTTCCTCCTTTTTATCAGGCTGATAGCGCGGGCACCGCTTGGTCTGGTGGAACGTCATATAAAGCAGCGTTGCTTATCAATAACTCGACTTCTGCGCTTGCAGAATTGGTCACATCAACCGCGGCATTAACGCCTACTGCCGATGCTCCTAGCGATAATACCGCTCCATTTTTTGATCATCTTTCGGTTCATACCGCGATTGGCGCGACAGACGCGGTGTTTCATGCATTTGTATCTGATGACCAAACAACCGCGGCCGCTTTTGCCAATACGAGTGATGGGGGGAATGAATCTCTTTCTTTGGTCTATGGAATTGATGTGTCTGTTGCGAGTTCGACAGTTTCGGGAGTACAGGTTGCGGGCAATCTCTTTAAGTTTACTATTCCTGGGGCAAGTATCCCCGCGTCGGGAAATACCTTTGAATATTTTCTTATTGCCCGGGACGGCTTGAACAACGTTCGTGTATTTTGTACCGATCCTACGGCAGTCAGTGTCGGGACTTGTCTCACGAGTCCGTTTGTCGTGAATACTATTGCTGCAGGGTCACGAACCATTGCGGGAGTCATCAATTCTGACGGTTCGCCGCTTCAAGATGCATATGTCTTTGCCGCGGGTTTTGCCGGCCCGGCTGTTCAAACAAACGCTTCAGGCGTATACACACTTCCATCAGGGGCTAACCTTCCAAATAATTCTGCATTCGATGTTGTGGCATATAAAAATAATTTTTGTCAGAATACATTTTTTGTCAACATCCAAAGCAGTAATATCACAGAGAAAAATTTCAACCTCAATCCGGGACAATGCGGCGGGCAGGGGGGTGCTGGAGGAGGTAGCGGCAACTTTGGTTCGCCTCATGTAGTGGAATCTTTTCCTGGCGATGGAGCCAATAATGTGCCGGTTGACCAGCCCATCTTTGCATTCCTTGACCAAACCATGAATGCCTCGACGATCAATGATTTTAGCGCGATCGACGCGGGGGACAAGGTCTACCTTTCCTATTTTAGCGGTGACAGTGAACAGAAAGTTCCCGGGCAAGTATCATTTTGCGGGTCTTCTGCTTCGGCGGGGTGTTCCGCTCTTTCTGAAGGGCAGACCAATGCAATCCTCTTTGATCCGACCAATAATTTGGCTACCACCACCTTTTATACGTTGGTTATAACCGAAGGCGTTACGAGTCAAAGCGGCCAATCCATCCAAGGCAATCGACAGGGCGGTGGACAGACAATCGGATTTTTCACCGTCGGGAACACCTTCAGTGAAGGTAGCTTTACCTTTGGCGGCGGCGGACAATTTATGCCGCCATTTGTGCAGTCCATGAATCCGGCTCCCGGGTTTAATGCCGCGCCCAATACCAATATCTTGCTTGAATTCAATGAACCGATGGACACGACCAGTATCACCGATTCAACGATTCTTTTGAAAACATCTGCCGGGGCGTCTGTCGCAAAGTCGGTTTCCCTTGATTCTATTTCAAAACGGTTTGTCACCCTCAATCCGACCAGCAATCTTTCTGCCGGAACAGAATACACTGTGGAAGTTTTGGGAACCGTAAAAAATAATACCGGAATCGCCCTCTTGCCCCCAGGAAGTGCCGGGAATGGATTCAAATCATTTTTTCAAGTTGCCGGGGATCCTGATAGTGCCGCGCCGACCATTTATCCGATGATAGACGCAGGATCGACCGGTGTCGCCGTCAATACTATCTTTGAATTAGGCTTCAATGAACAAGTGGACGCGTCCACGATCAACGCATCAAATATCACCATGAAGCGCGGTAGCACCTCGGTCGCGATTGACGTGGAATATAACCCAAGCGCGAACAGTGTTTTTGTGGTGCCAAACGATGTGCTTGGGCCAAATACAGCCTATACGATTACCTTTTCCACCTCAGTGACCGATCTTGCCGGCATTCCGCTGTCGAGCAGTCAGGCGTATTCGTATACCACCGGCAGTACTGACACCACCGCACCAAAGTTGGTTGAGGCGCGATGCGACGATTGGAGCTGTTTTATCCGGTTTACCGAGTCCATGAATCACAAAACACAGGTGGATGGAAATACCTTGTTTGGCGCAAGCGTATTGAACCATGCCAATATCACCCTTGTGACCGATGCCGCCGATCTGGTTGGCGCTAATGCTATCGTGAGCTGGGACGGCAAAGAAAATGCGCTTGATATTGAAGGGTTGAATCTCTCAGGATCCATCGGACAAAATTTCACTTTGACCATTGAAACCGCCGCAACCGATCTTTCCGGCAACGCGATTGTGAGCGCCGGAAGCGCGAATGTTAAAATAGCCAAGGTGGAAAATAGCGCGCAGACGTTTGGAGACTTTGGGGGCGGCGGCATGTTTGGCCCGCCGAAAGCAGAGTTTGTCGGAGGCTCCCTCGGGGGGGCTGAGTTTAAGCCGCAGGGGTTTGGAAATTTTACGACTGACCAGTTTGCGTTTGGCACGGCGGACATGGCGTTTCCGTTCAACCAAATGGCAGGGCAGGATGTCAATGTTTTTCAGGTTCGTTTTTCGCCGGGGGTCGCATTGCAAAATAACGACCAAATTGAAGTCACTTTCCCGAGCGGGACAAATATCACCAATATTATCGAAGATATCTATTCGCCCTTCAAAGATGATTTGAATGAGTTTGCTAGCGGGACTGTGGCCATATCGGCGACCAGTACCGATGCTACCGCACGAAAATTTACCTTGACATTGAGCGTGACACCTGGCGGAACTGGCGCAAATGACCAATATACCATTGATCTTCGAAAAATAATCAATCCGTCCGTTCCAAAAGATCCGAGCACCGGAGGATACACGGTTGGCATCAAGGCCATTCGCGGAGGCGTGTCGCTTGCGAGCAAAACAAGCATGCCCTACTTTATTATGGCCGGCGGGTCAAATTCCATTACCGTTGATGTGTGCGTTACAAACTGCAATGACGCGACGGCCGGCGCAAGCGGTTTGGTGGCTTTGTTTGGCGGCGGACCATCCGGCCCAATCAATAAATTATTAACCATGACCAATGGGCAATTATCTCAAGTTGATGGCAGTGCTGGGACGACCATTGCGTTGTCGGAGGTCCCGGACGGGTGTTATTTCTTTGGAACCGATCCGTTTATAACACTTGGAGCAAGCGATTACTTTGGCCAAATGGCTCCTGAACCTGTATGCGTGTTTGGCGGCCAATCGCAAACCAAAAATATTCTTTTAACGGCATCAAGCGGCAGTAACGCCGCAAGCGTTATCGTGAAGTTGGTTGATGGCGACGGCGCCCCCTTTAATTTTAATGGATCCGACCTTGATATTTTTGCAGGCGGCCCCGGACAGTTTGTGGTGAAGACACTCGAAGGGTTGAACGCAGCGGATTCTAATGGGTATACATTGAAGCTCCCTGCCAATGGGACATGGTTTGTGGGGGTTGGCCCTGCCATGCCAAAAAATTCTTCTCAAAGCAAACCAAAATCGCTGGCCGGAACGCCTCCGCCGCCAACCGATATTATGGTTTCAGGGGTTGGCGGCACGCCCGCAGTGACGAGCGGCGCGTTCCTTCCACCCAATGTCAGCTTTAATGATGGCACAGATACAATTACCTTTACATTTGAATCCGCGAATAAAACCATTACCGGAAAAGTAAAGAACGGGGATGGAGAATCGCAAAATCTTCAAAATGTCGAAGTATTTGTCCACCAGCAAGGTTTTGGCGTGCCGACATTTACAAAGACGGATGACACGGGCGTATTTAGTTTGTCGGTTTCAAAATACGGATCGTATGAAGTGGGCATTTTTAAAGATGGGCTTTCTCCGATCTTTAAGCAGATTGAAGTGAAAGCCGACGGCGCGGATGCCGACAGCAATCCGGATGTGTATTATGAAGGGAAGCTGACAACCGGGACAAGCGGCGCAAACCCGTTTATTTTGAAAGTTAAAAAACCGGATTACAGCATTTCCGGAAAAATTCTTGATAGCAATGGAAATGGGATTGAATACGCGCCGGTATTTGCCGTCAACCAAGACACCGGGGAATTTATTCCGGGCCAAAGCGGGCAGGGGGGCAATTATACGGTATTTATAGATGCCGGCACATGGGTGGTCAACAGCCAGCTTCCGCCGGACAAATCCGACACCTGCGGAACATTCTCAAAGACTGTCACCATTACATCGGAAAGCAAGTCAACCCAAAATATCAGTCCGAGCACGTCTGTGTGCTATACCTTGAGCGGCGCAATTACCATTGACGACGCGACAAAGGCCAATGTGCCTGTCTCGATTGAAGGATGGAACACCATAACGAACAAACCAACGGGGACATTCTTCAAAGGAACATCCACGAATTCATCGGGCGTCTATACGGCCAAAGTGCCGTCAGGGACATACCGTATTTCCACGTGGAGTCCAAATTATGGCGAAGTATATACCACAGTGAGCAACTTGAGCGCGGACAAGGCAGATGCGCATATCACCTCGAGTCTTGAGACAATTACATTCTCCTTTACCGGAGCTCTGCCAGCAATGAGTGCATTTGTTGAGGTCAAGCAGACCAGTGATAAAAATGTTCGTATTGGAAAGCAGGCGTCAGATTTGACCAGTGATGTCACGGTGAGCGTACCGGCAGGAGATTATACCTATTTTGTTGATGTGCAGGGGTATGGCAAATTTACTGATGTGGTGCCCAATAGTAATGCCGTATCGATTGATGTCTCAACCAGTGATTTTATTGCGATTGCAGGAAATATCAATGACGCGAGCAATAATGATCTTGCTGGCGCCCTCGTTACATTGACCGATACCACGACCGGTCTGACCAAAACGGCTGTGGCTGATGAAGATGGTGATTATTTAATTGGGGTAAAAGCCGGAACATATGAGGTGCAGTCGAGTCTTGCCAAATATGTGCCGGGGGAAGCGGCACAGACCGTGACATTTACGACGAACACCGTAAATTATGATTTTGGCGGCGCTTCGCCCGACCAAGACGCCCTGGTTGAATCGGACAGTGTTATCACCGGGACGGTTCTTGCTTCGGGAGGAAGCGCTGTGTCCGAAGGCTTTGTATGGGCCGAGAATGCGGCAGGCATTGTGATAAAAGCCGAGATCAATCCAACGGATGGAACATATGATATTCCGGTGACAGAGGGGACATGGACCGTCAAAGGTGTCGCCCCTCTTCATACCGAAACCCAGGATAGCGCCACGGTGACTATCTCCGGAGCAAGCGACGACCAAAGCGCCGGCAATCTTCAGCTCACCGCAGACGCAACAAATATCCCGGCTTCTGCCACGGGTTCGGTCGCGGCCAACACCGGCGGATCTATTGACGATACCGACGATACCGGTCTCAAACTTACTGTCGGCGCAGGAGTATTGGAATCCGGAAATAGCAATGTGACGGTCAACCTGGAAAAGAATTTTACGGCGCCAGATACGGAAACCTTCGACGCATTGTCGAACGCCTCATTTGAAATTACCGCAACTGGCAACTCCAGCATTAAAACGTTGAGCGGCAACGCGGAAATTCAGTTGGATTATTCCGATTATGTGAGTGATCTCCCCGCAGGTGTTTCGGAAAGCGAGCTTCAGCTCATGTATTATTCTCCGGAACGTGGCGAATACGTGCCGGTTGAAGGCGGATTTACCGTTGACCCGACCAATAATATAATCAGCGGACAAATTGACCACTTTACCACCTTCGTGGTTGCGTATGTTCCTCCGGCCCAGTCAAATCCGGAGACTCCCTCCCCATCTCCCTCCACTGGCGGCGGCGGAACCACGGCAACACCGCCCACATTGCCAAAAGTGGCAAAAGTAACAGAAAAAGCGACGAAAATAGAAACCATGGAAGTGGAGAAACCTGAACAAATTATGGTTGGAGCTTCAGACCACACCGTGACGGTGTCAAAAGCATCGGACAAAGAAGCAACCTTGACCGTTCAGTCCGATCCGGTCATTCTCACACTGAAAAAAGGCGAATCCAAGACCGTTGATACTGACACAGACAGCGTTGTTGACTTGCTTGTGCTCTATAACGGTCTTGCCGACGGCGGTGGCGCATCTTTCTCGTTTACCAATTTGACCGATGCCGGGGAATTGTCAAATGCGGTAGCGATTCACTCCGGATCATATGAAACCGTCGGAAGGGACGTCGTTCTTTCTTTCAATGTGCCAACCGCAAAACAAATAGCGATGAGCAATTCAAAGAGTTTCAAGGATGCGAGCTATGTGAATTATACACCGACCACGACATGGAAACTCACGGAAGGAAATGGAAAGAAAACCGTCTATGTCACCTTCAAATCATCAAGCGGTGGCACGGTGGTGTCTTCTGATGGCATCACGCTTGTTGGCCAAACCTCTGAACAGAAGCCTGAACCGGTGGAAGAGACCAAGGGCGGCACCATTCTGCCTGCCTGCGATTTGACAATCGGGGGCGCCTATAAGGAATTTGACGCGCCGGGAGTGTATTACATCACAGATTCGTGCACCAAACGGCCATTTAAGAACCCGGACATTTTCTTTAGCTATTTTGATTCTTGGGATAAAGTGAAAGTCGTTTCTGCAAAGAAATTGTCTGCCGTTCCAAACGATGTGATCGCCTTTATGCCGTGGGGTCCGCAATATAAACCGAAAGATGGAGCATTGGCAAAGGTGGTGACCGATCCGAACGTTTACCTCCTCTTCAGCGGGCAACGGCATTTGATTGTTTCAGAAGGAGTGTTTACCGCATTGAAGTTTGGATGGGGATGGATTGAAGATGTCGCGCAGTCGGTTCTCGACAAATTTAGCCTTGGCGATGCCATTTCCGACACCGGGCATCACCCCAATGCGACGCTGATCACATATCCGAATTCGTCAAAAGTTTATCGTCTCGAGGCGGATCCGAAAGATGCGTCAAAACAGGTAAAGCGTCCCGTCAAGAATGAAGCCGTATTTGATAAGAATGGATTTAATTGGGAAAAAATCATTACCATTGATGCGTCCGAAACCTATCCGGACGGAGCGGAAATCAAATAGATTCCTCTCCACATACAAACCGCCAGCCTTGAGCTGGCGGTTTTGTTTATCCTATAAACCACCAGCGAAGCTGGGGTGTGTACGTTTGAAGGCAACGCCGTATACTAAAGCCGCCCGGCAGGGCGGCTTTAGTAGTCATAAGCTATGAATAGCCACAAACGTACCATTCGTACATTATCACACTGCTTCTATGATTTGAAATACCACATCGTCTTTACGCCCAAGTATCGCGGCAAGGTGCTCAGCGCACAGAAAGTACAAGATGAATTGAGACGCATCTTTGAGTCCATTGTGAAATGGAAGCACTGGGAAATACTTGAGCTTTCCATTCAAGAAGACCACATTCACCTGTGCATCATACTCACTCCGAGAGACTCTGTCTCCTATGCCATGCAGATTCTCAAGGGCAAAAGCTCGGCGTGGCTCAAGAAGAAGATCAAACGCAAGCACGGCCTCTATGAAACACATTCCCTCTGGGCCCGTGGCTACTTTGTCTCCACCATGGGTATTGATGAGTACATTGTCCGAAGATACGTCAGACACCAACACCATCACAATGAAGTCGAGCAACCCTCTCTCTTCGACAAGCTGACCTCCTAATTCACCACAGCCGCCCTGCTGGCGAAGCCAGCTAACACAAAACCACCAGACCTTAGTCTGGTGGTTGTTTATTTTATCCTTGTTGATCTCTTGGGTATTGTCCATTATACTATGATCATTCTATGACTCGACAAAAATTGAACGATCTCTCACCGGTTGTTCTTGTTATTTTGGATGGGTTTGGCTTGGCAGATCCAAAAAATCCAGGCAATGCGATCACCGCGCAAATCGCTCCGCATTTATTTTCCTTCATGGAAACCTATCCTACGGCCGCGCTTCGCGCCTCAGGAAGGGCGGTTGGCCTTTTTTCCGGCCAAGAAGGAAATTCTGAAGCCGGCCATTTTGCCATTGGCGCAGGACGCGTGGTTGAGCAAGATATCGTTCGTATTTCAAAAGCGATAACGGACGGGACATTTTTTAAAAATGAAGCATTTGAACAGGCGGTGTATCACACGCAAAAATACCATACGGCGGTGCATGTGATGGGGCTCTTGACCAATGGCCAAAGCGCGCATGCGCACCCGGGTCATGTGTATGCCTTGCTGGAATATTTTCGGAAGAAAAAACAGCAAAAGGTATTTTTGCACGTGTTTACGGATGGGAGAGATTCAACGCCGCATTCCGCCATTCATCATCTGAGAGAATTGCGCAAATACATGAAGAATGGAGAAATTATTGCGTCCATTATGGGACGGTTTTATGCAATGGATCGAAACAAAATTTGGGAGAGAACGCGCGCGGCATACGACACCATGGTCATCGGGAAAGGCACCTGTTCCGCGGAAAGCGCGGAAGCGGCGATCACCCAGGCGTATAATAGAGGCGAAACGGATGAATATGTGTGTCCGACCATTATTCATGACTCCCGCCATGCCCCGCTTGGAGTCGTTGGGAAGAATGATGCCGTCTTCTTTTTTAATGCGCGGAGCGATCGCGCTCGTCAGCTTACCAAAGCCTTTGTTCAACCGGATTTTAAGAAAAAAAATCCTGGGGCGTTTGTGAGGAAAAAAATTCCAAAGAACATTCGGTTTGTTGCCATGACCGACTTTGGCCCGGATTTGCCCGGTATCTTTACCGCTTTCCCAAGCCCCGACATCCCTCACAGTCTCGCACAGGCGATTGGCGACGAAAGGCGCCAGCTTTATATTTCCGAAACAGAAAAATATGCTCATGTGACCTACTTTATCAACGGGGGGTACGCCGAACCGATCAACGGAGAAGATCGCGAATTGGTTGCCTCGGGGAGCCATTATTCCTATGCCGAACACCCCGAAATGCAGACGGGCGAGGTCGTCGACAAAATTATTCGCTATCTCGACAAAAAGATGTACAATTTTATCACCGTTAATTTTCCCAATGCCGACATGGTCGGCCATACCGGTGATTTTGCCGCGGCCAAAAAAGCCGTGCGGGCTCTTGATACGGAAGTGCATCGTCTCGTCAAAGCAGTCCTCAAGAAGAAAGGTGCCCTTCTTATTACGGCCGACCATGGGAACGCTGAAGAAATGATTGATCCAAAAATCGGCGGCGTTATGACCGAGCACACCGCCAATATGGTCCCCTGCGTCCTTATTTCTTCCAAAAAATCATCGGTTCGACTCAATCACGGAAGCCTTATCGATGTGGCGCCGACCATTCTCGATATGTTGGGTATTGAAAAGCCAAAAGAAATGACCGGGGAAACACTTATTTTATGAAGACATCCACATTTGTTGTCCTTGCCATTTTGGACGGGTGGGGGATTGCCCCGGATGGAAAAAGCAATGCCATTACGCGCGCCGATACTCCGCATATGGACCGGTTTATTCGCGAATATCCGGCAATGACATTGTACGCGTGCGGCAATGAAGTGGGTCTTTCTTTTGGAGAAATGGGAAATTCCGAAGTTGGACACATGAATATCGGCGCCGGAAGAATTTATTATCAGACATTTCCTCGCATCAATAAAGCCATTCAAGACAAATCTTTTTTTCGCATCCCCGCGTTTCTCCAGGCGGCGTCCCACGTGAAAGAACACGAGTCGGCGCTTCATCTCATTGGGCTTGTGAGTCCGGGCAATGTTCACGCGAGCCTTGATCATTGTTTTGCGCTGTTGGATTTTGCAAAAAAACAAAAAATAAAAAAAGTGTTTCTTCATGCTATTCTCGATGGACGAGATACGGGATTTGATTCGGGGAAAGAATTTGTTGAAAAATTGCAGCAAAAAATAAAAGATGTCGGCATCGGAAAAATTGCGAGTCTTTCCGGACGCTTTTGGGCCATGGACCGCGATAATCGGTGGGAAAGAATTGAAAAAGCATATCGTGCGATTGCCGAGGGCGTCGCGGACGCGTATGCGGCGGATCCCATTGATGCGATACTCGAGTCCTACAAAAAGAAAGTCTATGATGAAGAGTTTGTGCCGACCGTTATTGGCGAAGAAGGAAAACCCGCCGGATCCGTTCAGCCGGAAGACGCGGTTATCTTTTTTAATTTTCGCGCCGATCGGGCGCGCGAATTAACGCACGCCTTTGTTTTGCCGTCATTTCCAAAGTTTCAGCGGACATATCTCAAAGGATTGCCGTTTGTGACTATGACCGAATATGAAAAAGAATTGCCGGTTCTCGCGGCGTTTCCACCGACGATTGTCCATAACACGCTTGCTGAAGCAGTGAGCAAGGCCGGTCTCGAGCAATTTCATGTGGCCGAGACTGAAAAATACGCGCACGTCACATTTTTTTTGAATGGCGCCATTGAAGAACCGTTTGAGGGAGAAGATCGAACGATTATCCCATCGCCAAAAGTGGCGTCGTATGACAAAGCTCCCGAAATGTCTGCGCCAAAAATTACCAAAGAGGTTATTAAAGCGATTGAGAAGAAGGCGTATGATCTTATATGCGTCAACTACGCGAACGCAGACATGGTCGGGCATACCGGGGACATACCCGCGACCATACAGGGGTGCGAGGCGATTGACAAAGGATTGGGAGAGGTTGCGACGCATGTGTTGGCCCACGATGGCGTTCTTCTTATTACAGCCGATCATGGAAATGCCGAAGAAATGGAAAATCTTGTCAGCGGAAAAAAGGATAAGGAGCACAGCACCAATCCCGTTCCATTATTGATTATTGGAAATGCCTATCGCGGGCATGCCGCGCCTCACGGCGACGCGCCGGATGGAGATTTAAGCCTCATGCACCCTGTTGGGATGCTTGCCGATGTGGCGCCGACCGTATTGAAAATTTTGGGCGTTCCCATTCCAAAAGAAATGACCGGGCGTCCGCTTCTCTAAGCCGTCGTATTTTTCTATTATAAAA
>Ga0209343_10004422_pt1 | contig 17359 bp, 13 predicted proteins | sample RifCSPlowO2_02_FD_184026 | JGI IMG/M metagenome (GOLD analysis project Ga0209343, IMG submission 184026) | Groundwater microbial communities from Rifle, Colorado - Rifle CSP2_plank lowO2_0.2 (SPAdes) (version 2) | ecosystem: Environmental > Aquatic > Deep subsurface > Groundwater | place... | reverse complement strand
TGCGAACCGATAAAGCCGGCCCCCCCGGTAATCAGGATAGGTGCATCAGACATGGCGATAGTAACGATCCAGTAGGCTCGGCAATGCCGAGCGCCAGGAGCGCGGCTTGATACCGAAGGTATGCAGAATTTTCTTGCAGGCCAGCACCGCGTGCTGCGGCTCCTCGGCGGCATCCGGGCGCGCGGCATGGGCCTGCGCCGTGATGTCTTCGAGCAGATTACTGCGGAAGTTGCGCGCCTCGCTCAACACCGCCTGGCCCAATGCCAGCGAGGTGGTGGCTTCATGGCCGCCATAGTGGAACGTGCCCCATAACGGCGTCTGGCAATCGAGCTGCTTGAGCACGGCGAGGATGACCCGCGCGGCATCGTCGACCGGGGTCGGATTGCCGCGCCGATCGTCGGCCAGCGCGATGCTTTCATCACGCTCGGCACGCATCAGGAAACGCCCGAGCTGGCCGTCCGGGCTCTCATCCAGCAACCAGCCGAAACGCAACAACACATGCCGCGGGCACACCGCTCGCACGCGCTGCTCAATCCGCCACAAGGCCTGGCCACGCACGCCCAGGGGAACCGGCTCTTCCTTTTCGCTGTAGGCGGTCACCCGCGAACCATCGAACACCCGGTAGCTGGACGGCTGCAGCAGGCGAATCTCGTGATGCTGACACAGTTCGGCAAGCCGCTCGACCGCCTGTTCCTGGGCAGCCAGACGCGCCTCGCTCACCTCTTCGGCCTGGAACCAGTCGAAGTAGTAAGCAAGATTGATCAATGCATCGGGGCGGGTGTCGTCCAGCAGCTGGGTCAGGCTGGCGGCATCCCAACCGGTTTCCGGCGGGCGCGGCGCGAGGAAGCCGATGTCCTCCTCGGCGCCGAGACGGATCAGCGCTTGCCCCAAGGCATTACCACCACCCAACAGCATTAGACGCATACGCATGGTGTCTCGCAACGGCCGATGCCGTCAGGTGACTTTAATGGGCAACCCGGCGTAACGATAGCCACGCCCCCTTGCCCATCACTCCTGACCCACGACCACCGCCTCTCTCCCGGTTTGGCATTATCGAAATTGGACGCTGACATAGCGCCAAAGTGTCGCATTTTGCGGGTTTACGCGCACGCCGTCATTAGGCGCGCACGCTGCACCGCGCGACAGCAGGGGCAAAAACACCTACGACCTGGTGAAAGGCCCTCGCACGACGGATCCCGGGAGACAGGTTCATGCATCCTCCATTAGCTGGCTGCTGGCTGCCCGCGAACGCGCTGCCCGCGGCAAACTCACACACTCTCAGGCGGTCAGTACCCGACAGGCTTCGGCCGGGATGGTCACCGACACCGGGTTGCCTATGGCCAGGCCGATACCCTGGCAAGGCGTGCTCAGCGCAGTCAGCGAGACACCGGAACAATCGATGGTGGTTTCGATGGTCGCGCCACTGTCGCGCACGAAAGTCACGGTGCCCTGCAGACGATTGCCAGCGGTGGCCTGCGGCAGCGACAAGGTCAAGTCTTCCGGGCGCACCAGCATCTTGATACTGGTGCCAGCTTGAATGCTCTCGCAGATCGGCACCTGGATCGCCGCGCCGCCTGGCAGGCTCACCCGTCCGTTGCCCAGGGCGATCGCCGGGAAGATATTGCCGCTGCCGATGAAGTCGGCAACGAAGGCATTGGCCGGGTTGCGGTAGATCTCGATCGGCGTGCCGACCTGCTGCACCCGGTGCTCACCGAGTACCACCACGATATCGGCCATGGTCATGGCCTCGCGCTGGTCATGGGTAACCAGGATGGTGGTGATATTCAGGCGCTGCTGCAATTGACGGATCTCCACCTGCATGGATTCGCGCAACTTGGCATCGAGGGCCGACAAGGGTTCGTCCAACAGCAGCAGCTTGGGCCGCGCGGCAATCGCCCGGGCAATCGCCACGCGCTGGCGTTGACCGCCAGACAGCTTGGCCACCGGCCGGTCGACCATCTCCTGCAGCTGGATCAGCTGCAGCAGTTCAGTCACCCGCGCCTGCTGATCGGCCTTGCTCACCCCTCGCAGGCGCAGCGGATAGGCGATGTTTTCACCGACCGTCATGTGCGGGAACAGCGCCAGCGATTGGAACACCATGCCAAAGTTGCGCTGATGCGCCGGGGTGTGGCCGATGTCTTCGCCGTCCAGGCGGATTTCGCCGTCGCTGAGGGTTTCCAGCCCGGCGATCATGCGCAGCAAGGTGGTCTTGCCGCAGCCCGAGGGACCGAGGAAGCACACCAGCTTGCCCTCCGGCAGGTGCAGATTGACGTCTGTCACGGCGCAGGCCGAGCCGTAGTGTTTTTCAACGTTTTCTAGAACTAATCCGCTCATGCGGCACCTCGAATAAGCTGTTGCCCGCAAGCCGCCAGGGCCTGCCCGGCTGAATTAAAAGGACACACCACCTTCGCCGACCAGCTTCTCCAGCGCCCAGATCAGGGCGAAGTCGATCAGCACGATCAACACGGCGAACGAGAAAACGGTCGGATCGAGGGAGGACACGGTGCGGCTGTACATCCAGATCGGCACGGTCATCACGTCGATGTTGTAGAGGAAGTAGGTCACGGTGAATTCATTGAACGAGATGATGAAGGCCAGCAGCATCCCGGCCAGAATGCCCGAGCGCATCAGCGGCACCACCACGTCGACGATGGCGCGCAGCGGCGAGGCGCCGAGCATTTGCGCAGCCTCCTCGACCTCGCTGCCGATCGACAGCATCGCCGCCGTGCAATTCTTCACCACGAACGGCAAGGCGAGGATCACATGGGCGATCACCAGCCGCGAGGTGTTGAGCTGAAACGGCAGGCTGTCGAATATCAGCAACAGCGCCAGGCCCAGCACCACCATGGGAAACACCAGCGGCAGCGACATCAGCTGCAGCGCCGCCGCTTTGCCGCGGAACTCGCAGCGCACCAACGCATAGGCGGCCGGCACCGCCACCAGGGTGGCGAACAGCATGCTCAGGGTGGCCACCAGCAGACTGGTGGTGAGCGCCTGACCGAGGCTGAGCACGTCACTGGCGTCCGGAGAAACGAAGGTGTTCCAGGCCGCCTTGTACCACTGCAGGCTGTAGCTGGCCGGCGGGAAGTCGAGGTTCGAGGCACCGCTGAACGACATCACGATCATGGTCAGGATCGGCAGCACCGCCAGCAGCAGGATGCCCCCGGACAGGAGCATGGCGAAACGCCCGGTTTCACCCGGCAAAAGGGCGGCACCGCGAAACAGGCTCTTGAGTGGACTGCTCATTGCGAAGCCTCCAGGATGCGCCGGCGACGGCCGGTGACGAACTCGGAGAAGGTCATGATCGCCAGTGTGGTCACGATCAGCACCACTCCGGCGGCGGAGGCGGCCGGCCAGTTCATCAGCGGGGCGATCTGGTCATGCACCATCACCGCCAGCATCGGCACCCGCCGGCCACCAAGGAGCAAGGGCACCACGAAGCTGCTGGCGTTGTAGGCGAACACCAGGGTGGCACCGGTGATGATGCCCGGCAGGCTCATCGGCAAGACCACCTGGCGAAACACCTGCAGGCGGCTGGCCCCGAGGGTCGCCGCCGCCTCTTCATAGCTGCGCGACACGCCACGCATGGCGCTGGCGATCGGCAGCACCGCCAACGGGAAGGCGGTCTGCACCAGGCCCATCAGCACGCCCGTCTGGTTGTACAGCAGCATCACCGGACGATCGATCAGGCCCAGGCCGATCAGCGCCTGATTGAGCATCCCGCCCGGACCGAGGATCACCAGCCAGCCGTAGCTTTGCAGCAGCAGGTTGACCAGCAACGGCAACAGCACCGCGGCGAGGAACACCCGGCGCAACAGCGGAGACTGCAGGCGCGACATGCAGTAGCCGACCGGAATCGCCAGCAGCACCGCGATCAGCGCACTGACCAGGGCCAGACGCAGGGTCAGCAGCAGCGACTTGAGGTAATAGGGTTCGAGCAACTGGGCGTAACTGGCTAGGCTGAAACCGCTCCACTCCGCGCCCTTGGTGCCGACACTCATGCGCAGCACCAGCAGGCTGGCGGCAATCAGTACGCCGAGAAACAGCATCGCCGGCGAGAGAAACAGCCATGCGCGTGCCGTCGGAGAAAACGTCTTGGCCGGGCGCAGGGGCGCCACGCCGACCTGACGGGTCAGGGTTGAATGTGCCATTTCGCTAATCTCATCAGTACAGAAGGTTGCCGCACACCGCGCAGGCGCCCACAGGCCCGCTGCGCGGTGCTGTTCACGGCAGGTGCCGTGCTACATCAGGAAGAGAAGATTTCCGTGTAGCGACGAATCCACTGGTCGTGCACGCTGGCCAGGAAGGCGTTGTCGTGCATGATCGCCTTCTCCGAGATCTGCTCGGGCGTGAGGATGTACGGGCTCTTGCGCGCCTCGGCCGAGATGATCGCCTTGGCGTTGACCGGACCGTTGAAGATGTCCTCGGCCATCTTGCCCTGCACCAGCGGGTCGAGCGAATGGTCGATGAAGGCGTAGGCCAGGTCGGTGTCGCCCGGACGGTGCTTGGGCATGACCGAAAGCATCAGGTCGGTATAGAAGCCTTCCTTCATACCGAAGGTGGCGCCCAGGCCATAGGACGGGTCGCGGATCTGCTTGGGGAAGAAGGCCGGCGCATAGAGGCCGCCCATGTCCAGCGAACCGGTGCGGAACAGTTCGGCGATCTGGTTGGGGTTCTCGCCCAGGGTAATTACCCGATCCTTGAGCTCTTCGAGTTTCTTGAAGCCCGGCTCGACATTGTGCTCATCACCGCCGGCCAGCTTGGCGGCGATGATGATCAGGTCCATCGCCTCAGTCCAGTTCGGTGGCGGCAGGAAAATGTTCGGCGCCATGTCCTTGTCCCACAGGGCGGCGTAGCTGTTCGGCGCTTCTTTCACGGTGCGGGTGCTGTAGATCAGGCTGTTGCACCACAGCAGGTAGCCGATGCCGTGGCCGTCCGCGCCGGTCTGGTATTGCGCCGGCACATCGCGCAGGTTGGGGATGCGGTTGAGGTCGGGTCTTTCCAGCAGCCCGGCACTGGCCAGGCCTTCGGCACCGACGCCGGCCAGGGTGATGATGTCGTATTGCGGGCGATCGCCGCCGGCCTTGAGCTTGGCGACCATCTCCGAGGTACTGCCGGTGCGGTCGGCGATCACCTTGGCGCCGGTCTTGGCTTCGAAGGTCGCGGCGATATTGCGCAGCGCCGCCAACCCGGTGTCGTCCGACCAGGTGAGCAGCCGCAGGGTCTTGCCCTGGAAGCGCATGTCGCTGGCGCTGGCCTTGATGAAGGGAAAGGACAGGGCCGCGGCGGCCACCGATGCGGCGCCCACCGTCTTGATAAATGTTCTTCTGCTGAAATCGTGTTCGCTCATCGCAGTTTCCTCTTTTTTTTATCTGTCTTCGGGAGCTTGCGACCCGGTGCCGGGCTCCCCGCAATAAACCATTCAACCCGACCCGAGGCCCTGCTCGCGCTGGTGCGGCCTGGGCTGACCAAGCCATCCTGCGGCGCGCTCGACAGGCCAACAATCGATAAATAGTCATCGAAGCCATGCGCTGCATGCATGCCTTGAAAGGAGGCATGCGTGCAGCGCAAATGCCCGCTTAAAGGGCGCGAATCACGTGCTTGATTTCCTGGAACGCCTGCAGCCCCCAAGGCCCCAACTCGCGGCCGATGCTGCTCTGTTTGTAGCCGCCCCAAGCCGCTTGCGGGAAGATCACCTGCGGCGCGTTGACCCACACCAGGCCCGCCTGCAAGGCATTGGCAACCCGTTCGGCGCGGCGCGCGTCGCCACTGACCACGCTGGCCACCAGGCCGAACTCGCTGTCGTTGGCCAGTTCGATAGCCTGCGCTTCACTGCTGAAACGGCGCACGCAGAGCACCGGCCCGAAGATCTCCGCGCGCCACAGGGCGCTGTCCAAAGGCACGTCGGTGAATACCGTGGGCCGCAGGAAATAGCCGCATGGCAGCCCGGCGGGCCGTTCGCCGCCGGTTAGCAGGCGTGCCCCGGCCTCCAGACCCTCGGCGATATGCTGGTAGACCCGCTGGTATTGCGCCAGACTGACCAGCGCGCCCATCTCCACGCCGGGCACCAGCGGGTCGCCGACGCGGATCGCCTCGGCGCGCGCCTGCAGCCGCACCAGAAATTCCTCGGCCAGCTCATCGGCCACCAGCACCCGGCTGGTCGCCGAGCACATCTGCCCGGCATTGAAGAAGCCACCGCCACAAGCCAACTCGACCGCCAGATCCAGGTCGGCGTCGGCGAACACCAGCAGCGAGGACTTGCCGCCCAGCTCCAGGCTGACGCCCTTGACCGTCTCGGCAGCGCGTTGCATGACCTGCACGCCCACCGCATTGCTGCCGGTGAACGACAGCTTGGCCACCCCCGGATGCGCCGCGAGTGGCGCCCCAACCGCCAGACCGCTGCCGCAGACCAGGTTGAACACCCCGGCCGGCAGGCCACTCTCGGCGATGATGTCGGCCAGCTCCAGTTCTGGCAGTGGGGTCACCTCCGAGGGCTTCAGCACTACCGTGCAGCCGGCCGCCAGGGCGGGGGCCAGCTTCCAGGCGGTGGTCACCATGGGGAAATTCCACGGCACGATCAGCCCCACCACGCCACAGGGCTCGCGGCGCAGGCGGGCGGCGAATTCGCGGCTCGGCAGTTCCACCGCGGCGTCCTGCTGAGCGTCCAGCGCCTCGGCCAGCTCGGCGTAATAGCTGAAGGTGGCGATCACGTCGTCGATATCGATCGCCGCCTCGCTCAACGGCTTACCGCTATTGCGCGACTGCAGCTGGATCAGGCGCTCGCGGCGCCCCTCGACGCCAGCGGCAATCCGGCGCAGGCAGGCGCCCCGCTCGACCCCGGCGCTGCGCCCCCAGGCCGGAAAAGCGTCACTCGCCGCGCGCACCGCCTGCTCGACCGCCTTGGCATCGCCGCCGGCCACGCTCGCCAGCAACTCTTCGGTAGCGGGATTGATCACCCTCAGGCTGTCGCCGCCGCTCTGCCAGTGCCCGCCGATATACAGGCCGGCGAGGGCGCCATTGTGGGTCGGGCGGCTGTTCAACATGCGCCCATTCCGCTCATCCAGGCCTGCTGGTCGATTTCGATCAGGGTCGGCAACGGCGACTCGCTCGCCTGGCGCAAGGCCGCGCGCAACCCTTCGACGTCATTCGCCCGCCCCGCCGCACAGCCCAGCGCCTTGGCCGCGGCGACGAAGTCCGGGGTAAAGATATCCACACCCACCGGTTCGATGTCGCGGTTGACCATGTACCTCTTGATCTCCTCATAGCCCTGGTTATTCCACAGCAGGACGATGATCGGCGCGCGCGCCTCCACCGCGCTGGCCAGTTCGGCCAGGGTGAACTGCAGCCCGCCGTCGCCGATCAGGCACACCACCGGACGTCGCTGCGTGCCTTCGCGGCGGTCGCCCAGCAGCGCACCTATGGCCGCCGGCAGGGCATAACCGAGGGTGCCGTAGCCGGTCGAGGAGTTGAACCAACGCCGCGGCTGCTCCAGATTCAGGGTCAGGTTGCCGCTGTAGACCGGCTGGGTCGAGTCACCCACCAGCACGGCGTCCGGCAGCACCTCCAGCACCGTCTGCAGGAAGCATGTCTGCCCGCGCATAGGCGCGTCCCAGGACGCCTCGAGGGTCTCGCGCAGCTGCGCGGCGCGGGCGCTGCCCCAGTCGTCGCGACGCGCGGCCAAGGCCTGTTCGCCGAGCGCCGCATCCAAGGCCGCCAGTGCCAGCGCGGAGTCGGCGACCAGCGCCAGCGCCGGCGGGTAATTGCGCACGGCCTGGTCCGGGTCGATGTCGATGCGCAGCAAGGCGCCGGGGATCTCGAAGCCGCCGGCGAAGGTCACGTCATAATCGGTTTCGCCCAGCTCGGTACCGACCGCCAGCACCACATCGGCCTCGGCCACCAGTTCACGGGTAGCCAGGGTCGACTGGGTCGAACCGATCAACAGCGGATGACGCGAGGGCAGCAGGCCCTTGGCATTGATGGTCAGCGCCACCGGTGCCTGCAGCCGCTCGGCCAGCCGGACCAGCGCCGGCGCCGCGTCGATCGCGCCGCCGCCGGCGAGGATCAGTGGTCGCTGGGCGCCAGCCAGCCGGCTGGCCATTTGCGCGATGGCGACCGGGCTGGCGCCGGGCCGGGCCAGCTCGATCGGCTGACTGTGCAGTAGCTCGTCGGCCTCCTCGACCAGCACGTCGAGCGGAATCTCGATATGCACCGGACGCGGCCGCGCGGCCTGGAACACGGCAAAGGCACGCGCCAGCACGGCCGGCAGCTCGGCGGCCGACAGCAGGGTGTGCGAGAAGGCGGAGAAACCCGCGACCAGATTGCTCTGCGACGGCAGCTCGTGCAGCTTGCCGCGCCCACCGCCGAGCTGGCTGCGCGCCTGCACGCTGGAGATCACCAGCATCGGGATAGAATCGGCATAGGCCTGGGCCATGGCCGTGGCGATATTGGTCATGCCGGGGCCGGTGATGATGAAAGACACCCCCGGCTTGCCGCTGGTGCGCGCATAACCATCGGCCATAAAGCCGGCGCCCTGCTCATGCCGCGGGGTGACGTGCTCGATGGGCGACTGAGCCAGCCCGCGGTACAGCTCGACGGTATGTACGCCGGGGATGCCGAAGACCCGCTCGACACCGTAGCGTTCGAGCAACTTCACCAATACTTCGCCACATGTCGCCATGTTCTTTTGTCCTGTCCAGTAACTGAGGTCTACTGCACTCGTCGCATTGCGCGCCCGGGGGATTCAGCGGCCCGTGCGGATGCGGCGCAGATGCGCGAAAGTGCAGGCAAGGTTCAATTTGACCCCCTGCCCAGCCACCGGACAATGCAAAAATAGTCATACTAGGCATGTTCTCACTGCATAGCTGAGCCCCCATGAAACGGCTTCCACCGCTGCCTTCGCTGCATACCTTCGTGATCACCGCCCAGTGCTGCAACTTCACCCGTGCGGCCGAATTGCTGCACATTACCCAGGGCGCGGTCAGCCGGCAGATCGCCGGCCTGGAAAGTCACCTGGGCTACCCGCTGTTCCAGCGCCAGGCGCGCGGCCTGAGCCTGACCGCCCAGGGCCGCGAGCTGTTTCCGCAGATCCAGCAGGCCTTCGCCCTGATTGGCGAGGCGGTCGAAAAAGTGGGGGCGCGGCGCGAGGCGCTGCGGCTGAAGGCACCGACCTGCGTGATGCGCTGGCTGCTGCCGCGACTGATGCACTGGCAGGCCGAGCGCCCGGACGTGCCCGTGGAGCTGACGACCACCGTGCAGCACTCGGTGGATTTTCGCAGCGAGGAGTTCGACGCTGCCGTGGTGTTTGGCAGCCAGCCCGGCCCCGCCCTGGTGGCGCACCACCTGTTCGATGAGCTGCTCACCCCGGTCTGCGCGCAGCAACTGCTCAGCGGCCCGCAGCCGCTCAGCCAGCCGGCCGATCTGGAGCGCCACACCCTGCTGCACCCCACACGCGACCAGCGCGACTGGGAGGCCTGGCTGAAGGCCGCCGGCACCACGGTCAACAGCATCGGCAAGGGTCAGCATTTCGACACCCTGGATCTCGCCATGACCGTGGCCTCGCAGGGCCTCGGCGTGGCCATCGGCGACTGGTCGCTTATCGGCGAAGACCTGGAAGCCGGGCGCCTGGCCACCCCCTTCGAGCTGAAAGTGCGCACCGGCGATGCCTACTTCCTGGTCTACCCCGAACGCCCGGCGCCTTCTACCCAGTTAGCCGAACTGATCGACTGGCTGCTGCTACAGGCCGCGGCGCGTAACTCTCGGCCATCGGCCTGAACCCCGAGCAAAGCCCCGCCTCCGACACAGAATGACCAGGAGTAGCCATTATTCGCGTGCATAGAAAAACCCCTGTAACTGAGTGAGAGCTACAGGGGTTCTAATTTGAAACTTTACAAAAAAGTCTCCTCAGTTAATCAGAACGGGATGTCGTCGTCGAAACTGTCGAAATCCTGCGCGGGCTTGGCCTGCGGCTGCGGAGCCGGACGCGGCGCCTGCTGCTGTTCGCGCTGCGGTTCACGTTGCGGCGCCTGGCGCTGCTGACGCGGGGCGGAGTCGCCACCGGCGTTGTCCGGACGGCCACCGAGCAGCTGCATGGTGCCCTGCATGTCGACGACGATCTCGGTGGTATAACGCTTGATGCCGTCTTTTTCCCACTCGCGGGTCTGCAGCTTGCCTTCGATATACACCTGCGAACCTTTGCGCAGGTATTCGCCGGCGATTTCGGCAACCTTGCCGAACAGCGAGACACGGTGCCACTCGGTTTTCTCGACCTTCTGCCCGGTCTGCTTGTCGGTCCACTGCTCGCTGGTGGCCAGGCTCAGGTTGGTGACCGCATTGCCGCTGGGCAGATAGCGCGTTTCCGGATCCTGTCCGCAGGTACCGACCAGAATGACTTTGTTAACCCCACGGGCCATAACTTTCTCCTAGAGCTGTCAGCACGTCACCGGCGCCGCTTCGATCAGGCGCTCGAGGGACGTGCGATCCAATTGTTGGGTATCCACTTTGATGTAGATGGCGGCTTCTTCACGCACCACCACGGCATCCGCCACTCCGGGCACTGCCTGTAAACGCTCGGCCAACCCCACTTCGTGCAATGCCGCGGCTGAAAGCGGCAAGCGCAGGCTGGTGACATAAGGCGGTTCGCGCATAGTAACAGCAAAGCCTAGCCAAAGAAGAGCCATGGCCGCGCAACCGAGGAACACCCCCGACAGGCTGTAATGCTGGTACAGCCAGCCACCGAGAATGCCGCCCAGCGCAGCGCCGAGAAACTGACTGGTCGAGTACACCCCCATCGCCGTGCCCTTGCCGCCGGCAGGCGCAACCTTGCTGATCAGGGATGGCAGCGAAGCCTCGAGCAGATTGAACGCGGTAAAAAACACCACGGTCCCCAGCACCAGGGCGCGCAGGCTGCTGCCGAACTGCCAGAAGTACAGCTCACAGACCAGCAGCACCGCTACCGCGCCGAGCAGCACGCGCTTCATGCGCCGCTGTTTCTCGCCATAGATGATGAACGGCAGCATGCCGAAGAAGCCGATCAGCAGCGCGGTCAGGTAGACCCACCAATGCTCTTCCTTGGGCAGCCCGCCCTGCTCCACCAGCGCCAGCGGCAAGGCAATGAAACTGGCCATCAGAATCGCATGCAGGGCCAGGATGCCGAAGTCCAGGCGCAGCAGATCGACATGCTGCAAGGTCGGCAACAACGCCTGGCGGGCGACGCCGGACTCGCGGTGTTGCAGCGGCCCGGCAGCGCGCGGCACCACCCCGGCGACGATGACGATGCCGAGCAAAGCCATGGCGGCGGTGGCCATGAACAAGCCGGACAAACCAAAGGCGCGGGTCAGCAGCGGGCCGACCACCATGGCCACGGCGAAGGACAGACCGATGCTCATGCCGATCATGGCCATGGCCTTGGTCCGGTGCTGTTCGCGGGTCAGATCGGAGAGCAGGGCCATCACCGCGGCGGAAATCGCCCCGGCGCCCTGCAGCACCCGGCCGGCGATCACCCCCCAGATCGAGTCGGCGTTGGCCGCCAGCAGGCTGCCGGCGGCGAAAATCAGCAGCCCGGCATAGATCACCGGACGCCGACCGATACGGTCGCTGAGCATGCCGAAGGGTATCTGCAGCAACGCCTGGGTCAGGCCGTAGGCGCCTATGGCCAGGCCAATCAATGCCGGCGTACTGCCGCGCAACTCCATGCCGTAGGTCGCCAGTACCGGCAGCACCATGAACATACCGAGCATGCGGAACGCGAATACCAGTGCCAGCCCGGCGGCCGCACGGGTTTCACCGCCACTCATGCGCTCGCTGTAGGGATCGTGCATGGAAAACGCCTTGATGAAATAGGCGGCGATTCTAGCAGCACCGCTCGACGCGGCACAGCCGTCACGCTTTGCCGCACTGCATCACAGGGCCGTATACTCACTGGTTTTCCGCCCGCCATGCGAGGCCGCTGTTTGTGGACAAGATTGTGATCCGGGGTGCCCGCACCCATAACCTGAAAAACATCGACCTGACCCTCCCGCGCGACAAGCTGATCGTGATTACCGGCCTGTCCGGTTCCGGCAAGTCCTCGCTGGCCTTCGACACCCTCTACGCCGAGGGCCAGCGCCGCTACGTCGAGTCGCTGTCGGCCTATGCCCGGCAGTTCCTGTCGATGATGGAAAAACCCGATGTCGACACCATCGAAGGGTTGTCGCCGGCGATCTCCATCGAGCAGAAATCCACCTCGCACAACCCGCGTTCCACCGTCGGCACCATCACCGAGATCTACGACTACCTGCGCCTGCTCTACGCCCGCGCCGGTATTCCCCGCTGCCCGGACCACGACCTGCCACTGGAAGCGCAGACCGTCAGCCAGATGGTCGACCAGGTGCTGGCCCTGCCGGAAGGCAGCAAGCTGATGCTGCTGGCGCCGGTGATCCGCGAGCGCAAGGGCGAACACCTGGCCATCTTCGACGAGCTGCGTGCCCAGGGTTTCGTGCGGGTGCGGGTCAACGGCAAGATTTATGAGCTGGACGAACTGCCCAAGCTGGATAAGCAGAAGAAACACAGCATCGATGCCGTGGTGGATCGCTTCAAGGCCCGTGGCGACCTGCAACAACGCCTGGCCGAATCGTTCGAAACCGCGCTCAAGCTGGCCGACGGCCTGGCCCTGGTTGCCCCGATGGAAGGTGAAGACGGCGAGGAGATCATCTTCTCCGCGCGCTTCGCCTGCCCGGTGTGCGGCCATTCGATCAGCGAGCTGGAGCCCAAGCTGTTTTCCTTCAATAATCCGGCCGGCGCCTGCCCGACCTGCGACGGCCTGGGCGTGAAGCAGTTCTTCGACACCAAGCGCCTGATCAACGGCGAGATGACCCTGGCCGAGGGCGCGATTCGCGGCTGGGACAGACGCAACGTCTATTACTTCCAGATGCTCGGCTCGCTGGCCGGGCACTACGGTTTCAGCCTGGAAATCCCCTTCGACGACCTGGCCGCCGAACATCAGAAATGCATTCTGTTCGGCAGCGGCACGCAGAACGTCGACTTCCGCTACCTGAATGACCGCGGCGATATCGTCAAGCGCGCCCACCCGTTCGAAGGCATAGTGCCAAACCTGGAACGCCGCTACCGCGAGACCGAATCGGCCAGCGTGCGCGAGGAGCTGGCCAAGTTCCTCAGCACCCAGGCCTGCCAGGACTGCCGCGGCACCCGCCTGCGCCGCGAGGCGCGGCACGTCTGGGTCGGCGAGAAGACCCTGCCGGCGGTCACCGGCCTGCCGATTGGCGACGCCACCGAGTATTTCGGCAGCCTGGCGCTCCCCGGCCGGCGCGGCGAGATTGCCGAGAAGATCCTCAAGGAAATCCGCGAGCGCCTGCAGTTTCTGGTCAACGTCGGCCTGGATTACCTGACCCTGGATCGCAGCGCCGACACCCTGTCCGGCGGCGAAGCCCAGCGCATCCGCCTGGCCAGCCAGATCGGTGCCGGTCTGGTCGGAGTCATGTACATCCTCGACGAACCCTCGATCGGCCTGCACCAGCGCGACAACGAACGCCTGCTCGGCACCCTGCGGCATCTGCGCGATATCGGCAACACGGTGATCGTGGTCGAGCACGACGAGGACGCCATTCGCATGGCCGACTACGTGGTCGACATCGGCCCCGGCGCCGGCGTACATGGCGGCCAGATCGTCGCCCAGGGCACGGCGGCCGACGTCATGGCCCACCCGGACTCGCTGACCGGCAAGTACCTGTCCGGGCGAGTGAGGATCGAGGTACCGGCCAAGCGCACGCCCAAGGACAAGAAGCTCTCGCTGAAGATCAAGGGCGCGCGGGGCAACAACCTGCAAAAGGTCGACCTGGATATCCCGATCGGCCTGCTGACCTGCGTCACCGGCGTGTCCGGCTCGGGCAAGTCGACCCTGATCAACAACACCCTCTACCCACTCAGCGCCACCGCGCTGAACGGCGCGACCACCCTGGAAGCCGCCGCGCACGACAGCATCGACGGCCTGCAGCACCTGGACAAGGTGGTCGACATCGACCAGAGCCCGATCGGCCGCACGCCGCGCTCCAATCCGGCGACCTACACCGGCCTGTTCACCCCGATCCGTGAGCTGTTCGCCGGCGTGCCCGAGTCGCGCTCGCGCGGCTACGGCCCGGGACGCTTCTCCTTCAACGTCAAGGGCGGGCGCTGCGAAGCCTGCCAGGGTGACGGCCTGATCAAGGTGGAGATGCACTTCCTGCCGGACATCTACGTGCCCTGCGATGTGTGCAAGAGCAAGCGCTACAACCGCGAAACCCTGGAAGTGAAGTACAAGGGCAAGAACATCACCGAAGTGCTGGACATGACCATCGAGGAAGCCCGGCTGTTCTTCGATGCCGTGCCGGCCCTGGCGCGCAAGCTGCAGACCCTGATGGACGTGGGCCTGTCCTATATCAAGCTGGGGCAGAGCGCGACCACCCTGTCCGGCGGCGAGGCGCAGCGGGTCAAGCTATCGCGCGAGCTGAGCAAGCGCGACACCGGCAAGACCCTGTATATCCTCGACGAGCCGACCACCGGCCTGCACTTCGCCGATATCCAGCAACTGCTCGACGTGCTGCACCGCCTGCGCGACCACGGCAACACCGTGGTGGTGATCGAGCACAACCTGGACGTGATCAAGACCGCCGACTGGCTGGTCGACCTCGGCCCGGAAGGCGGTTCCAAGGGCGGCCAGATCATCGCCGTCGGCACACCTGAAGAAGTCGCCGAGATGCCGCAGTCGCACACCGGCTACTTCCTCAAGCCGCTGCTGGAACGCGCCCGCATCGCCAGCTGAAGCCGATGGCCTGCCGAGATCTCGTCGCGGCGCGATGAAACCCCGGCAACTTCTCGGCAAACGCAACCTCCGCGCCCGGGCCAGGTCAAACTGGAGTCCCCCGGGCTGTGCTGGCGGGACATCCCGTCTTCTACAAGGAGAGTTCCCGATGCGCCTGACTTTTACCGCCCTCCTGCTCGGCGCAGGTCTTACCCCCATGCTTGCCGCTGCCGCCCAACCGAATGGACCCTGGCTCAACGAGCAACAGCATGTCTCGCTCGAAGGCTTCATGAGCAATGCCCAGTTGTATGAGCAACTCGCCGGCGTGGCGCGTCGCTCCGGCGGTGCGCTCAGCCTCGAACAGACCGGCACCAGCGGCGAAGGCCGACCGATCTGGCTGGCACGCCTGGGCAAACCGGATAACCCGGCGGTGCTGATCATCACCCAGCAACACGGCAACGAACCCCACGGCACCGAAGCCGCCCTCGACCTGATTCGCAAGCTGGCGGCCGGCGGCTCTTTCGCCGAGCAGGTGCTGGCCAACCTGCAAGTGCTGTTCATTCCCCGGGTCAACCCCGACGGAACCGCACTCGTCACCCGCGGCAACCTCGATTTCAGTGCGCCGCAAACCAGCGCCAGCTGCCTGCGCGCGGATGGCAGCCTGGACCCGAGCAAACTCGACCAGGGCCTGGGCGCCAATGTCACCGCCTACACGCCCGAAGATGGCCCGCGCCAATGGAGCTACGACATCAACCGCTACCACTGGCCGGACTGGAGCCAGAGCACCCAGGTGCTGTGCAATCCGGGGCTGGCCGAGCAAGCGCATTTCAATCCAGGCCAGAACCCGGTGCCGGAAGCCCTGGCAGTGCGCAGCGCCTATGACCGCTATCAACCCATGTGGATGGTCGATGTACACAACCAGAACCCGGCCGTCGTGCTCGACGACGCCGACCCTGAAGCCAATCGCCCCGGACGCCAGGTGACAGCCTCCATCGCCTGGCCGACCCACCCCGAGGTTGCCCAGGAAGCGGTCGACCTGTCGAAGCAGATGGCCCTGGTGATGAAGAAGCGCTCCATGCAGATCGGCCATATGGAGATCAGCAACTATTACTACCAGCGCCCGGACGGCAGCATTCGCCGTGGTGGCGGCGAACCCGGCATTGCCCGCAACGCCTACGCGCTGCTGGCCAGCGAGAGCCTGGCCAAGGGCGCCGAAGGACCACTGGGCGGCAGCATCCTGATGGAAATAACCGGACTCAACAGCCGCGGACAAAAATCCATCGGCATGCTGCGCAACAACGTCAGGGAAATGCTCGAAGCCCTGCTGCTAGCCAGCGCCGACGGTAGCCTGCTGACCCAGGACCCGGCCGAAGCGGAGCACCTGCTGCGCCCCGGCCAGGAAGTCGACGAGCCCCTGACGAACCCCCACGACGAATAGCGGCACAATTAAAAAAGCCCCGAATGTTTTGGGGCTTTTCGTTGCTATCAATGCGCCTACATCTGCGCCTGCAGGTAGTTCTCCAGGCCTAATTTGTCGATCAGCCCCAACTGGATCTCCAGCCAGTAGGCATGATCCTCCTCGGTGTCCTTGAGCTGCACCAGGAGGATGTCGCGGGTCTGATAATCCTGGTGCCGTTCACACAGTTCGATGCCCTTGCACAAGGCCGCGCGCACCTGGTATTCCAAGGCCAGATCGAGCTTGAGCATCTCCGGCACCGTCTGGCCGAAGCGGAAGCCGTCCGGGATCATGTCCGGCAAGCCTTCGAGAAACAGGATGCGCTTGAGGATGGCGTCGGCGTGCTGGGTCTCCTCCGCCATCTCATGGTTGATCCGCTCGTAGAGCTTGGCAAAGCCCATGTCCTCGTACAGGCGCGAATGCACGAAATACTGATCGCGCGCCGCCAGTTCACCCTTGAGCAGCATTTTCAAATAGTCGATGACTTCGATGTGGCCCTGCATGCCTGGAATCCTTGCTGCATCCGTGGAATTGGCGAATGCTCCGCCGGCCGTTCGCCACGGTCAAGCGAAAAGCACGACGCCTCCACCAGGGAGGCGCCGCACAGCTGGCTGAACGCAGCCAATGGAGCGCCATAGGGTGCTCCACCGGCAACCGGTCAAGCGAGGTCGAAGCGGTCCAGGTTCATCACCTTGGTCCAGGCGGCGACGAAGTCCTTGACCAGCTTTTCCTTGCCGTCAGTGCTGGCGTAGACCTCGGCGTAAGCACGCAGCACCGAGTTGGAACCGAAGACCAGGTCGTTACGGGTGCCGGTGTATTTCACCTTGCCGCTCTTATGATCCTTGCCCTCGAAGGTTTCCGCCTCGGCATCCACCACCTTCCACTCGGTGCCCATGTCCAGCAGGTTGACGAAGAAGTCGTTGCTCAGCACGCCTACCTTGTCGGTGAACACGCCATGCTGGCTACCGTCATGGTTGGCCCCCAGCACGCGCAGGCCGCCGACCAGCGCGGTCAGCTCCGGCGCGCTCAGGGTCAGCAACTGAGCCTTGTCGACCAGCATGGCCTCGGTCGGTACGCCGAGCTTGCCCTTGCGGTAGTTGCGGAATCCGTCGGCGACGGGCTCCAGCAGGGCG
>Ga0209343_10004420_pt1 | contig 17360 bp, 9 predicted proteins | sample RifCSPlowO2_02_FD_184026 | JGI IMG/M metagenome (GOLD analysis project Ga0209343, IMG submission 184026) | Groundwater microbial communities from Rifle, Colorado - Rifle CSP2_plank lowO2_0.2 (SPAdes) (version 2) | ecosystem: Environmental > Aquatic > Deep subsurface > Groundwater | place: Rifle... | reverse complement strand
GCACATTTTTTCGCCCGCCGTGCTCAACACGTTCCGGTTCTCATACAGCCGTACGTTGCTCGACCAGGTGACCTCGTCCGGAGTGATCGGGCCGCAGTTTTCCTTTGTGGAAGGGCAGGCGCTTTCCCAATTCTCCGTCACCGGGCTCACGGCCTTTTCCGGAGATAATGCCAGCCCGTCGCTCGGCAAGCAGAACATCTTCACCTGGAGCGACGACGTGTTTTACACGCGCGGGAATCACTCGTTCAAATTCGGGACGCTGTTCAACCGCTTCCAGCAATACACCAAGATCAGCTTGCAGACGCGCGGCAACATCACCTTTGCGAGCATTCGGGACTTGTTGCTGGGCAATGTGCAAACCTTCACCCGGCTGACAGCCGGCGGGCGGCAGGAACGCTACACCGAGTACAGCACGATCGGATTTTACGCGCAGGATGACTGGCGGGTCCGCCAGAACCTGAACTTGAATCTCGGCCTGCGCTATGAGTTCATCACCATCCCGATGGAATCCATGAATCCGAGCCTGGGCTCGGCGGTGCGGGACATGCGGCTGGATACGGCGGCGACCTTGGGGCGCCCCCTGCTGGGCAAGAACCCTTCGCTCAAGAACTTCAGCCCGCGGTTCGGATTTGCCTGGGACGTGCTGGGTGACGGAAAGACGGCGGTGCGCGGCGGCTTGGGGCTGCTCTATGACCTGAACAACCACTTTGGCACCTCGTTGCTCTCGTTGGCTGGGGGCACACCGCCGTTTTCAACTCTTAGTTCCATTTCCAATTTCCAGTTGACTCAGTGCTGCCCGATTCCCGTGCCTGCTGACGTGGTAGGCAAGTCGGTGCGGCTGATGGATTACAACATGCAGCAGCCGCATCTGCTGCAATATAACCTCACCGTGCAGCGGCAACTGCCGTGGTCCACAGCGATCACGTTAACCTATGCAGGGTCGCGGGGAATGAACCTGCTGCGCCACGTGGACGGAAACCCGACCACACCGCAGATCCTGGCCGACGGGCGGAGGTTCTGGACGGGGACCGAGCCACGGACCAACCCGGCCTTTGACTACATTCGTCTCAATACCGCATCGGGCGATTCCTGGTACAACTCCTTCCAGATCGGCGTGCAGAAGCGGCTGAGCCAGGGGTTGCAGTTCCAGAGTTCCTACACCTGGTCGAAGTCCATTGACACTACCCAGGGCGTCGTCCCGGCCGACTCGAGCGGGGACATCTCCCCGGTGGATGCCCAGGACAACCGTGTGGACCGGGGACCCTCGGCGTTTGATATCCTGCACAACTGGAGAAACAACGCGATCTTCCGGATTCCCGGCTTGCCGACCGAAGGAATTGCCGGAAAGCTCCTGGGGGGCTGGTGGATGAGCGGAATTTTCAGTTACCAGCAGGGCTATCCTTTTACCGTCGGTCTACAACGGAACCGGTCGCGCTCGAAGTATAACGACAACGGCGGGGACCGGCCAGACCTGGTGCCGGGAGTCAAGACCGACGAAATCATTAGCGGCGTGTCCCGCGGCTGCGGGAACCTGGCGGCCGGGACGCCGATCCGGGGGCCCGAGCGCTGGTTTGATCCCTGCGCGTTTTCCATTCAGCCGGCGGGTTTCTTGGGGAATGCCGGCCGCAATATTCTGCGCGGGCCTTCCCGGGTAACCGTGGATTTCTCCGTGGCGAAGGATGCTGCATTGGGTTTCCTGGGAGAAAGCGGGAAGTTGGAGTTCCGGGCGGAGTTCTTCAATATCTTGAATCATGTGAACTTTGCCATGCCTAGCGCGACGGCGTTCACGGGCGCCCAGAACGTGGAAAACCCCGTCGGGACCGCGGGCAGAATTACCAGCGCTTCGCCTTCGCGCCAAATTCAGTTGTCGCTGAAGGTTGTATTCTAGGGTACGATTGACAGAACATAAGGACGTTCCGGAAGAGGGAGGGCGGGGTGAAACGGATTATTGGAATGCTGGCGGCGTTTGTGCTGGTGGGGCTGTTCGGCGGTTTGCAGGCCCAGCAAGGTCCCCCTTCCTCGAAACTGGCTGGCAAGGAACTGGCCGGCAAGAAATTGTTTCTGCAACGGTGCTCCGTCTGCCATATGCCACCTTTGGGTCCGCCGGGCGAGGAGGGGGAGTCCTACGGTCCGAAGCTCCTCGGCTACGTGAAAGATACCGCGACGGAAACCCGTGCCCGCGAGTTCATTCGCAACGGTTCGCCCCGGATGCCGGGCTTCCAGTACGAGCTGGCGGCGGAAGAGATTGAGAACATCATTGCATATCTAAAAGTCTTTAAGTAAGCAGGCTTGGGCAGAAATCTTGAAAAGGGAGAGGAGAACGGTCGTGTTGATAAAAAAGCGATTGTTTGGATTGGTGGCCGGCGTGGTGGCGGTTAGCCTTCTGGGATTTCTCCCGCGCAGTGCTGCCGCTGCGAGTGCGTTGCAGGGTACCGTCCAGTCAGCGAGTGGCCAATCCCTGGAGGGAGTAGCCGTTTCAGCCCGAGCGAATGGGAAAACCTACACCACGACGGTGTACACCGATTCGCTAGGGGCCTACGACTTCCCGCCGCTGGATAACGGTCATTATCGAATTTGGGCGCAAGCCGTGGGATTCGAAACGACCCGGGCGGAAGCGGACTTGGACGGATCGCAAACGGCCCGTCGCGAGTTTCGGATGCCAACCCTTCAAGATTTCAGCAAGCAGCTCACCGGAACCGAGTGGATCGCGAGTTTGCCGGAAGATACCAAAGAGAACCGCCGGCTGAAGGCCATCTTTCGCAGCAACTGTTCGGGGTGTCATACGCCGAACTTCGTGCTCCAGAACCGCTTTGACGAGGCGGGCTGGCGAAAGGTCATTGACGTGATGGAGACGGTCGGCATATACGGAGATCCGCCGCGTCTCGACCGCGCCCCCGTGCCGCTCGTCCGCCAATACAAAGAGGAACTGGCGGTGTATCTGGCGAAAATGCGGGGTCCGGGGCCTTCTCCCATCAAATTCCAGCCCTATTCGAGGCCGCGCGGTGAGACAGCCCGCGTGGTTGTCACCGAATATGATTACACCTCCAGCGCGAATCCCAGCGAGCCTGTCACTCACGACGGGAGCGACTGGATGGAGGGAGTTCCTTCCGCGTATGAAGCGCGAGGATCTCACGACGCGGAAGTAGATCAGAACGGCTTCGTTTGGATCGCTGACTCGCAGGCGAACTCGGCCCGCACCGTGGCGCGGCTCGATCCCAAGACGGGCGAGGTGAAGAATTTCAAACTCCAAGGCGAGGGCGGCTTGGCCATGCGCAGCCACGGCATCGTGATTGATTCGAAAGGGATTGCCTGGTTCAACGCCAGTGGTGGGCTGGGCAAGATTGACACGAAGACGGAAAAGATCGAGCGATTTGAGCCGCCCCAAGAGATGGCGCGGGCCGGGGGCACTCTGGACCTGGACTCGAATGGAAACGTTTGCATATCCACCAACGAGGGGGCGCTCAAGTTCGATCCGGCCACGAACAAGTTCACCGATTTCAAGTCGAAGACCCGCGGCAGTCCCGGGCGCACTTACGGCGTGGCGGTGGACGGCGCGAGCAACTGCTGGTGGGCTCAGATGAACTTCGACAAGCTCGGCGTCGGCAATTTCCGCACGGGCGAGATCACCGAGGTTGCGCTTCGGCCGGTTTCCGGCGTGGAGGACTTGATAACCGAGCGGGACCGCAGGATCTTCAGCATTATCGGTTCCGACTGGAACTCGGCGACGCTCGATCAGCAAGCGCCCCGCCGCCTGGGTAGCGACAAGAAGACCAACACCGTATGGGTGGCGATGTGGTGGGGAAATAGCCTGGCAAAGATTGACGGCCGAACCCACAAGGTCACCTATTATCCTCATCCCGGTCCCGGATTCCCGGGCGTCTACGATACAACCATTGATAAAAACGGGATGGTCTGGATGAACCTGATGAACGATGACCGGGTTGCCAAGTTTGACCCCAAAACGGAAAAGTGGACGGAATATCCGCTGCCCACTCGGGGCACGGAAACCCGGTTCATCGCCGTGGACAATCGGACGGACCCCGTGGAAGTGTGGGTGCCGTACTGGCGCGCTCACAAGATTGCTCGCATTCAGTTCCGCACGGCGGAGCAACTGAAGGCGCAACGCTGAGCAAGACCCGTTGGAGGCTGTCGTTTTTCAAGACGTTTCCATCACTCCCTCTTTCCTGAGGGAGCGATGGGAGGAATGAGAGGGTGTGTATGCCGGAGAGTGTTGGTACGGATGCCAACCTTGGAATTCAGGAAACGGTAGATCGCTATCGCAAAGGAATCATTACACGCCGGGACCTCTTGCGGTCTCTCATTGCAGTGACGGGTAGCTATACGGCGGCGCACCTGTTCCTGGAAACGAGCGGCCTGGCTGCCACGCTCATTTCCCAAGTCGAGTCAGCCGCCGCCAAAGTCACCGCCGAAACCATTCGGTATCCTTCTGGGGACATTCAAATCGAAGGCTATCTCGTCAAACCCAAAAGCTCCGGCAAGCACCCGGCCGTCATTGTGATCCATGAGAACCGGGGCCTGAACGAACATATCCGAGATGTTGCCCGGCGGTTTGCGGCGGAAGGGTTCGTCGCGCTGGGTCCGGACCTTCTTTCCCGCGCCGGCGGCACGGCCAAGATGAAGTCGGAGCGCGAGGCCACGGAAGCGATTGGCCGTCTTCCGCTCACCGGCGTCCTGGATGATTTGAAGGCGGGTTTTGAGTACATGTCGAAACATCCGGATGTGGAGCCGCAGCGGATTTCCTCGGTGGGATTCTGCTGGGGTGGGTGGCGGAGCTTCATGGTGGCGACCACTGTGCCGCAACTCCACCGGGCGGTGGTTTTCTATGGTTCCAGTCCGCCCGCAGGCTATGAAAACATTCAGGCCCCGGTTCTGGCGCACTACGCTCAGTGGGACTATCAAATCACCGGCAACTCCCTGTGGACGTCCGACCGAATGAAGCAGGCGGGGAAGAAGTTCACCTATTACGTGTACCCGGAATCGGAACACGCCTTCTTCAATGATACGGGACCCCGCCACAATCCGTCGGCCGCGAAACTGGCATGGACGCGCACGCTGGAATTCCTGCGTAGTTAGAGCATTTGCATCGTCTCTGATTCCGAAGCCACAGTACCGGAGCACATCCGGAGCACTGTGTGGCGAGCCGGAGAGCACAGTTTTGGAAGTGGCTTCCGAAGGGGCCGTCCGCTCTGCTAATCGTCCCCTCCTCCTATCATTCGTATCCCAGTCAATCACCTTCCGCGTAACGAGAGTAATTCTTTGCGTGCGGACGGAATGGCAGTGTTTCCAGACTGGACCGCGGGCAGCATGGAACCCCTTGAAAATGGTCTAGCAGTTTGTTGAAAAACGATTGGATGGCGTCATTCTGAGCGCAGCGAAGAATCTGCTTTTCATTTCCGGCGCTGAAAACAAAAGCTGATTCTTCAGCCCGCCAAACAACGTCGGGCTTCAGAATGACATCTCGCAGGGTTTTTCAACAAGCTGCTAGGCGGGATACGATGTGAGCAGGCCGGCCCAACGAGGTATTTCCTTGACAAAGAGTATCGTCACGCCTAAGGTTAGAAAATAAAGTCTAGCAGGAGGGAATAATAATGATGAGTTCTAGAGGGCGGGGACTTGTGAGATGGGGATGGACCGTGCTCCTTGCAATCGGCACGTTGCCGGCTCTGGCGCAATTACCAACAGCCACAATCCTGGGCGTGGTCAAGGACTCCAGCGGCGCCGTTGTGCCGGGGGCTGCACTGACCGTCCGGAATGTAGAAACAGGTCTGACGCGCACCACCGTGGCGGGGGCTGATGGCTCGTACCGATTTTCCGCCTTGCCGGTTGGTCCCTACGAAGTCCGTGTGGAGCACACCGGTTTCCGGGCGGAGCTGCGCACCGGGCTGGCGCTATCGGTGTCCCAGGAAGCGGTGATTGATTTTGCCTTGCAAGTTGGAGCAGTCGCGGAAACAGTGTCGGTGACAGCCGAGGCGCCGCAGGTGAACACCACGAGCGGTTCCCTGGGGACGATCGTAGACGAGCGGCAGGTAACGGACTTGCCCCTGGACGGCCGTAACTACATTGACTTGACGTTGCTGCAACCGGGCGTCACTCACCACCGCCCGGCCGGAGATTCGATGCAATACGCCGGTCGCTGGTTCAGCACGAGTGGAGCGCCCATGCGGTCCAATAACTTCATGTTAGACGGGGCCGTCATGACGAACGTCGGTGGCGTCAGCACCGCGACTGTCGGCGGAAATACGCTGGGGTTGGAAGGAATCCGGGAATCCCGCGTCGAGACCAACTCGTTTTCAGCCGAATACGGCCTGTCGATGGGAAGCCAGATGCAGATCGTGAGCCGGGGCGGGACCAATGAATTTCACGGCTCACTTTTTGAATATCTCCGAAACAGCGCCCTGGATGCGCGAAACTTTTTTGACTATAAGACGGGCCTCACCCCGCGCCGGCTTCCCGGATTTGTCCGCAACAATTTTGGCGGCGCGTTCGGCGGACCGATTTTGAGAGACCGGACGTTCTTTCATGCCACGATGGAAGCGGTGAGGGAACGTAAAGGGACGACGCCGATTGCCAACACGCTACCGGCGGCGGCCAGAATAGAGGGAATCGCCAATGGTGGGTTAGTGAACCAGATTCACTCTGCTGTCAAGCCGCTGGTGGCATTGTATCCGGAGCCGAATCTTCCCAATAATCGGTTCACCTATCCCTACAGCCAACCCGTGAACGAAGTCTTTGGGCAGGCGCGGGTGGACCATAACTTCTCGGAACTGAACTCGATGTTTTTCCGGTACACGATTACCGACGGCGAGAAAATCGAGGCGCAAGGTTTTCCGGGCTTTACCAATGCCGGAAACACACGGAACCAGTTTGCGACTTTTTCGCAAACCCATGTGTTTTCGCCCACGATGCTGAACTTATTCCGCTTTTCCTGGAGTCACCCGGACCTCGTTATTGTCTCTCCCCCCCCCGAGCTGGTCACCCGTCCCGAATACCAATTTCTGCCGGGGCAGGCGATGGGCAGTTTGGGCGTTACCGGACTCACCGCGATGGGGCCCGGCTCTACCTATCCCCGCCAGTTCAAGCAGGATGTTTTTTCTCTGAGCGACGACGTTTCCTTCCACCAGGACCGAGCGACATGGAGATTCGGGATCCTGGTCAACCGCTATCGCCAGTTCGTCATGCAATCCTTCCAGCGGGGCGGCGCCCCTTCCTTCCCGAGCATTCCGGCCTTTCTGCAAGGGTTGCCAAACGTACTCCGGCGGCCGGCACCGGACTCCGTGAGCAATAAGTCGTTCCTGTTCTATACGCTGGGCTTTTACATGCAGAATGACCTGAGGGTCCACCAGAATCTGAATTTGAATCTAGGGCTGCGATACGAGTTCCAGACCGAGATGAATGAAGTCAACGGCTTCTCTTCCGCGATCCGCGACCTACGACAGGATTCCAACGCCACCTTGGGCAGGCCGTTTGTCAATCCATCGAAGAAGAACTTCAGCCCGCGGTTCGGATTTGCCTGGGACGTGAGAGGCGACAGCAAGACGGCTGTGCGAGGCGGGTTTGGGCTCCTGTACGACCTCGCCAACCTGGGGACCGCGCTGGTGCAGACCGTCACCGGAACGCCTCCCTTCGCCGGGTTCAACCAGGTCAACAATCCCGGGACCTTCGCTATCCCGTTTGATTCTCTATTGCCAGCCGATCCGTTTGGACGGTCGCTTCGGGTGATTGACTACAATCTGCAACAGCCGCACATGTTGCAGTACAACCTGTCCATCGAGCGGCAGTTGCCTTTTGATACCTCCGTGACCTTGTCGTATGCGGGTTCGCGCGGGATCAACCTGCTGGGAACCATGGAAGGGAATCCCGCCATTCCCCAGGTTCGCCCGGACGGGCGACTGTTCTGGCCTGCCGGCGCGCCGCGAGTCAATCCGAGATGGGCCGACACGGAACTGAAAACCGCTGCGTCGAATTCCTTTTACAACTCGTTGCAGTTCCGCGTGGTGAAGCGGATGAGCCGGGGGCTACAATTTAACAGCGCCTTTACCTGGTCGAAGCTGATTGACGAGCCGCAAGCTCTAGGTAGCGTAGACGTTGCAGGCGCCGACTACCAAGCCGGATCGAATCCTTTTGACCGCCGCACGGACCGAGGTTTGGCCAGTTTCGACGTGAAGTACAACTGGCGCTTCAATGCGATTTACCAACTGCCCCAGTTCTTGCCTGGGGACACGATCGCTGGGAAGCTCTTGAACGATTGGCAGATCGGCGGCATCTTGTCCTTCCAGGGAGGGCAGCCCCTGACTCTGGGTCTGTCTTCGAATCGCTCACGGTCCCAGGTGTTGGGCGGTCCCAGTGGGGTGGACCGGCCTGATTTGGTGGCGGGGGTCCGGCACGAAGACCTCACCCAGGGGGTCTCACGAGGTTGTGGAAACATTCCGGCGGGGACCCCGGTGGGAACTCCGGAGCGATGGTTTGACCCCTGTGCGTTTGCGATCCCGGAGGCTGGATTTTTGGGCAATGCAGGAAGGGGTATTATACGGACCCCCGGTCTCGCCAACGTGGATTTCTCGCTGACAAAAGCGGTCCCGCTTCGCGTCCTTGGAGAAGGCGGAAGGATCGAGTTTCGAAGCGAATTCTTTAACATTTTGAACCACGTAAACTTCGGTGTGCCGAGCCGAAATGTTTATGCTGGGACAGCGAATGTGCAAAACCCGATTGCCACCGCAGGGCAGATTACCAGAGCCGGCACGTCCCGGCAGATTCAGCTCGCTTTGCGGCTTGTATTCTGACGAGATTGAATGCAACGAATGCCACTGCTGCACAGCCGTCGAGGATTCTTGAAAGACGTGGCAGGCGCCTCGGCAGGAATCTTCTTTACAAGCTGTTGTGGCCTGGTTGATTCGGCGATGGGATGGATGCAGTCGCCGGCCCCCGCTAGACGCCGTGAGGTCGTGATCGGCGGCCGGCGGGCGTTGACGGTGGACATCCACACTCACGTGATCATTCCCGAGGCCTTAGAGATCGCCAAGGCCCATACCGGGTCGCAACAGATTCGGAACCAACTCGCCTCGGCAGTGGGCCCGAATTATGATGTGCACAATGCGGATTCTCGCGTGGCGCGGATGGACCGCGAGGGGATTGACGTGCAGGCGCTCAGCGCCAATCCCTGGTGGTATTGGGCGGAGCGGAATCTGGCCCGTGAAATCGTGCAGGCAACTAACGAACAGATCGCCAAGCTGTGCGCCGCCCACCCGGACCGCTTCGTGGGCTTTGCTGCCGTGGCCTTGCAGCATCCGGACATGGCCGCGGAGCAGTTGGAAGAGGGCATGAAGAACCTTGGGATGCGGGGCTGCGCCATCGCCGGCAGCGTCAACGGAGAGGAGTTGTCCGCGCCCAAGTTTCACCCCTTTTGGGCCAAGGCCGAGCAACTGGGGGCCTTGGTTTTCATGCATCCCCAGGGATTCCTGGAAGCCCGAGAACGGCTCCAGGGGAACGGTTGGTTGACCAACGTGATCGGGCAGCCCTTGGAAACGACCGTGGCGCTCTCCCATTTGATTTTCGAGGGGACGCTGGATCGCTTTCCCGGCCTGAAGATTTGCGCGGCCCACGCCGGCGGCTTCCTGCCGTCTTACATCGGCCGGTCGGATGCCTGCTTGACGGCCCAGCCCGATAACTGCAAGCCCGTCCAGAAAAAACCCAGCGAATATCTGCGGCATCTTTACTTCGATTCTCTGGTCTTTAACAGCGAAGGGCTGCGCCATTTGGTTGCAGTTGCCGGCAGCAACCAGGTCGTGCTCGGGACCGACTCCCCCACGCAATGGAATCCCCGGGGCGTGGATCATATCCTCGAAACGCCGGGCTTGAGCGACGACGACCGGAGAGCCATCCTCGGCGGTAACGCGGCCAAGTTACTTCGGATGGATTTGCCACCGCGGAGGCGGTAAGTCGGCGTTGCGCGCCGGATTCGATTTGCTTTGAAAGTCGCCTTCCCAGTGGTAGGATAGGCTAACGCATGGGAATAGCTTATAGATTGGGATGGAGCTAATACCGTCAGGGGAGTCGGCGGTCTCAAGAATTGAGATTGCGAGGACCGAAGGAGGGAGCATGGGTCGTTTGCGAACTTGGATGCTGCGGATGCTCATTCTGATCGCAGCGGTGGGATTTGTGATTCTGACAGGGTTGCAGGGAGCGAAGGCGCAAAGCGATTTTGAGTGGCTTGCCAGGCACCGGCACCCCGCCAGGAGCAACGGGGACCTCCGAGGAGGACCCCATGGCGTCGTGCGAGAATCCCGGGGGACTCCCGTTTACGGAATCATGGTGCAGTTGATTTCGCAGCAGTCTTCCATCCGGACTACGGTCTACACCAACCCGCTCGGAAAATACGAATTTCCCAAGCTCGACGGCGGGGAATACGTGCTGCGAATTCCCCGGCCCCTGGAATTTCGCCGTTTTCAGAAGGACCCGGTACGCATCGAGGGAGCGACGCCGTTGGAGGACATCGTCCTGGAGCGGGTTTCGGATTCCCAATTACTGCCCCCCGATCCGGACATCGTACCGCAAATAACCGGGGCCGAATGGCTCTTCAACATGCCGGGCACGGCAAAGGAAAAAACTGCCTTTCTGAATTCCTGCGGGGGAAGTTGCCACACGTTTCAGAACCAGTTTCGGGCTCGATTTGCTGAGTCGGACTGGCGCAAGCTGTTGGATCGGATGGTCAACCACAACGGAAGGCTCCTCATTGGTCGGCGCTATACCGACACCAACCCTTTCACGGCGCCGGTGCACGCCGGTCTGGAACTCCAAAAAGACGATGTGGAGACGGTGGTGAAATGGCTGTCGAGGATCAGAGGACCGGAGGCCGAAAATCCGCCGCTGAAGGTCTTCCCCAGGCCGACGGGCCGGGCCACGAGGGCCATCATTACGGAATATGAACTGCCCTGGCTGGGCGTGCATATCCATGACGTGGGCGGGGACCCGGCGGGCAACATTTGGTTTTCGATCAATCGAAGCCCGTTCATCGGGAAGTTGGACCCCAAGACCGGCAAGGTAACCTCCTATCGCACCCCGCGCATCCCCACCCAGCGTGACCCCAAAGGGGACAGTATCCATCCGGGAAACCATTGGATCCAGTCCGATAAGGACGGGGTCATTTGGTACTCCGATACCTGGGCAAGTCTGCTGGGACGTTTCGATCCTCGCGCCGAGAAATTCAACGTGGTGCACATCGGGGTTCATGGAAACGTCGGACTTTCCCCCAAAGACGGCTCCATTTGGAGGACGAACGCTTCGAAGCTCATCAAGTTTAATCCGGAAACAGGCAAGCGGGTCAAGGAGTTCCCCCTCAAACTGGTGAGTAACACGTACGGGAATTTCCTGAGTTGGGACGGACGGTACTTTGGCGGCGGAGGAAACGAGGGAATCGTTTGGTTTGATACGCAGACCGAAGAACTCCGGGAAATCCCGCCTCCCCCGGGTAAGAAGTGGCATGGCCGAGGCGGCTTTGACCCGGAGGGGAATGTTTGGGTCGGGAGCAAGTTTGGTCAGTTGGTGAAATACGATCCTAAGAACAACGTCGCCACCGAGTATACCTCCCCGACCCCGCATGTCAATTTTTACGGAGCGACGGCGGACAAGAACGGGGATGTGTGGGCGGGAGAGCTGCATGGAGGGCGGGTTGCCCGGTTCAATCCTCGTACCGAGCAGTGGACTGAATACGTGCTTCCGACGTGGTGGAGCCTGGACTGGCAATCCTGGGTGGACAATTCGACCGATCCGGTGACCTATTGGTATGGGGACCAGTACGGTTATATCGTTCGCGTCCAGCCCTTAGATTGAGGAGAAGGCAATATGAAACTCTTGAACCGCGCGAAAGTTCCAGGAACACTGCTCGTCTTGGGTATGGGACTACTGCTGTGCTCAGGAACACCGGGCGGCAGGGTGGCTTTTGCACAGACTGCCGCTCAACACGAGGCGAAGTCGGGTCCGATTGACGAGTATGACCGCGTCACCCAGCTTTGGTACTACCAAAGATTTGCCACGAGCGGTTGGGAACGCGGCATGGAAATTTATTACATGAAGTGCAGGAAATGCCATAACGATTACGCGATCAATTCGGCAAAACCGGGTGATCCTGCGGTTGGTCCCACCCTCCGGGGTCTTTTTGACCGTCCCCGGTTATTGAACGGCGCTCCAGTATCGGAGGAAACCGTGAGAGCGCTCATCCGGGCTGGCGGCCGGGGAAAGCCGGCATTTTATCCAAGTGTTTTGAGCGATAAGGATTTGGATGACCTGGTGGCCTATTTGAAGGGCCACTGCTGCTGGGATGAAATGAATCCCCCGCCGAATCCTCGCTACCGCGTTCAATAATTTGCGCGAGCGGAATCGGCGCACCAGATTGCGCCGGCGATCCATCTTATGTTCCTAAATTTACAGGGAGGAGAATCTATGGTTCGACGAGTTGTAATCTTAGCGGCCTTTATTCTTGTTTTTGTTGCCGGTTTTCTGCTGAACGGCAGGTTGACGTCCGTCAGCGGACAGGCGCCCGCGGGACTTCCAGCGGGAGTGGTGGTCCAGAAAGGTGGCCAGGAACAGTTTGGACACTACGAACCCGTTCCGAACTGGCCCAAGCCCCTGACTCAATTGCCCGGGCATGAAAAGTGGACCTGGGGAGCCCACCAGGGCATCTTTGCCCAGAACCCGAACCGGGTTTTCGTCATCCAGCGCGGCGAATTGCCGGATTTGCGCAGACCGCGGAATACTCCGGTTCCCTCTTTCGGGCCAAGCCTGTCTTTCCCCGTCAATCAGGTGCCCTTTCGCAACGCCTCCCAAGGCCCGGTGGCCAGCCCCCCAACGGGCGGCGGGACCGGCGGGGTGCCGAATTGGGGAAATGACGCAGGGAAAGAGGGCGTGGACTACCGCTGGGAGCACCTGGTGTACGTCGTGGATGCGCAGGGGAATGTCAACTTTGAGAACTGGGCGCAATGGGACAAGGCGATGATGCGGCCGCACAGCGTTTACATCAACCCCTACGATCCGGAGAAACACGTTTGGATCGTGGACGATGGGCGGCATACGGTCCTGAAGTTCACCAACGATGGATCGAAGTTGGTGCAGACAATCGGCACGCAGGACGTGCCGGGTTCCGATGGCGCACACTTTAATCGGCCGACGTTCCTCACTTGGTTGCCCGACAGTACATTATTTGTTGCGGATGGCTATAACGGATCGCGCGTCGCCAAATTCGACAAGGACGGCAAGTTCCTGGCGACCTGGGGCCAGCAGGGAGATCGCGGCAAGGAGACACGCCCGAGTTACTTCAACAGCGTGCACGGCATTGCCACCGATCCCAAAACGCGGCGCGTCTATGTGAACGACCGGGAGAACAAACGGATTCAGGTCTTTGACGAGAACGGCAAGTTTCTGGACCAGTGGTGGATCGGCGTGGGGGCCGCGCACGTTTACTCCGTCTACATGGCGAGTGACGGGTATTTCTGGGGCTCGGACGCCGGCACGTTCCAGTTTGTAAAATGGGATCTGAACGGCAAGTATCAATACTCCTTCGGCTTCTTGGGTGACTCGCTGGGAGCAATCTTTGCAGTGCACCAGATGAGCGTGGATCAGGAGGGGAATCTCTATACGGCTGAGACTGCCGGTGGCCGCGCGCAGAAGTTCCGGCCACTCAGGGGCGCGGACCCGGCAAAGCTGGTCGGCAAGCCGGTGATCGGGGCGTGGAGAGATTGAGACGGTTGCCAGTGGTCACGCGGCGGCGGTGGCCTAGGGTCTTACCCTTAGTCGTGTTGGATCGTGGGTCGCGGGACCGGTGATGCAGGGAACATCGGTTCCCGCGACCCCTACTGTACGGTGCGGACCAGGCCAGGGGCGTTCTTGTCTCCTGATTTTGTAGCGGGCATTTCTTTTTGCACGAGAGAATGTGATTGTCAGGCGGTTTCTTAGAAGAATGCCGGAGCTTCTGAGTTGCAGTAAAACCGAGCCGGGCGAGGAGGATCGGGTCCAGTGCTCCCAGCACGGACATGGCGGATGAGGAGGTCTTGGAACAACATGTTTACAAAAAATCGAATCGGATGGTTCTTGCTGGCAGCGATTCTCAGCACGGCCCCATTGCCAGCCCAGGTGGTTACCGGGGCCATTACCGGACGGATCACGGATACCACGGGAGCTGTGATTCCCGAGGCATCTGTGCAGGTTCAGAATGTCGAGACAGGCTTGGCGCGGAATGTGCAGACCGATGCGGGTGGCCGCTACGTGGTCCGCAACCTCCCCGTAGGCTCCTATACGGTTACGGCGCAACGGACCGGCTTCGGAACGCTGGTTCGCAGTGGGATTACGCTGACGGTGGGCAGCGAGGTGACCCTGAATCTGGAGTTGTCCGTGGGCACCGTGCAAGAGCGCGTGGAGGTGACGGCGGAGGCCCCTGCCATCGAGACCACCACGGCCACGCTCTCCGGACTAATCAATACCTCGCAGATCCGGGATCTGCCGCTGAACGGGAGGAGTCTCGATGAGCTGGCCTTGCTCACTCCGGGGGTCGTGGAGCAAACCAACACCGCCCGCAGCTCCTATGGAGGCCAGGGAAGGCGATTGGTGATCGGCGGATCACGCCCCACTCAGGTTCTCTATCTGCTGGATGGGACTGTCTCCAACGATTACAACATGAACGGGCCCGGCAGCGCGGCTGGCCAGAGTCTGGGAGTGGAAGCGGTTCGGGAGTTCCGGATCATCACTCACAACCAGAGCGCGGAGTACGGACGCAGCTCCGGGGGAGTGTTCAGCTCGATCACGCGCTCCGGGACCAACGAGTTTCACGGGAGCGCCTACGAGTTTGTGCGCAACAACATTTTCGATGCCCGGAACTTTTTCAACCGGGGAGAACTGCCGGCGTTTCGCCGGAACCAGTTTGGAGTGTCGTTGGGAGGGCCGGTGGTCCGCAACCGCCTCTTCTTTTTTGCGAACTACGAAGGATTCCGGGAAAGGCAAGGGATTACGCAGGTCTCCACGGTTCCCGACCTGGACGCGCGCCGGGGATTCATCCGCAACGCTGCCGGGCAGTTGCCGGCAGTCCCGATTCCCATCAATCCGGCTGTGATTCCCTATTTGAACATGATCCCGGAGCCGAATGGCCCGCGCCTGTCGGAGATAGGAAGCGTGGCGCGATACAGCAGGGATGTCAGCACGGCCACGAGCGAGAATTACTCCATGGCCCGGCTGGATTTCAATCTGTCGGAGAAAGACAGCCTGTACTATCGTCTGGTCTATGACCCTTCGGACAGTATCACCCCGGGGAGTTTTGAGCCGTGGTTTGGAGGCGGCGAGAATCACTACGGCTTTCACCTGTTGAGCCACACGCGCATCATTTCGCCCACGACACTGAATGAGTTCCGCTTTGCGTTTAATCGCACCATTCCCCGCCTCATCACGGGACCGCTCGATGTACAGAATGGGGCGCTGGACTTCATTCCGGGGCAGGGGTTCGGATTGATTACGTTCCGAACCGGGGCGATTGCCACGGGGGGCATTGACGCTTCCTTGACGCAATTCGGAAACAGCCAGTCGGCTCCCAGGGAGATGTTCACCAATCTCTTCCAGGTTACGGACACGTTCAGCCACGTGAGGGGAGCACATTCATTGAAGTTTGGTTTCGATGTGCAGCGACAGCAGGCCAACTACCGCTGGGGTCCGTTTCCGAACAAGCGGGGGATCTATGCCTTCGGGACTTTTGAGAACTTCCTGAGGGGCGTCCCCGTTCAGTTGAATTTCCCGTTGATTGGTATTGATGGCAGCGAACACAATCGCGGGTGGCGCCAGACCGTCTTCGGGTGGTTTCTGCAGGACGACTGGCGGTTGCTGCCGAACCTGACGCTCAACCTCGGTTTGCGGCACGAATTTGTCACCGCGCCCACCGAGGTGAACGGCAGAATGGCCAGCCTGCACCAGCTAACGGACGCGGTGAGCGTGATCGGGCCTCCCTTTCCGACGAGCAAGGATAATTTTGGTCCGCGCTTCGGGCTGGCCTGGGACCCCACGGGCAGCGGCAAGACCTCGGTTCGCGCGGGGTTGGGGATGTTCTATCAGCTTCCCGTGATGGGGAGGATTTGGGATACCTCGGTTCACGATTACCGCTTTGCCAAATCTTTTGTAATCAACAATCCTCCCAACTTCCCGAATGCGTTGCTCAGCAACTACGCTGGCCAACAGTCCACGAGGGGACTTGCGCAGGACCTGAAGACCACCACGTCGGTCCACTGGAACGTGGAGATCTCGCGGGAGATCGTCCCATCGCTCTCACTTCAAGTGGCTTACGTAGGCTCGAAGCTCACTCATCTGGAGCAGGGGCCGGAAGCGAACCGGGCGATTGGACACCAGGTTCTACCCGACGGCAGCAAATTCTTTTGTCCGGCATCAGCCGCGACCGCTCCACCTTGTCCCGCCACGGCGCCTCAGTTGCCCCTGATCAATCCCAATTTCTCCCAGATCCAATGGGTTACGACGCCGGGGTGGGGAATCTACCACGGCTTGCAGTTGGGGCTTCAGAAGAGGCTCTCCCGCGGCTTGCAGTTTGGGGCCGGCTACACCTGGTCCAAGAATATGTCCACGGTGGACCAGCAATTTGGCGGCGAGGTACAGAACCAACTTGTCGGTCCCATGGACCTCGACGACCTGGCTCGAGACTACTCGCTCTCCCTCTTCCACCAGGCCCACGTGTTTAACATCAACGGGAAATACCAGATGCCGTGGGACCGTCTGCTGACGTCCGGCGTTGCCAGAACCATCCTGGGAGGCTGGGAGGTCAACACTAACTGGCGGGCCACGACCGGGCTGCCGCAGGTGATTGGAGCGGGTTTCAATGTTTCCCGAAATCGCCATGTCCTTGCCGCCGATCGTCCCAACCTGACGCCCGGCTTCAAAAACTACGTTACGGAGGGAGTAACGGCCGGGTGTACGGGAGTCCCCGCGGGACGGAAGCTGGGAACACCGGAGCTTTTCTACGATCCTTGCGCCTACTCGCTTCCGCTGGCGGGAATGTACGGCAACCTGGTGCGAAACGCGCTGATCGGACCGGGGTTGTTTGTCGTGAACGTTGGCCTGGTGAAGAATACGCCGTTGGCGGGCGTGCGGGAGGGAATGAACCTGGAGTTCCGGGCCGAGGCGTTCAACTTGTTCAACCACGCCAATTTCCGGCAGCCGGCAGCGGCTGCGTTTTCCGCGAATGGAGCCCGCAACCCGAACGCGGGACGGCTCACAGCCACATCTACTGACAACCGGCAGCTTCAGCTCGGGATGAAATTGACTTTTTAGTCGGCTCAGTTGGACCGGAAGAAAACTCAAAAGAC
>Ga0209343_10004417_pt1 | contig 17381 bp, 13 predicted proteins | sample RifCSPlowO2_02_FD_184026 | JGI IMG/M metagenome (GOLD analysis project Ga0209343, IMG submission 184026) | Groundwater microbial communities from Rifle, Colorado - Rifle CSP2_plank lowO2_0.2 (SPAdes) (version 2) | ecosystem: Environmental > Aquatic > Deep subsurface > Groundwater | place... | reverse complement strand
CAATGTTACAAAAATATACGCACCAATGGCGAGACCCTCTCCATAGTATGTGAACCGCTGTTGGCCGAAACCCGTTTGAATCTCCATGTCGAAACCGATTGTCATTTGTCTGGTCTTGTCGCTCAGCGGCGTTGCCGTGCACGCGCAGCAAAGTGAGCAGGCGGCGCAACAACGCCGGGCGGCCTTGCGTGCGGCGGTGCAATCGCGCCCCACCGGTGCTGTGCGCGCTGAACCTGGGGCCCTCGTGGGGCGGCAACTGAGCCCGCAAGAGCGCGAAGAACTACGCCAGCAACTGCGCCAACAACGCCGCGAGGCCTTGCACCAGTCCCCCTAAGATGGGCGTGTAATCAACCCTTGGAGTTAAGTGTGAAATTTGCTATAAAAATAGTAGCTGCTTGCGCAGTATTGACGTGGGCTGGAGGTGTTTTTTCACAGGTATCGGTGGCCGCAGAGCCGCACAATGTGGTTCAGTTGGCCTCCAGCGGCTCGGTGGATGTGCTGCAGGATTTGCTGACCCTGACTTTGGGCACCTCCAAAGAGGGGAGTGACCCGGCAGCGGTGCAGTCCCAGCTTCGCCTGGCGCTGGAAACCGCCCTGACCGAGGCCAAGAAGACGGCCCAATCCGGTGCCATGGAGGTGCGCACCGGCGCCTTTGGCCTGCAGCCACGGTATGGGCGTGACGGCAAGATCAATGGCTGGACTGGCACAGCGGAGTTGGTGCTGGAGGGCAAGGACTTCGGGCGTATTGGCACCACGGCGGGCAAGATCCAAACTTTGACGATCAACAACGCGGCCTTCAGTTTGAGCCGCGACTTGCGCAACAAGACCGAAACCGAGGCCCAGGCCTTGGCCATCGACCGTTTCAAAGCGAAGGCTGCGGAAATTGCGCACAGCTTCGGTTTTGGCGCTTACACGCTGCGTGACGTGGCCGTCAATGCCAACGACCAGGGCTATAACCCCCGTCCCCGCATGGTGGCCATGGAGATGAAAGCGATGGCCGCCGATGCGCCGGTGCCGATGGAGGCGGGCAAGTCGGCGGTGGTGGTCAACGTTTCGGGGTCGGTCCAACTGAAATAGCGTTAGGCGGTCATAATGTTTCAAACGAAACATTTGGGGGCCGCGCATGGGTACACACCGATTTCCGTTGACGCTGTTGGCACAGCGCAGGGTGGGTCTACTGAAGCGCGCGGACTGACGTGCTGACACCCCCTGACCCGCCTCCCCGAAGTACGCTGGGCGAATTGCACCGGCGCCGGGTGCGCATGATGCTGCGGGTGGGCTCGGCCTTGTTGGTGGTGCTGGGTGTGGGCTGGGGACTGTTCTTCATTCAGAAAGGTGCCTGGGCCATCGTGGTGGCGGATGCCGTGATGTTATGGGTCGGGATCACCATTGCGGTGCTGACCTACCGCAAGCGCACTCGGATCGCCTTTTTCTTATTGGTCGGCAGCATGTTTGTGCTGATCTGCGCCATGTCCTTGTTGCTGGACATACCCACTGCGCAGGTGCCGCGTTCTACCCACCATTTTCTGCTGGTGCTGGCCGTCGCCTCTTTGCTTTTTTTGCGCGATGACCGCGCCCTGTTGCGCTACGCGGTGACCGGTGCCTGCTTCGCCGCGTTTGTGGTGCTCGCCAGCACCAACCTGGGTATCGATTCGGTCTACGCACTGCCAGACAGCATGCGCTGGGGCGGAACCTGGGTCAACAATACCTTTTCCGCGATCGGTGTGTATTCACTGATGCACATCCTGATTGCCGATCTGGCCGAACACTCTTCGATGGAGATTGATCTGCGCAAGGGCCTAGTGCGCGGTGAGTTTTTTTTGGTGTACCAGCCCCAAGTGACTTCGCAGGGGCAGGTCACCGGCGCCGAGGCCTTGCTGCGCTGGCGCCACCCGAAGTTGGGCTTGGTACCGCCAGACGAGTTCATTCCCTTGGCGGAGCAAACGGGTTTGATTTTGCCGCTGGGCTCTTGGGTGCTGGGTACGGCCTGCACCCAATTGGTGGCGTGGTCTGGCCAGGTGGGCATGGCTGGGCTGACGCTGTCGGTCAACGTGAGTGTCCATCAGTTTCGCCAGCCGGATTTTGTGCAGCAGGTGCAATCGGTGATGGACCGTACCGGGGTGCGGGCACAGCAGCTCAAACTGGAGCTGACCGAGAGCTCTTTGGCGCATGACATGGAGGACATCATCCTGAAAATGGAGAAGCTCAAGGCCCTGGGGGTGGGCTTTTCATTGGACGATTTCGGAACCGGATACTCCTCCTTGAACTACCTCAAACGTTTGCCGCTGGACCAGTTGAAAATTGACCAGTCCTTTGTCCGCGACGTGCTGACGGACCCCAATGACGCAGCCATTGCATGCATGGTGATTGGCCTGGGTAAAAGCCTGCATTTCACCGTCATTGCAGAAGGTGTTGAAACCGAGGGGCAGCGTGCGTTCCTGGTGCAAAATGATTGCCATCGGTTTCAGGGCTATTTGTTCAGCAAGCCTGTGCCCAGTGAGCAATTTGCCGAATATTTTCTAAAACACACCGCCGCAAGCCATGTCTGAGTTGCCATCGTTTTCAAACAGTCGCCAGTCCTCGTCCACGGGTGGGTTGCGTGCATCGGGCACTTTGGGGCGGTTTGAATTGCGCAAGGTGCTGGGCCAAGGCGCGCAATCGACGGTGTGGCTGGCGTTCGACCCCCGTATGGAGCGCGAGGTGGCGATCAAGGTCATGCGCATTGGCGACGGGTCGGACGACCAGGCGGTGGCCCAGTGGCTCCAAGAGGCCCGCAGCGTCAGCCGGGTTGCGCACCCCAACATTGTTCCGGTGTTTGAGGCCGACATTCAAGACCGCCAGCCTTATTTGGTGTTTGAGTACATCGCGGGTTTGACCTTGAACCAGGTCATCAAGCAACGCGGTGCCTTACCGCCACCCGAAGCCGTCGCCCTGATGATGGATGTGCTGGACGCAGTGGCGGTGGCCCACAACGCGGGGGTGGTGCACCGCGACTTGAAACCGTCCAATATTTTGGTGGATGCCGCCGGGCGTGCCCGGGTGATGGACTTCGGAATTGCTGCGCGTATCAAGACCCGCAAGGACCCGGGGCCCGGCGCCATGGCGGGTGGTACGGTGGGCTACATGTCCCCCGAAGCGGCCAATGGCGAGGAGCCCTCTCTTTCCATGGATATTTTCTCGGCCGGCATGGTGCTGGCAGAGTTGCTGCTGGGAAAACCCTTGATTGAAGAGCGTGACCCCTACCGGGCGACCTACCGCGTGGTGCATGAGCAGTTGGCGCTGCCTGGGACGATGGGCGCCGATGTGGACGACCGTTTGCGCGCCATCGTGACACGGGCACTGGCCAAGGACCCCAAACAACGCTTTGCCAGCGCGCGCACTTTTTTGAGCGAGTTGGAGCAGTGGGCCAAACCTGTAAGCAGCCCGGTGGAGCCTGGGGCCGGTGCTGGAGGCGACAAAAGTGGCACGCTGGAGTTCTTGCTGCGCCGCATGCGGCACAAAACCGACTTCCCCGCGCTCTCCGACTCGGTGGTGCGTATCCAGAGATTGGCCACCTCCGAGACAGAAAGCGTCAACAGCGTCACCAATGAAATCCTGAAGGATGTGGCCCTGACGAACAAGCTCTTGCGCCTGGTGAACAGTGCGCACTACGCCAGGGGAGGCAGTATCAGCACGGTGTCGCGTGCCGTGAACCTGGTGGGCTTCAACGGCATTCGCAACATGGCTTTGAGCCTGGTGCTGCTGGAGCATATGCAGGACAAAAAACACGCGGCCTTGCTCAAGGAGGAGTTTTTGCGCTCGCTGATGGCGGGCTCCATCGGCGGAGAAATGTGCCCGATTCCGCGTGAAAGTGAAGAGGCCTTTATTGGCGCCATGTTCCAGAATTTGGGGCGGCTGCTGGTGCAGTTTTATTTTCCCGAAGAAGCCGGCCAGGTGCGCAGCCTGATGGCATCCCCGCGTGAAACGGTGACCGAGGCCGCCGCATCGGCCAGCGTGCTCGGTTTGAACTACGAAGAATTGGGCATTGGCGTTGCCAAGGCTTGGGGACTGCCCCAGGATATACAGCGGTGCATGCGCAAACCCGTGGGTGCGCCACCCAGCCGGGCTCCATCCGACACGGGTGAACGGATTCGCTGGATTGCTCTGGCGTCCAATGAGATTGCGGATGTGCTGTTGCACTCAGACCCCAAGGACGTGGATGCACACATCTCCCAGGTCACCCACAAGTACGCGCACTGCGTGGGCAGCAATGCCAAAGATGTGATTGCGGCTACCGCGGAGGCCCGGCAGAAGCTGATCGAGCTGGCCAATGCGATGGATATCCACGTCAAACCGGGCTCTGCAGCTGCCAAGCTGCTGAAAATGCCCGAAGGCTTGGAAGAACCGGCCCAGCACGGGCAGACGGATGCGGGCCTCAGCCGTTTTGAGTTGCAGGCCACCCAAGCCGTTGCCCTGGAAGCCGGCGCCGTCGCACCGGTCAAAACAAGAATGGTGGAAGACACCCTGGCCGCTGGTATTCAAGACATCACCAACGCCATGGTGGAAGACTTCAAGCTCGTCGATGTGCTGCGCATGATTCTGGAAACCATGTTCCGCGCGCTGGAGTTTGACCGCATCATTTTTTGCATGCGTGACGCCAAGACCGAAACCATGACGGGGCGGTTTGGCTTGGGCAATGGCGTCGAGCAGTTCGTCAAGGGCTTCAAGACGCACCTCAAAGCCAGTGTTCCAGACCTGTTTTCGGTGGTGTGTACCAAAGGGGTGGACACCATGATCAGCGACGCAACCGAGACACGCATCGCGCAGCGCCTGCCCGAGTGGTACCGCAAGGGCATCAACGCCCCCACTTTTTTGCTGCTGCCACTGCAAATCAAGGGTGCGCCCTTCGGCCTGATCTATGCCGACAAGGCCGCCCTGGGTGCGCTGAATCTGGACGAAAAAGAACTCGCCTTGCTGCGCACCCTGCGCAACCAGGCGGTGATGGCGTTCAAGCAGTCCAGCTGAGCGCTGCGGTCAAATCTGAACCCGGGTTCCCAACTCAACCACGCAGTTGTTGGGCAGGCGAAAGAAGCCCGCCACGCTGCCGGAGTTGCGCGACATCAGGGCAAACAGGGCTTCACGCCAATGGGCCATACCGATGCCCTTGGTCGGCACGATGATTTCACGGCTCAGAAAATACGAGGTTTCGAACAAATTGATGGGTAAACCCTTGGCCTTGCACAACTCCAGGGCATTGGGGATGTCCGGTGTGTTTTTGAAGCCGTAATTCACCTGCACGCGCCAGAAACCGGGCACCAGGGGCTGCACCTCCACCCGTTCTTCGAATGGAATCCAGGGCACGTCGTGGAAGACCACTGTGAGAATGACATTGCGCTCGTGCAGCACCTGGTTGTGTTTCAGATTGTGCATCAAAGCCTGCGGCACCGTGCCGGGGTTGGCCACCGCATACACCGCCGTGCGCGAAACGCGGTGCACCGTGTCTGCGGACAGTCCCGTGATAAAGGGCATCAGCTCGGGGTCGTCTTGGCGAATGCTTTCAATCAGCAGTTCGCGGCCGCGCCGCCAGGTGGCCATGATGATGAAGAGGGCCATGCCCAGCACCAGCGGAAACCAGCCGCCCTGGAAGAACTTGATGGAGCAGGACACCACCAGCAGCAAGTCCAGGGCCAAAAACACGGCAGTTGCCGCAATGGCCACGGGCAAAGGGTATTTCCACCCGCTGCGAATCACAAAAAAGGTCAGCAGCGTGGTGATGAGCATGGTCACGGTGACAGCGATTCCGTAGGCCGCCGCCATGGCCGACGAGCTGCCAAACCCCACCACCGCCAGCAGCACCGCCGCCAGCAGCAACCAGTTCACCTCGGGCATGTAAATTTGTCCCGCTTCCTTGGCCGAGGTGTAGTGCACCGCCATGCGGGGAAGCAGCCCCAGTTGCACCGCCTGCTTGGTCATGGAATAGGCGCCGGAAATAACGGCCTGGGACGCGATCACCGTGGCAAAGGTCGCCAAGACCACGGCGGGGATCAGCCAGGCTTCAGGGAACAGGCGATAAAACGGATTTGCCAGAGCAGAAGGGTCACGCATCAACAGAGCGCCTTGTCCCATGTAGTTGATTGCCAGGGCGGGCAAGACCAAGCCGCCCCAAGCCCACTGGATGGGGCGCTTGCCAAAATGCCCCATGTCGGCGTAAAGAGCCTCTGCGCCGGTGAATGCCAGCACAATGGCGCCCACGGCCACAAACATATGCGCCCCTTGTGCGCTCAAAAACGCCAGTCCGTTCAGCGGATTGAGGGCTGCCAGGATGGCGGGCTGCTGGGCGATTTCGACCAACCCTGTCACCGTGAGTACCCCAAACCACAGGACGATGATGGGGCCGAACAGTTTGCCCACCAGCCCGGTGCCAAACCGCTGCACCGCAAAAAGCCCGGCCAATACGGCGGCACACACCGGCAACACATAGGGTTTCAGTGCCGGGGTGACCACTTCCAGGCCTTCGACCGCGCTGAGCACGGAGATGGCCGGGGTAATCACGCTGTCGCCATAAAACAAGGCGGCTCCAAAGACGCCCAGCAGCAACAGGACGACGCGTTTTTGCGGGGTGCTGCCTGCCGCTTTGGCGGCCAAGGCCGTCAGCGCCATGATGCCGCCTTCGCCCCGGTTGTCGGCGCGCAAGATGAGCAGCACGTATTTCAAGGTAACGATGGCCATCAGTCCCCAGAAGATCACGGACACGGCGCCAATCAGGTGCGTCGCGTCCAGCGGAATTCCCGTGGCTGGGCTAAAGACCTCTTTCATGGTGTACAGCGGGCTGGTCCCGATGTCTCCGTAGACGACACCCATGGCACCCAAGGTGAGTGCCCCAAGGCTTTCGCGGCTGGAAGTTTTACTCATAGTGATTGGTAGAGAGTGAACACAGTCTCACTGTCTGCGCGGACGCATCAGGAACGCATAAGTACGCGCAATCAGACCGCAGCCAGGCGGTAGCCGACGCCCGTTTCGGTCAGCAAATGCCGGGGTTCAGCCGGGTCCACCTCCACCTTGGCCCGCAGTTGCCCCATGTACAAACGCAGGTAGTGGGTGTGTTCCGTGTATTCCGGCCCCCACACGTCAGCGAGCAATTGCCGGTGGGTCACCACGCGGCCCACGCTGCGCACCAGGCGGGCGAGAAGTTTGTATTCCGTGGGCGTAAGGTGGATGGTTTCCCCCCCACGCTGCACGCTATGCAGCGCCAGGTCAACCCGCAAGTCGTCCAGTGCATGCAGGGTCACGGCGGCTGCCAATGCCGTGCCACGGTGGCGCAGCGCCACCCGAATGCGGGCCAGCAACTCGCCCACACTGAACGGTTTGGTGAGGTAGTCATCCGCACCGGCATCCAGGAGTTGGATTTTTTGCGCCTCCTGGTGGCGCGCGGACACCACCACGATGGGCAGGGTGTGGTGCTTGCGCACCTCGTGCACCAGTTCCACGCCGTCCCCATCGGGCAAGCCCAGGTCCAGCACGATGACGTCTGGTGGCGCATGGCGCAGGAGTGCGCTGGCCTCACTCACAGACACGGCGGTGCGTACCTCAAACCCCTCCACCGACAGCGTGGACTGCAGCCACGCCCGGATCTCGCGGTCATCCTCCACCACCAGTATGCGCAGGCTCATGGGATCTCCCTGGGCGGTTGTTCGGACGCCAGCGGCAGCGCCAGCGTGAAACTGTTGCCACCACCGGCGCGCGGTCTGAGTGTCAAAGTGCCACCATGTGCGGTGGCGATGGCCCGGCACAGGGCCAGGCCCAGCCCCGCACCCCGTTGGCCGGAGGAGTCTCCCCTGGAATAGGGTTGAAAGATGGTGGGGTACATGTCTTCTGGGATGCCATCCCCCCGGTCTTTGACCGCTACCCGCAGTTGGTGTTCTGCGGTGCACACGGTCAGGTCGATGGTCGCTGGGCTGTACTTGAGCGCGTTGTCCAGCAAATTGCCGATCAGTTGGGCGATCAATACAGGGTCAACCTGAATCAAAGGCAAGCCTTCCGGCACCTTGAATTGGATGCGCCGCGCCGGGTCACGCTGGCGCACCCGTGCCAGGACCGCGCCCACGATTTCTTCGATGGATTCCCAGTCCCGGTGGAGTTCTTGTGATGAATTGCTCAATTGCACGAGTTGCAGTGTGTTTTCCGTCACACTGGACAGGTAAGACGCCTCGCTGACAATGCTGCCCAGCATCCGGTCCTGCTCCTCTGGGCTGAGCTTGTCGCGCTGGGCCTGCAGGGAAGACGCGGCGCCAACCACCGCCGCCAGAGGCGTGCGCAAATCGTGCGAAATGGCCGCTAAAAAAGTACTTTGTAGCTGTTGTCGCTGTGTTTCGTTTTGGGCCACCCGCATCGAAGAAGTCAGGTGCATCCGCCACAAGGCCTGGGCCAGCAAGGTGCACAGCGCCTGGGCATGCTCCCGGCCTGAGGTGTCTTCTGCCTGCGCAGACGGGATGTAGGCTGCACCACTGGTATGGCCTTTGTCGCCCAGCGGCAGGTACCAGGCGTTCAGCCCAGGCCAGCGACCGGTCCCCGGCCCCAGCACGGCCAGTTCGCGCATGCAGCAGTGCATGCCATCTCCCACGGAAGACACCAGCTCCATCGGCAGGTCGAGCGCGCCGTCCGGCCTTTGCAGCGCCAGCACACAGGGGCCGTCGAAGGCGGAGTCCAGGGCCGTTTGGCCCAGCGCCTTCATTTCTGGGGCCGATGTGGCACTGGAGAGGTCGGTGGCCAATGCTTGCAATTGCTGGGCACGCCGCGCGTTCAGGCGGGCAGCTTCCGTTTCCCGGCGCAGGCGGGCTGCCAAATGGCTGATGACCAGGGCCACCAGCAGCATGGTGAACAGCGTTATCAGATGCTCCCGGTTCTCTACTTCAAAGGTCCAGCGGGGGGGGACAAAAAAGAAGTTGAAGACTGTGACCGCCGCCACGGCACACAGCACCGACACTTGCCAGCGCAAGGTGTACGAGGCAATCACCACGGCCAGGACGTACAACATGGCCTGGCTCGTCAACGAGATGTGTTGGTCGAGCAAAAAGCCGCAGGCGGTGGCCCCCAGCAACAGCACCACCACGATGGCCCCGTTGCGTACGGTCAGCAGGTTCAGGGTGGAAGCGTGCGCGGTTTTCATGGTGACCTCAGCGTACCACCGGGCACATCAGGATTGCATTAGGAAGGGGGGCGCCTAGCCCTGGGCCCACCCGCTTCCCCTTTCTAAAGGCACTTACTGCGCGGTCCAGCCGCCGTCCATGTTCCAGGCCACGCCGCGCACATTGTTGCCGGCGGGTGAGCAGAAGAACACGGCCAGCGCGCCCAGTTCTTCCGGGGTGGTGAACTGCATGGAGGGCTCTTTTTCTCCCAGCAGCAGCTTGGTGGCTTCTGCGTTGGAGATGTTGAGTGCTGCGGCCTTGGCATCGACCTGCTTTTGTACCAGAGGGGTCAGCACCCAGCCGGGGCAGATGGCATTGCAGGTGACGCCGGTGGTGGCGTTTTCCAGCGCGGTCACCTTGGTCAGGCCCACCACGCCGTGTTTGGCCGCTACGTAGGCCGACTTTTCTGCCGACCCCACCAAACCGTGGATCGAGGCCACGTTGATGATGCGGCCCCAGTTCTTGGCCAGCATGGCCGGTAGCGCCAAGCGGGTGGCGTGGAAGGCACTGCTCATGTTGATGGCGATGATGGCGTCCCAGCGCTCCACGGGGAAGTTCTCAATACGCGCCACATGCTGGATGCCGGCGTTGTTGACCAAAATATCCATACCGCCAAAGGTCTGGGCGGCGTGGGCCACCATGGCTTCAATCTCGGCGGGTTTGCTCATGTCGGCGCCGTGGTAGCTCACCTGCACCCCCAGGGCCTTGACTTCGGCCATGGGCCCCTCCACATCACCAAACCCGTTGAGCACAATGTTGGCCCCCTGGGCTGCAAGTGCCTTGGCGATGCCTAAGCCAATGCCGCTGGTGGATCCTGTAACAAGCGCTGTTTTGCCTTTTAACATGGTGGTTCTTTCAAAAAAAGGGGTTGAGTCCATTAGGATGGTGCCATTATCAAACCGCCCATTGCACCATGTCTGACCCTACGCTGAATTACCTACCTTGCGTTGACAATGGCCCCGGCCACCGCATGGCGTACTGGCAGTGGGGCAATGGCCAGGCGGCGCACACCGTGGTCTGTGTACATGGCCTGTCCCGCCAGGGGCGCGATTTCGATGTGCTGGCGCAGGCTTTGGTAGCCTGTGCGGCGGCCAGCGGCCAGCCGATTCAGGTGATTTGCCCGGACGTGGTGGGGCGCGGCCAAAGCGACTGGCTGGCCGATCCCAATGGTTACCAGTTGCCCACCTATGCGGCAGACATGCTGGCCTTGCTGGCACACCTCAAACCTGTCACCCTGGATTGGGTGGGCACCAGCATGGGCGGGCTCATCGGTATGGCCGTGTGTGCGCATGCGGCTTCCGTGGGCGTCCCGGTGCGTAGGCTGGTGCTCAACGATGTGGGCCCGGTCATTCAATGGGAGGCCTTGGCCCGCATTGGTACCTACCTGGGGCATGTGCTGCAATTCGGGTCCTTGCAACAGGCGGCGGACGCCATGTGGGCCATATCCACCAGCTTTGGCCCGCACACGCCTGCCCAATGGCTGGAGTTGTCCCGGCACATGGTCAAACCCTTGCCAGATGCATCCGCAGGGGTGACCCTGCATTACGACCCGGCCATTGCCGTGCCGTTTCGAACCATCACTCAAGAGGCCGCCGCGCAGGGGGAGGCCGCGCTGTGGCAGCTGTATGACAGCCTCACGGCGCAGACCTTGCTGCTGCGCGGTGCGCAATCCGATTTACTCTCCCCGCAAACCGCCCAGCAAATGACCGAGCGTGGCCCCCGCGCCCGTTTGCTGGAGTTCGCCGGCGTGGGCCACGCCCCGACGCTGATTGCACCCGACCAGGTGGAGGCCGTGGCCTCGTTCTTGCTCGCTTGAGTGCCGTGGCACATTTTTTGAGATCTGAATGAAAAGCCTTTACGCAGAACACGCCGCCGCGTCACCGCTCCCCCTTATTGCCGCCACGGCCCAGAGCCTGCCGGAGCAGGCCGGTGCGCTGGCGCGTGCCAGGGCGTTTGCCGAGCCGCTCTTGGCCAGCGAGACGCTGGACACCGGCGAAAACATCCTGGCCCATGCCGACGCCGTGGCCGCCATTCTCAAAACCATAGGCGGCTCCGAAGCCATGCAGGCCGCCGCCTACCTGGTGTACGCCTGCGACCACCTGAACAAACCCCATGAGGTGATCGCCAAAGCCTTTGGCGACAACTTTGCCGACCTGGCGCTGGAGACCACCAAACTGGTGCGGGTGCAACGCATGGCGCGCATCGCCCAAACAGCGGCCAGCCGGGCCGCCGCACCCATGGCGCAAACGGCGGCCACGCAGACTGAAAGTGTGCGCAAGATGCTGCTGGCCTTCTCGCGGGATCTGCGGGTGGTGATGCTGCGCCTGGCCTCCCGCCTGCAAACCCTGCGCCACTTTGCGGCCAGCAAGCTGCCGGTGCCCGCAGGCTTGGCCAACGAGGCCCTGCACGTCTTTGCGCCGCTGGCCAACCGGTTGGGCATTTGGGAAATCAAGTGGGAGATGGAAGACCTGTCCTTCCGTTTTCTGGAGCCCGACACCTACAAACAGGTGGCCAAACTGCTGGATGAAAAACGCATCGAGCGCGAAGCCTCGGTCGAAAAATTGCGCCAGGCGCTGGCCAGCGACCTGGCGGCGCAGGGCATTGCCGCCACCGTGCAAGGGCGGCCCAAACACATCTACAGCATCGTCAAGAAGATGCGGGGCAAGTCCCTGGGCTTTGACCAGGTGTACGACATCCGGGCGCTGCGCATTGTGGTGCCCACCGTGCCCGATTGTTATGCGGCCCTGGGCTGGGTGCACAGCCGGTTTTCGCCCATCACGAACGAGTTTGACGACTACATTGCCCGGCCCAAGGCCAACGGTTACCAGTCCTTGCACACCGTGGTGCGCGATGCCTCGGGCCAGCCCATTGAGGTGCAGGTCCGCACCCAGGCCATGCACGACCACGCCGAACACGGCGTCGCCGCCCACTGGGCCTACAAGGAAGCCGGGGCCAAAGGCTATGGCGGGAGTGTGACCGCCACCGGCGCCTACGACGCCAAGATCGCCGTGCTGCGCCAGTTGCTGGCCTGGGAGCGTGATCTCTCGGGCGAGCAGGGGGCGGGCGTGTTTGACGACCGCATCTATGTGCTGACCCCGGAAGCTGCCGTCATTGAATTACCGCAGGGCGCAACGGCGGTGGACTTCGCCTACAGCGTGCACACCAATTTGGGCCACCGCTGCCGGGGTGCGCGGGTGGACGGCGCCATGGTGCCGCTGAACACGCCGCTCAAAAACGGGCAAACCGTGGAAGTCATCACCGCCAAGGAGGGCGGCCCCTCACGCGACTGGCTCAACCCCGAACTGGGCTTTTTGGCCAGCCACCGCGCGCGCGCCAAGGTGCGCGCCTGGTTCAATGCCCTGGCCATGGGCGAAACCGTGGCCAAGGGCCGTGACGCCGTAGAAAAACTCATGCAGCGCGAAGGCAAAACCGCTATCAAGCTGGACGATCTGGCCTCGCAACTGGGCTTCAACTCGTCTGACGAGTTGTTTGAGGTGGTCGGCAAGGACGAGTTTTCGCTGCGGAACATCGAAATTGTGCTGCGTCCGCCCGAGCCGGTTGCGCAGCAAGAGGAGGTCTTGCAACTCAAGAAACCGCGCCTGCCCAGCCACTCGGCCAAGGGCGGCGTTCTGGTCGTGGGGGTGGATTCGCTGATGACCCAGTTGGCCAAATGCTGCAAACCCGCGCCGCCTGACCTCATCAGCGGCTTTGTCACCCGGGGCAAAGGCGTGAGCGTGCACCGCGCGGACTGCTCCAACCTGCGCAACATGGTGCAGCGCAGCGGCGACCGGGTGATTGACGTGGAGTGGGGCACCGGCAGAACGGGCCGCGATGCGGCCGTGTACCCGGTGGACGTTTCGGTGCAAGCCGTGGACCGCCAAGGCCTGCTGCGCGATATCTCCGAGGTGTTTGCCAAGGAAAAAATGAATGTCATCGGCGTGCAAACCCAAACCGTCAAAGGCACCGCCTGGATGACCTTCACGGTGGAAGTGGCTGAGTCCGGCCGGCTGGCCAAGGTGCTGGGGATTGTGGGCGAGCTGAACGGGGTAAAGTCGGCGCGGCGGCGGTGAAATTCTTTAGCACTGCAGCGCTCAGGAATGCTATCGACCAGAGGAATGTCCATTCTCATTCTGACGGAAATAGGTGGCACGATTCAAAGAAGTTTTCAGGAAGGAAAAAAAATGCGATTTTTAATACATTTCAAATGGATATTGCTGGCTCTCATGAGCGTGTTTGGGCAGTTCTCTCATGCGGAAGATATTTTCAATGAAAAAATAGTACGCGAAATTACTCCAAAATCCCCGCTTGTTGCGGGTTCAACCATTGGGGGGTATGCCATTCCTCCTGGGGAAAATAAGTGGGTTTACTTTAATAGCACTGTGACAAATGCAACGGGCGCGGGTGATATTGTTTTAGGTAAGGCTAGCTGGCTTCAATGGGAAGGCGCAGAACTGATGGCTAGACTAAATATGACTGTCAACCTGAACCAAGGTCAAAGTTCGTCGTGGAATGGAAGCCCGTGCAGTCCGACGCATTTGGTAGTAGTCAACAAGGGGAGCGGGCGATATGACAATTGCCTCACCATAGATGCGGTGGTTCACAAAGTTGGAACGCGTGAAGTCACCATGCTGTCTTTAAAAATGACCAACACAGCATCGAATGGTAGATATTATTTGGTTGAACTCATGCTAAATCCCGCACTTTTGGGATTCCGGGAAACTGCTGTAGTCGATTGGACTCCTCCTCTGCTGAAGGTGAAAGTGGAGCGCCAGGAATTCATTGACAGATTAACGGTGTGGGCTACCAATCTTCAGGAAGCGTCCATGAAGGCATTTGCGTATGAGAAGCCGCAAGATGCCTATGCCAAAGTAGAGTCTTGGCAAACTCTTTTGTCAGTACCTTCTTATTTGAAGGACAAGAACCATTCACGGGCGTTTATCAGCGTGGCAAACGATTTGGCTTATCGGAGTGGCTTTAAAGCCGCTGCGTATGCCAACTACGGCGAAGGTAAGACTTTGTGGCGGGCGAGTTGGGGTATGCAGACCCAGTCCGATGCAGATGCGCGGGTATTGAGTGATTGCGAGAAAGCGCGGCAATCCACCATGCCAGCGTGCCAACTCTTGCTTGTGCCTGGCAATAAGGGTTAGTGGGTCGCTGGGGGCTGAGTTCATAACAGCCTCGTTACAGGCGTATTGCTTCGCCAGTCCATTGGATTGGGGCCGTTGTGTTGTGCATTGATGCAATCACCAGCCAGGCGCCTACGCCTGGTGCGGCCACCACCAAATCCCCACCGGGTGCCCAAAACGCACTTTTACCGGCCGATATGTAGTCGCCCGATGGCCCGCCGTGGTTGGCCATCAGTGTGCCCATGCCATGGATTTGGGCGTATTGCTGCAAAGCGGCGGAATCCTTTGCATACCCCGCCTCGGACACCAGCACACCCGCCAAGTACAACGTCGCCCCGGCCTGGGCGGCCAGCGCGGCATGGGTGGCCTGGCCGATGTCGGCACAAATGGCCTGGCCCACGGTTTCCAACCCCAGAGAGATCACGCTGGTCGCCTGCGGGCCGGGAGATGCAAAGCTGGCTTCACTGGAGTGCACATGGTGCTTGCGGTAGACCACCGCCGAGCCGTCGGGGTGAAAGGTGATTGCGCCGATGGCGGGCAGGGTGTGGGCGGAGGCGTCCGCTGGGGCCACTGGCGCGCCCACCGTCACCACCATGCCGGTCTGGCGCACCAGGGCACGGATGGGGGCCAAGATTTCATCGTCCGGATGCAACAGGCAGCGCTGCATCAGCGGCAACTCGTACCCCGTCAAGGACAGTTCAGGAAACACCAGCATCTGCACCCCGGCCGCGTGGGCGGCGGTGATGAAGCGCAGGTGCTCCTGGACATTGGCTTCGGTATCCCCAGGGACCGAGATGGACTGGGCGGCGGCGATGACTGTTGCTATCATTTAAGGAGCTGCTTGCGCAGTATATATAAGGGCTGGAAGGTGATTTGACCAATAAAACTGGCAAGCAAGCCGCCAGGAGCGCGCAACGGGTGTCAATCGGGCAAACGTAGCTATTCGAGCAGTTGCAGTATCCGCTGCCAGTGCCGCGGCTCCACCGGTGTGATGGACAGGCGGCTGCCTTTTTTCAGCACCAGCAGGTCTTGCAACGCGGCATCCGCACGCAGGTCCGCCACGCTGAGGTTGCGCGTTTTGCGCAGCACCTGCACCTCCACCAGCAGCCAACGCGGCGCCTCGGGTTTGCTGGCGGCGTCAAAGTAGGGCGATTGCGCGTCAAACTGCGTCGGGTCGGTGTAGGCGCCCGACGCCACCTGCGCAATACCCACCACGCCCGGCACGGCGCAACTGGAGTGGTAGAACAGCACCCCGTCCCCCACCCGCATGGCATCGCGCATGAAGTTGCGTGCCTGGTAGTTGCGCACCCCGGTCCAAGCCACCGTGGCCTGGGGCGCGGCCAGCGCGTCGTCCACCGAGACTTCGCTGGGTTCGGATTTCATGAGCCAGTAGTTTTTCATGGGGAGGAGGATGCCATGGTTTGGTGGTAATGCAATCGCATAACGCTGACCGGACAGGTCAAAGCGCTGAAACGCAAAGACCCACAAAGGTACGTCAGGAAGAACGCCACCAAGCGGCTGGCCGCCATCCAGAAACTGGCGTTTGAAGTCATCCCCCAAGACCCCACGCGACCGGAATACCGCCAGGGCGGCACGCTGGGCGACGAATACAAGCACTGGTTCCGGGCCAAGTTCTTCCAGCAGCACCGCCTGTTTTTCCGCTACCACGCGCAGACCAGGATCATTGTGCTGGCCTGGGTCAATGACGAAGACAGCAAGCGGGCCTTTGATCGCAGCGACGACGCGTATCGGGTGTTTCGCAAGATGCTAGAGGGTGGGAATCCTCCTGATGATTGGGAGGAATTGTTGCGGCAGGCGGGCGGGGCTGGTTGAGGCCATAAGGCGACATACGCGGCCCTCCAAGCTTGAGCATCTCAGACCGAGTTGCGTGCCGGAACCTAGGCAAGCTGAGCTATTTTCGGTCGAATTTCGGAGGATGTTCATGATCCAAGCGCCGCCGCAAAGTCCACCAACGACATAGCAATCCCTGCCTCCGACGACAAAACATCCGCGATCACGACCCGCTCTTCCTTGAAATCAAACTCAACGTCGAAGGCGTTGAGATTGAACTCCCGCCTCTCGATCTTTGGGTCCGTTGCAGCCTCTGCTATGGATTCTGAAAGCAGCTTTCGGACATGAGGTGTCGCCTCCTCTGAAAGGAAGCGAGAGATTATTGAGTGCGCACGTTCAAGATCGTTCACGGCCTGAGGTCAAACGAATGTAAGGAGGTAAGTTGGCAAGAACTATAGTCCACTGGACCGCGCACTTGAAAGACCGCTATCGCCACATTGAAGTCAGCCACTGAGTCATTTTGTATTCTTCTCTGATCGAACCAACCACGCCACCCGGCTGGCAGATTGGGTATCCGGGCGTCGGCCCCATTCGCCGTTGCCACAGAGTCGGCATACCAGTCACCGCGTTGACGAGCAAATGCCCGCAAACCCAAAATGCAAGACGGCGAGCGTGGGCCAGAGAACGGATACCCGGTCTGTCAGTCGCGACGGGTAGTTAAAAAACTGCTACTAAAAGAGTAGCTGCCTACGCACCCTCCACCAGGGCTACAGCCCTATTTCACTACAAGCCTGGCGTTTTTCCGTGCATGAACGACGTCTGCACTGGCCGCCCCGGTAAGGTGAGTTTCGCCGTGCGGGGAGCAGTTTCAGACAACAGCTTGCCGCGCTTGAACACCTTCAGCCGCGTGGCCTTCAGGCGCAGGGCTTCCACCGGGTCGCGCGCCTGCAGCAGCACGAAGTCGGCGTGGCAACCGGCCGTAATTCCATACCCTTCCAGTTGCAGAATGCGCGCCGGGTGGGTGGTCACGGCTTCGAAACACTGGCGCATGGCGGCTTGGCTGGTCATCTGCGCCACGTGCAGGCCCATGCTGGCCACGTCCAGCATGTCGGCGCAGCCCAGGCTGTACCAGGGGTCCATCATGTCGTCCTGGCCAAAGGCGACAGTCAGGCCGGCGGCCATGAGTTCGGGCACGCGGGTCAGGCCGCGGCGCTTGGGGTAGGTGTCGTGGCGGCCCTGCAGGGTGATGTTGACGCAGGGGTTGCTGGCCACATGCACCTGCGCTTCCACCATCAGGCCC
>Ga0209343_10004406_pt1 | contig 17395 bp, 15 predicted proteins | sample RifCSPlowO2_02_FD_184026 | JGI IMG/M metagenome (GOLD analysis project Ga0209343, IMG submission 184026) | Groundwater microbial communities from Rifle, Colorado - Rifle CSP2_plank lowO2_0.2 (SPAdes) (version 2) | ecosystem: Environmental > Aquatic > Deep subsurface > Groundwater | place... | reverse complement strand
ACTCCCGATAAATTAGTACAGCAATGGCCCAATACGTATTCACGATGAACCGCGTCGGCAAGATCGTGCCGCCCAAGCGTCATATTCTTAAAGACATTTCTTTGAGCTTTTTCCCAGGCGCCAAGATTGGTGTGCTGGGTACCAACGGTTCGGGCAAATCCACGCTGCTCAAGATCATGGCCGGGCTGGACAAGGAAATCGAAGGCGAAGCCCAGCCCATGGCCGGATTGAACATCGGTTACCTGCCCCAGGAGCCTCAGCTCGACCCCACCCAAACCGTGCGTGAGAGTGTGGAGTCTGGCATGAGCAAGGTGTTCGCCGCCAAAGCCCGCTTGGAAGAGGTCTACACCGCCTATGGCGCCGAAGACGCTGATTTTGATGCCCTGGCCGCCGAGCAGGCCGAACTGGAAGCCATCATCGCCACCGCCGGAACGGATTCCGAGCACCAGTTGGAAATTGCCGCTGATGCCCTGCGCTTGCCCCCATGGGACGCCAATATCGGCGTGCTCTCCGGTGGTGAAAAGCGCCGTGTCGCGCTGTGTCGCCTGTTGCTGTCCAAGCCCGACATGCTGCTGCTGGACGAGCCAACCAACCACTTGGATGCCGAATCCGTGGACTGGCTGGAGCAGTTTTTGCAGCGCTACTCCGGTACCGTGGTGGCTATTACCCACGACCGTTACTTCTTGGACAATGCCGCTGAGTGGATTTTGGAGCTGGACCGGGGCTCCGGCATTCCTTACAAGGGCAACTACAGTGACTGGTTGACGCAAAAACAAGCGCGCTTGGAGGCCGAGCAAAAGGGTGAAGAGGCCCGTGCCAAGGCTTTGAAGAAAGAGTTGGAATGGTCGCGCCAGAACCCCAAGGCCCGCCAGGCCAAGAGCAAGGCCCGTCTGGCCCGCTTTGAAGAACTGAGCGACTTTGAATACCAAAAACGCAACGAAACCAATGAAATCTTCATCCCCGTGGCGGACCGCCTGGGCCAGGAAGTTATTGAATTCACCAACGTCACCAAGTCCTTTGGCGACCGGGTGCTGATTGACAACCTGAGCTTCAAAGTGCCACCGGGTGCCATCGTTGGCATCATTGGCCCCAACGGGGCGGGTAAATCCACACTGTTCAAAATGATTGCGGGCCGCGAGAAGCCCGATTCCGGCGAAGTCAAGATTGGCCAGACGGTCAAGATGGCCTTTGTGGACCAGAACCGTGACGACTTGGCCAACGACAAGACCGTCTGGGAAGACGTGTCCGGTGGACTGGATATTCTGAACGTGGGCAAGTTCCAGATGGCCAGCCGCGCCTATTGCGGCCGCTTCAACTTCAACGGTGCGGACCAGCAAAAACGCGTCGGCACCTTGTCGGGTGGAGAGCGTGGCCGATTGCACCTGGCCAAGACGCTGATCGCGGGCGGCAATGTACTGATGCTGGACGAACCTTCCAATGACTTGGACGTGGAGACTCTGCGCGCGTTGGAAGACGCCTTGCTGGAGTTTGCCGGCACCTTGATGGTCATCAGCCACGATCGCTGGTTCCTGGACCGCATTGCAACCCACATTCTGGCCTGCGAAGGCGACAGCCAGTGGACCTTTTTTGACGGCAACTACCAGGAATACGAAGCCGACAAGAAACGCCGTCTGGGTGAAGAAGGCGCCAAACCGAAACGCATGCGCTACAAGGCGCTCAAGTAAGTTAGGGGTTTGGGGGGCATCCGGCCGTAGAGAAAGCCGCAGTCCCCACATCAATGGGTCACCATGCAAGCCAGCACACCGCCCGCCGCACAGCACCAGGCCCTGTACCGGGCCACTCTTGAAGAAGCCGCAGCCGGTGGCGCTGCGCTGATGGGCAAATTGGTGGTGGCAACCAGCAGGGCTTTGTACACCCGTGAGCTGACAGCACGCACGGCGTATGAACGGGATTCCCTGATTGCTTTGGGCAAATTGCTGCAAGGCAAAGACGCGGAACTGCGTTCTCAGTACCCCAAGGCGTTGCTGGCGGCTTTCACCAATCCCGAACAGGCGAAAAAGAGCGGCCCGCTATCGATGGCCGGGGTGCACTTCGACCAGTTGGAGCTGATGGACGAGGGGCAGGTACAGGAAAGCGTCGCTATGGCGCGGGCACAGCAGGTGGCCTTGATGGCGGTGGATGCCAGCTTGGCCGACTTCAACACCCTGATTTGCAGCACATTGGGCATGCGAACGGTACGGCCTGAGAGCAATCCATTGCGACCTGAAGCCTATGTGAATGCCCTCAAGCAAGTGGTGGAGCAGATTGATGTGCCGGGTGCGACCCGCATGGACTGGATTTCCAGTATGAGTGTGGCCCTGGGGCCGGAGCTCAATCTGCTGTACCGTGCGCTGGCGGAAAAGTTGAGAGGGCAAGGGGTGGTGGCCGCAGGGTATGCGGTGGTTCAAACCGCCGCCAGTGCGGGGGTCGGTGTTCCCGGCAGCGTTTCGCTGGACACGCATCACTCGGCTCCATCCGCTTGGGCGCCGCAGCCCAGGAGGGGTTTCGCCGGGGGGCTGGTCGATCCCGTTGGCTTGGTGGACCGGAAAAGGTCTGCCAGTGCGCCAGAGTCGTTGCGTGGCGACGATGAAGCGCTTTTGACGCTGGATAAATTGCGCCGACTGCTGTCCGGCGATTTGGAGCCCAAGGTCCCGGTCAACCGGCTGCAGTCGTTTGCCCAGCAGTTTGCGCGCCAATTTGAAGGCAACGATTTTGAGGCGTCGGCGCCAGCTTCCGATTTTGCATCCACGGTGCCTGCTGCGTTTGAGGCGCTTGCAGAAATGAAGCAGGTTGACCAGGTGGTGCGCCGTTTGGAACAGCGCCAAGGCGCTGTGCAGACGCCAGGGGTCAGTGACGACTCTCCGGTGGAAGCGATTCGGGATGTGCTGCGGCGCACGGCCACCGGTGTGGCACAGGCGCTGAGCCTGGAAGTGGTGACCCTGATGGTGGACAACATGGTGCGAAACCCGCGCCTGCTGGAGCCCATTCAGCGCTTGATTGCAGAGCTGGAGCCCGCGCTTTTGTTGCTGTCGTTGGTAGATCCCCGTTTTTTCACCGACAAACAACACCCTGCGCGTGAGCTCTTGCAGGAGATTACCCACCGCAGTCTGGCTTATGAATCGGTACAGGCTTCCGGATTTTCGGCATTTTTTGCCAACTTGGATCAGGTGGTGACACCGCTGGCGAGTGCCACCATTGAAAACACCGAGCCCTTCGAACGGGTACTCGCGGAATTGCGGGAGACTTGGCGCATCGAAGCCTTGGACAAGGAGCGCGCCCGTGAAGCTGCCGTGAAAGCTTTGCAACATGCGGAGCAGCGCAATCTTTTGGCCGAAAAAATCGCCCGCAAAATTGACAACCACCCCGATGCTGCCCGTGTGCCGGAAGTGGTGATTGATTTTTTGTGCGGTCCCTGGGCTCAGGTGGTGGCGCAGGCACGCATTGCAGGGGGGGCTGATTCCAAAGCCGCCGACAAATACCAGGCACTGATTTCGGCCTTGCTCTGGAGTGCACACCCTGAACTGGCGCACAAAAATATCACCAAACTCACACGCTTGGTACCTTTGCTGCTCGCGACCTTGCGCGATGGTTTGGAGACCATCCATTACCCTGCGACCAAAACCAGTGCCTTCTTCGAGGTATTGATGGGCTTGCACCAGTTGGCGTTTCAGGCTACGGGTAAGTCTCTCGTGTCGGTGGTGCAGCTTGGGGCACTACCCAAAGTGGATGCCCAAGCACCCACTACCGCGCGGGCGCGCCAGATCGAAGATGGCAACCCCTGGGTTGCTCCCGGGGAGGCGCAAGCTTCCAACTTCATGGAGTGGCCTGAGCTGCCTCTGCCGCAGACGCCAGAAGCACCGGTGGCGCTTGAAACATTCAGTGCGGCGGTGGATGTGGACATGGATGCCTTGCCTCTGGGGTCCTGGGTGGAACTGCTGGTCAAGGACCACTGGGTGCGCACACAACTGACCTGGGCCAGCCCGCATGGCACCTTGTTCTTGTTTACCAGTGTGTTTGGGACTCCCCAGTCCATGACGCGCCGGTCCCGCGACAAACTGGCACAGGCGGGCCAGCTGCGCGTGGTTACCGGGCAAACGGTGGTAGACGGCGCGCTGGACGCCGTCGCCCAGATTGCCATGCGCAACAGCGTGGACACTACGTTCTGAGCAGTTTCTGGCGCACCAGCTCAATGTGGTTGCGCAGGGCGTAGAGTTCGTCTGCATAGGACAGCGGTACGATCACTTTCTCCACCCGGCTTTCCAGGGCCTTGAGTTCTTCCAACAACTCCGATGTCTGCGCACTGCCCGCTTCCCAGCGTTCTTCCAGAGTGCGCAACTGGCCGTACCAGCGAAACACCCGTGAGCGCACCCGAAATTCATACAGCGGTGGGGCAATTTTCCCCAAGGGCAACAGCACCGCCACAATGATCCCCAGCGCCAACCACATGCGTTCCACCAGATTGGCCCAGGAAAAGGGCAAATAGCGTTGCAGCGTAGGCACGCCCGAGCGCAAGGTACGCTCGGCCTCCGGGGCCAAGGTGAAATCCGTGCTCGCGGCTTTGGGGAACTCGTGGGCCCGATTGAACCAGCCCGCCGTGCCGTGCAGCGACAAGGTGGCTTGCGACATCAGCTGCAGCAGTGCCGGATGCACCCCGTCGCGTGCCAGCAGGGTGGTGGTGGTGGCGATCAGGTGTACATCCTGCGGTGGCAGGTTGCGTGCCAAATCCACCACGCCTCGGGGCAAAGTCACGGGTGTCAGAAAGGACAGTCGGCGCGCATACGCCTCGTTTTGTCCAAAATCCATCAGCCGAATGCCGGGCGTTTGCAGCAGCATTTGCACCATGGGGGATTCTGGGGCCGAGGCAAACACCAGTGCATCCAGCTGACCTTCCAGCAATTTCACGGTGGCGGGCGTTTGCTCCAGCTGGGAGAGTTGCAGGGCTTTGTTGTCCAGCCGGTTCATCTCTAGCAGAGTGGCCATCAGATTGGGCACGCCGCTGCCAACCGTGCCCACATTCACCCGCAGATGGCGCAGCTGCGGGAGTGATGTCAAACGTCCAGTGCGGGTGACTTTGAGGGCCGCGGCTTCGCGGTAAAACAGCCAGACGGGTTCCAGAAACAGGCTGCCCAGGGAAGTGAGGTCGGCATCGCGGTCTGGCTGGGGCAGGGCGGTCCCCCCTTGTACAAAGCCCAGGTCGGCCCGCCCCTCACGCAGCATCTGCAGGTTGTCAGAGGAACCTTCACTGGGCAGCAACACCACGTCGATTCCGTTGCTGGCCAAGGCTTTGGCATAACGCGCACCAAATTCTGCATAGGCGCTTTGGTTGGGGCCGGTGGCCAAGGTGATACGCTTAGGTGGTGTGGGGTTGAGCCACCCGTACGCCAGCCACAACAGGGCCACGGCCACCAGCAAAAAAGGACTGGCCGACGCCGCCAGATCCCGTAAGGACATCAGCACATAGCGTATCGATTTGGACATACGGAGGGCTTCAATAATTATTTAAAGGCAAAAAAAGTGTCGAGGGCCGTGATCTGCAGGTGTTCGTGTTAGGCCGCCAGGGCTGCTACCGTGCCACGCGTTGCACCGGGCCTGGACGCACAGCCACTGCTGGACGACCCGTGGGAGCGTTGCGCCCACGCATGGGGATGCGTGGCTGGCCGTATGCGGTAAGTCGTCCTCTGTCTTGCCCATTGACGACAACTTGTTGGTCGGATGCGGGGCGTATCGTGGCCCCTTGCAAGAGCAAAGAAGCGCTTACAGCGGATGTTCTGCGTAGAACTTGCCGCCATGGAAGAGCAGCGGTGAGGCGCCCGTCTGGTGGCTGCAGCGCTCCACCTCCCCGACAAAAATGATGTGGTCACCTTCTTGGTAGCGGCTGCGGTTGAAACACTCAAAAGTCGCCGCAGCCCCTTGAATCAAGGGCGCACCGCCAGCACCCGGCACGAATTGGACCCCCGCAAAGCGATCGCCACCCTTGGCCGCAAACTGCTTGGCCAGTTCTTGCTGGTCTGCGCTCAGAATGTTAATGGCGTAGTGGGAGCCGGTGCTGAATGCCGCAAATGACACGGCGGATCGGGCCAAACTCCACAGCACCAAGGGGGGGGACAGGGATACGGAGTTGAAGGAGTTGGCAGTCAGCCCGATAGGGATGCCGTTGTCTGCGCGTGCGGTAACGATCGTGACGCCGGTGGCAAACATGCCAAGCGCTCCCCGAAATTCAGACGGTGAAAAACTGGGGGGGCGGGCCTGCGATGGGCGAACTTTCGAGAGCATGGACGCAATTTACCTGAAATTTGTGTCGGAATCATGCTCGACCAGCATCAACCCACCGCACTGTATGGCCGAACTACAATCGATGCATGTATTTTCGAACCCTGTTTGTCACGACTTTTGCTATGTTTTCAATAGCTGCTAGCGCAAGTACCACAAGGGCTTGTAGTGATTTTTCTTCAAAAATCCCCAATTTGCGCCCGACTCTGTGTGAGTCTGCGGAACTGCAGGATATGAAAGCCCGTTCGGTGCAGGGGCGCACGATATGGGGACGCGATATCAAGCCGGACGATGCCAAGCTGCGGGTGTTGGTTTTGGGGGGGATCCATGGCGATGAAATGTCGTCGAGCTCGCTGGTGTTTCATTGGATTGAATTGGCCAGCACGCCGCCTGCGGATATGCACCCGTCCATCCATTGGCGATTTATCCCGACGCTCAATCCCGATGGTTTGTTCGCGCGGCCCTCTAAACGCGTCAATGCCAACGGCGTTGACCTGAACCGCAATTTCCCCACCCCCAACTGGGCACGCAATGCCAAGGCGTACTGGGAAAGCCGCACCAAGCGTGACCCCCGCCGCTGGCCGGGGCCCAAGCCCTTGTCGGAACCCGAGTCGCGGTTTTTGTACGAGCAAATGGACACCTTCAAGCCCAACCTGATCGTGAGCGTGCATGCGCCATTCGGTCTACTGGATTTCGACGGCCCTTCCGTTCCCCCAACCCGCCTGGGGCGCTTGTACCTGGACCAGGTGGGCATCTATCCGGGGTCTTTGGGCAACTATGGAGGCATTCACAAGGGCGTGCCCGTGGTGACCATTGAGCTGGGGAGCGCCTCGCGCGCGCCTTTGGATTCGGAAACGCGCCAGATGTGGCTGGATTTGCTGCGCTGGACCTCGGACCGCCTGGGTCCGGGTGTGTCGGTGGCGTCCCCCTAGCACCTCGGCAGTTTTTAGTGGCCCAGGATTTTCGATAAAAAGTCCCGGCTGCGCTCGCTTTGCGGGTTGTTGAAGAAATCGTGGGGGTTGTTCTGTTCCACGATCTGGCCTTGGTCCATGAAGATCACACGGTCGGCCACCGCCTTGGCAAAACCCATTTCGTGGGTGACACAAATCATGGTGATGCCCTGGCTGGCCATCTCGATCATCACGTCCAGAACTTCTTTGATCATCTCCGGGTCCAGCGCGGAGGTGGGCTCGTCAAACAGCATGATCTTGGGTTTGAGGCACAAAGCGCGTGCAATGGCCACGCGCTGCTGCTGACCGCCGGAGAGCTGCAAGGGGTATTTGTGGGCTTGCTCGGCAATACGCACCCGTTTGAGTTGCTCCATGGCCTTTTCGTCGGCCTCTTTCTTGGGCATCTTGCCCACCCACATGGGGGACAGCGTCAAGTTCTCCAGCACCGTAAGGTGGGGGAATAGGTTGAATTGCTGGAACACCATGCCCACCTTTTTGCGGACATCGTCAATCGCTTTGACGTCGTCGGTGAGTTCAACGCCATCGACGGTCAAATGGCCTTGCTGGTGTTCTTCCAGGCGGTTGATGCAACGGATCAGGGTGGACTTGCCGGAGCCTGAGGGGCCGCAGATGACGATGCGCTCGCCTTGTTTGACGCTGAGGTCAATGTCGCGCAACACATGGAAGCTGTTGCCATACCATTTATTAACTTTGTTGAAGGTGATGATAGGTTCTGACATGGTGCAGTGCCGGGTAAATAGGGAGAGGTGGGGTCGGGGAGTGCCGGGCGTTTAGCGCAGCTTCGATTTGTTGACCTGTTTTTCGATCCACAGGCTGTAGCGCGACATGGAGAAACAAAATACAAAGTAAATCATGGCAATGAAGAGGTAGCCTTCGATCCGAAACGGGCGCCAGTTGGCATCCGAGTTCATGGCCATGCCCATGGCACCGGTGAGCTCGTACAGGCTCACGATGGCGACCAGCGAGGTGTCTTTGAACGTGGAGATAAAGTTGTTCATCACACCTGGGACCACCATCGCCAGCGCCTGTGGCAGCACAATTTTGCGCTGGGTTTGCCAATACGACAGGCCCAGTGTGGCTGCGGCCTCGATCTGCCCTTTGGGAATCGCTTGCAGCCCACCCCGAATCACCTCGGCCATGTAGGCCGCGGCAAACAGGGTGATGCCCGCCAGCACACGCACCAAGACGTCGATCGAAAATCCCTGTGGCATCAGGAGCGGGAACATGAACGAAGCCATGAACAACACCGAGATCAGGGGAACACCCCGGATCAGTTCCACATAGACGGTGCACAGGCTGCGGATCGCAGGCATACCGGAGCGGCGCCCCAAGGCAATGCACAGGGCGATGGGAAAAGCCATGGTCATGGACAGGGATGCCAGCAAAATCGTCAGGGGCAGACCGCTCCACAGATCGGTGTCTACTTGGGACAGCCCCAGCACGCCACCACGCATCAGACAAAAGTAAACCGCCAAGCCCGCCACCCACACGGCGGCTAACCAGGGCTTCCAGCAGGCACGAATACAACTGGTGACGATGAGTGCGAGCAGCAAGGTGGTGCTCAGCAAAGCACGCCAGTGTTCCTCAAAAGGGTAGCGTCCAAAAATGATAAAGCGAAATTTCTCCCGCACCACACCCCAGCAGGCACCGCTGGCGGCATGGCAAACATCGGAGTCAACAATCCACACGGCGTTCGCAATCGCCCACCGGTAGAGCGGGGGCAGCAATGCCAGCAGCACCGCACCAACCACGGCGGTGCCCAGTGCAGTTTTCCAGTCATTGAAAAGATTGGATTTGGCCCAGGCCAGCACACCTTCGGTTTTGATGGGTGCGGGGCGGGGGGCGATGGTTTGAAACGTTTGTGCGCTCATAGTGTGTCCTTAACGTTCCTTGATGGCGGCGCGCGCGTTGTACCAGTTCATCAGAATCGAGGTAAACAGCGAAGTGCTCAGGTACACCAGCATGATGATGGCGATGCATTCCACGGCGCGCCCGGTTTGGTTGATGGCGGTATTGGCGATAGATACGACATCTGGATACCCAATAGCGACCGCCAGGGAGGAGTTTTTGGTCAGGTTCAAATACTGGTTGGTCATGGGTGGGATGATGACGCGCAAGGCCTGGGGCAGCATCACCAGGCGCATGGTTTGGCCGCGGCTCAAGCCCAGGGCACTGGCCGCTTCAGCCTGGCCGGTGGCCACGGCCTGAATGCCGCCACGCACCACCTCGGCCACAAAGGCGGCGGTGTAAACGGTCAGGCCCAGCAACAGGGCCAAAAATTCAGGGGTGAGTGAGCCGCCGTTTTCAATGGCAAATTCACCCTGAATGGGGGCATTGACCTCCATAGGTGCTCCGCCCACTACCCAGCCCAGCAGGCTGCACACCAAGACGATGGCGAGTGGCGCCCAGAACATGCTTTTGATTTTTCCGGTCTGTTCAAAAGCGTGCCGTGCATAACGACGGTAGGCCCATGCGGCCAGCAGGCCCGCCACCGCTCCCCAGGCGGCCCACAGTTGGCCAGTGGCCCACACGGGAATCGGGAAATTCAAACCGCCCTTGCTCAAAAACAAGGGGCCCAAGGTCCAGGGCTCGGTGGCGGCTGGCAACACCTCGGTGAACAGCAGGTACCACATCAGCAGTTGCAGCAGGACGGGAATGTTGCGGAACAACTCTACGTACACCACACACAAACCGCGCACCAGTGCATTGCGCGAGAAGCGTCCCACGCCGATGAGCGTGCCCAACAGGGTGGTGAGAAAAATGCCGACCACGGCCACCCGCAAGGTGTTGCTCATGCCGACCAGGTAGGCGCGCCAGTAGGGTTCACCTGAATCGAATGCAAAGAGACTTTCACCAATGTCAAAACCGGCTGCACCCGTGAGGAAGTCGAAGCCGCTTTGAATGCCCCGTGCCCGCATATTGGTCGCGGTATTGCTGGCGAGGTAGAAGACCGCCAGGGCGATTGCGACTACCGCGACGAATTGGTACACCAATGCCCTGAATGCTTGGCTGCGCCAGGAAAAGGTCTTTTTGGGAGGTGCTGAAGATGAGGGTGTCGAGGGGTCAGACATGGCAGCCCTTGTGTTGAGGAGTGTTGCGTGGCATGTGAAAAGGGCAGTGCAAAACGTTTGCAACTGCCCTTTTGTCAGGTAGCAAAAGGCTTGCCACCCGTGCGTGGACTGCTCTTAGCGGATGGGAGGCGCGTATTGAATGCCGCCCTGGTTCCACAGGTTGTTGAGGCCGCGCGGCAGTTGCAGCGCCGATTTGGGCCCGACGTTGCGTTCAAATATTTCACCGTAATTGCCGGTGGCCTTGACGGCGCGTGCCAGCCACTCTTTGTCCAGGCCCAACAGCTTGCCGGTGTCATCGGTGGTGCCCAGGATGCGTCCTACCACGGGGTCGGTGCTGGACTTCATTTGGTCCGCATTGCCTTGTGTGACGCCGTATTCTTCGGCTTCCAGCAGACCGTAAATCACCCATTTGACAATCGCTGCCCATTCGTCATCGCCACGGCGCACCATCGGGCCCAGGGGTTCTTTGGAAATCAGCTCGGGCAGGATCAGGTGGTCTGCAGGGTTCTTGGCGGACTTGTTGCGCACCGAGGCCAGGCCGGACGCATCGGTGGTGTAGGCCACACAGCGGCCCGCAAAGTACGCACCTTCGACGGCGTCGAGTTTTTCAAACACCACGGGTTTGATACTGAGTTTGTTGGCTTTCGAAAAATCAGTCAGATTCTTTTCGGTGGTGGTGCCTGATTGCACACACACGGTTTGCCCCTTGAGTTGCTTGGCACCCTTGATTTTGCTTTTGACGGGGACCATGAAACCCTGACCGTCGTAATAGACCACGGCCGTCTGGGTCAGCCCCAGCGATGCATCACGGGTCAGCGTGAAGGTGGTGTTGCGTGACAGCATGTCCACTTCGCCGGACTGCAAGGCCGTGAAACGGGCCTGTGCGACCAGGGGAACGTATTTCACCTTTTCGCCGTCGCCCAAGGTGGCAGCCGCCACGGCGCGGCACACATCCACGTCGATGCCTGACCATTTGCCGTTGGAGTCTGCCGCGCCAAAACCAGCCAGCCCGGTGTGAACGCCACAAATCACTTGACCACGCGCCTTGATGGCGTCCAGTGTTTTTCCGGCGTGGGCTGGGGCTGCTACCACCGCGCCCATCGCGGCGACAAGTGTGGCAATAACTTTGACTTGATTCAGATTCATGGGGAGTGCGCTCCAGTTAAAAAGAGGGGGGGATTCAAATTCAAATCGCGACAGTTGTTTGCCGCATTGTTCTGTGGCCGAACTTTAGCGCCACAGCGATGGTGCGGGGCTCAGGGTTTACGCTGGTAATTCATGCAAAAAAATCATAATTTGATTCCTTGGCAGAAGGGCTCCGCGTGGTACTCACACCAGTTCAAGGCGGTGTTTCAGGGCGGTCGGTCTTGTCGGCGTCGAACTGCAGGAAGCGATCTTCAATGAAATTCTTTTCGGTTTGGTTGCGCTGAAATGCCTGTTCCAACTCGTCGATGCGCACCAGCAGGGATTTCTCACGCGCGGCAAGGACGTCAATCTGGTCCTGCTGGCTTTCGATCAAACCGGACTGGTCAATGCCACCACCGCCAGCACCCGTAAAGGCGTGGTTGTGAACTTGCTCTCGGATGTCGTCGAGCCGGACTGCATTGTTCTCTGCAAGCATCTCTGCAGCTTTGGCGCGCTCCCGTGCCTGTTTGAGCTGCGCCTCCAGTTCTTCAGTACGCTTGATCAGGTTGTCAACGACCTCTTTTTTGACGCCTTTGACTTCATTCAGTTCTTCTCGTAACTCCCGATTGGACGACGTGGCGTCTTTCAGTCGGTAGGCGGTTTGGTCAATTTCGTCTTGCAGCTGGTGGTTTTTGGACAAGGCAGCGTTCAGATCCGCGTGCAACTTAGCGCGAATGTCTTCGGTGACGCGGTCCGCGTTGGCGCTTTCACCTGCACGGGAAGGGTCCTCTTGTGCTGCAGTTGCTGGCACCGTGTTCTTTTGCAGGCGTTCTCCCAGCAGCCGAATTTGGGATGAAAGCTCGGCAAGGGTGCGGCTGCCAGATGTCTCACGCGACAAGTGGGCGTCATTGAGCCTCTCCATTTCGATGACGGAGCGCCGCGCCGCCATCAGCAAATGTTTGCCTCCGTCCATGTTTTGATGGGCCGCCTTGAGTAGTTCGTCGCGCCCTTGCTCCGTGGCGTCCACGATGCGGTACAGCAAAAAAGCCGCACCCACTAAAAATATGAGGTTGCATAGAAAAACAAAACCCAGCGAAATGTTGAGCCAGTTCATGCGGGCATCACAAAAAATGCCATGCGGCCTTCACCGTAGCCGGGTATGGACAACCGAAAATCAGAGCGGTTGCTGGGCTGTGCCAGCACTTCTGCAAGCTTGGAGAAGGTGTTTTTGACCACGCTCGCCTTGGCCAAGGTGATTCCCCAAGCGGGCTCGCCGGACGACTGGATTAAACACTCGGCCACGGTTTTCAAAAAATCGTGGGCCCGGTCCATCATCGCCGTGTCGGGGTGCCCCGTTGCCATGGCGGCGCGCACATCCAGAGGATTCTTCCGGGCGCTGCCGCCGCCCACCATGCACAGGGCGTTGGCATCCAGCATGCCGATCGCGTAAACCCCCTTGCGTTCGTTGGCGCTGTACAGGCCGAGCAAAATATTGGGCGTCAGCTTATCGAGGGCCATTTTTTCGTGGGGAATGAGCCGAAAGGGGAGATTGCCCAGGCACACGGACAGTTGTTGCTGTAGGGCCTCCGGTGTCACGGGATCGGCATTCTTTTTCAGATCCCCGGCCCCCTCGGGAGCGGCGGAGGGTGGCGCAAGGGGCGCGGGCTCGGCAGTGGCCGTTGCGGGAGCGCCAGCAATCTTGGCCAGGTCCTTGACCGCTGCGGTGACGACGGCTACCAATTCCGCATCGTCAAAAGGTTTGTGCAAAATAAACATGGCCCCGTTGGCCACAGCCTCATTCAGCAGCGCGGGCGTTCGCTCGGTGGTGACAAACCCCACCCGGGTTTTTTGGTGCCCCATTTGCCGCATGGCTTGCACCATCTCCAGCCCGGAGACTTTGGGCATATGCCAATCGGTGATCACCAGGTCGGGCAAAAAGGAGCCCATGAGGTCCAAGGCCTGCTCGCCGTTCAGCGCGGTTTGCACCTCAATCGGCTGGTAGCCGCATTTTGAAATCGCCCGGCGAATGATGGCCTGAATCGCACGACTGTCGTCCACCACCAAGAACTTCAAAGGCGAAGACAAGAGAATGGGTTTAGTTTCCATGGGCGGATTTCACGGGAGTGGGCATAAGGAATCGAACACCACGACCAGCAAAGGGGTGGAGTGGACACAACTTTGGTAAATTTCCGTCACAACGCTGTCTCGGTATATTTTTTCGTAATTTTGCGCTTCCAGCATGAGCGGCAGGCCAATGCTCACATCTTCGTTGCCACTGAGGTGCATGGCTATGCAGTCAGAAAACACATTACACACCTCGGCACAGGCGTCTTTCAAGTCCTCGTCGGGAATTTCATAGGGCAATACGCCAAACATGTTAGCGGCAAGCGTGAGTGCGTCTTTGCGTTGAATCAATACGCCCAAACCGCAGCTTGCCTGGTTGGCGAAGAGGGTCAGAGGCATCAGGTAGCTGAATTCCGCATACGGCGGCGCACTGGGCGGGGCGGCGATCAGGTCAAATGCCCTGGATTCGCCACTCAACAGCTCCCATTCGCGGGCCAGTCGGGCCGCAACCTGGGTGGTATTCCTGACGGTGGTGGACGCGGGCATGGCAGGAACAGAAGGGGTGCCCTGGGGTGGACGGGCGCAGTATCAACGCACTGGCCCGCCCTGTCAACTGGCGCGGGTCGCTCAGTTGGCGGCGACTTGCAGCACCAGTTTGCCGAAGTTTTCGCCATTGAACAGCTTGAGCAGGGTGTCGGGGAAGGTGTCCAGTCCCTGCACCACGTCTTCCTTGCTCTTCATGCGGCCGTCCTTCAGGTAAGCCGCCATTTCGGCCACCGCCAGGTGGTAGCGGTCGGCGTAGTCGAATACCACGATGCCCTCCATGCGGGCGCGGTTGACCAGCAGGCTCAGGTAGTTCTTGGGGCCTTGCACAGCCGTGGTGTTGTTGTACTGGCTGATGGCGCCGCAGATGATGATGCGTGCGCCGCGGGTGATCTTGGCCAGCACGTCGTCCAGAATTTCGCCGCCCACGTTGTCGAAGTAAATGTCCACGCCTTTGGGGCAATGCTCTTTCAAGCCAGCGCGCACGGCACCTGGGCCGGCCTTGTAATCGATGCAGGCGTCAAAGCCCAGCTCTTTCACCACCCATTCGCACTTGGCGGCGCCGCCGGCAATGCCGACCACGCGGCAGCCCTTGATCTTGGCCATTTGGCCCACGGTCTGGCCCACCGCCCCGGCAGCGCCGGACACCACCACGGTTTCTCCGGCTTTGGGCATACCAACATCCATCAGGCCAAAGTAGCCGGTCATGCCAGGCATGCCCAGTACGTTGAGCCACTGGGTCAGGGTGCCAACGGAGAGGTCGATCTTGACCAGGCCGTTGCGTTTCATGTCGTCCTTGGCGAGCGTGATGTACTCCTGCACACCAAAACCCGCTGACACATAGTCGCCCACGGCGTAGCGCTCGTTTTTGGAGGCGATCACCTGGCCGACACCGCCGGCGCGCATCACTTCGTTGATGCCGACGGGGGGGATGTAGCTTTTGGCGTCGTTCATCCAGCCGCGCATGGCGGGGTCCAGGGACAGGGCCAGGGTTTTGAGCACCACGCCGCCCTCGGCGGGTTCGGCCACCGCCTCGGTGGTGTGGCTCCAGTTGGCTGCCGTGGGCATACCGACGGGGCGGGCAGCCAGGCGAATTTGGTGGTTGACGAGGGTGGAAAGATCGCAGGGGGTGGCGCTGAGGGTCATGGGACAAGGCTCCGTTAAAGGCTGAGTGGCGCATGGTATCGCCCAGCGCTTCAACCTGGCGTTGCCAAGGTGACAGGCTTACAGCGGGGCCTGGGTTGTTTCGATCTCGGTCTGTTCATCGGTGTCGGAGCAGGTGGCGCCGCCACAGCCGTGCAGGGTTTGGGTGGGGAGCGCCTGGGGCCGGTGGACCTGTCCCGTGGTGGCGTCATAGCCCACAGAACGCAGGTGCAAGGCCAGGGCGGCGTCCATGCTTTGGGCATGCTGGGGAAACCAGACACCCAGTTCGTCGGCCATTTGCCGCACCACGGCGTACTCTCCGGTGACGCCGCGCTTTTCCCCCTCCCGCATGACCTGCAAAATGACTTTGTGTTGCGTGGCGTGGCAGTTGCTGGAGGAAAAACCGGTGGATTGCATCCACTGGTCCTCGCGGTCAAAGTGGTCCTGGGTGTGGGCAATGAGGGCCCGCCAGGCGTTGAGCAACTGGCCTTCGGGCGCCTGCACCACCGTGGCGAGCAAATCCACAAACTCATGGTGGGTGTCGTCCATCAAAGGCAAATCTAGAGCGAGGGCTTCGCTCCAAACCAAAAGGGGACGGGGTGTGGCCTGCGTCATGGTGGGTTCTCCAAACTTGAGGGCGCAGAATAGCCGTATTCGGGCCAGAGGAATTTGACCCAAGTCACATGCAGGGCGCTTTGCTGCCCGGATAATTTGCCGCCGTGCACTGGCCAACCGTACTCGCTATGACCATTTCATTCCATCCTCCTTCCCTGGCCCAGCCCGACGCGCTGGGTGCCGTGCTGCAGCAGCAGGGCTACGCGGTGCTTGACGCGGCCCAGGTCAGCGCCCTGTCTGCGGTGCCCTTGGCCGCGCTGAACCTCTGGCGCCCGCTGTGGGATGCGCTGCCGGCCGACCACTACTTGCGCGATGGCGGGCGCTACCGGCGCCGACGGCACTCCAGTTTTGTGGTGCAGGGCGCGCAGGTGACCCTGGTGCCCCACCGCGCGCACTGGCAGCCGGTGGCCTACAACGCGCTGCACGGCGGCATGCAGCGGCACTTTGAGCCCATGGACCTGACGCTGGTGGAGGGCTCCGCCTGGCTTGGTGTGTTGACCTGGTTGGGAGTGGTGTGTTCACAACTCAAGGGCACACAGCCCTGGTACGTGGAAGCGCACCAGTTTCGCATTGACACCACCGACGGCATTGGCCGGCCCACGCCCGAGGGCGCCCACCGCGATGGGGTGGACCTGGTGGCGGTGTTCATGGTGGAGCGCCAGGGTGTCAAAGGCGGTGAAACCCGTGTGTTTGATGCCGCCGGTCCCAATGGGCAGCGCTTTACCCTCAGCGAGCCGTGGTCGGTGCTGCTGCTGGACGATGCACGCGTCATCCATGAGTCCACGCCCATCCAGCCGCTGGCGGCAGGGGGGCATCGGGACACCTTGGTGGTGACCCTGCGCGCGGGTGGATTCCAGGATGAAAACCCCGAGTGAATGGTGGGCAGTACCGCTAAGATGCGCGTCACCACACGCCGTTAACGAAGGCAGCAGCCCCCGAGGAGACCCATGTCCTGTTCCCCCGAAGAACTGAAAAGAAAAAGCGACGACTTTAGCGCCAAGTGGGATTCTTTCGCCCGCGTTCCGGGCTTTGATGGTTTTGTCGAGTTCGCGGTCGCCGCGTCCAGCATCACCGAGTTCCTGGATGCCAAAGGGCTGTCGGGCCTGCACCAAAGTGCCCATGCGCTGGAACAAAAGGTGTTGTCCCTGTTTGACCACTGGGGTGCTGAAGCGATGCCCGCTGCCACCCTGGCGGATTTGGAAGCCCAAATTACCGGTTTTGGTGAGCGCGTGCAGGCCTTTATTGATGGCAATTCATCGTCCATCGTGGAGCGCCGACTGCACCCGGAGGTGGATTTACGCACCGATCTGGCGCCACCCAAACGGATCTGGTTCGTCACCGACACACCACAGGACTGGATCGACCTGACCGGGCAGGCGGGTTATTTCAACATCCAGGCCGATACCTGCAGCCTGGCACAGTGCCTGGAATCCGGCCAGGAGTCGGCCGTGGTGCTGGTGGACGCACAGGGCCTGGGGCCTGCCGCCTTGGTGGCGGGGGTGCAAGCCCTGCGGGGGCGCTTCTCGGCCAGCCACATCGTGGGGCTGAACCTGGCGTCGGACTTTGAGAGTTTGAACGGGGCTTTGGGGGCGG